>Ga0123352_10006272_pt1 | contig 18169 bp, 15 predicted proteins | sample TergutLab28metaG_FD_89700 | JGI IMG/M metagenome (GOLD analysis project Ga0123352, IMG submission 89700) | Labiotermes labralis P1 segment gut microbial communities from Petit-Saut dam, French Guiana - Lab288 P1 | ecosystem: Host-associated > Arthropoda: Insects > Digestive system > Gut ... | reverse complement strand
GAACCAAATATGTTAGAATTATGAAACAAACTGCATTTTGAAGAGAAAAAAACGGAGAGTATATACCATGTTTAAAATATTCAGTACCTTTATTTGTTGAATAAATATATAAAATGCAACTTTGGAGGTCAGCGGTGCGGTACGTCAAGTATAGTTGACATTAGGCAGCTAAATGTTAAGAGACACAGAACTATAATTTTGCCTGTTGTTTTGTATGGGTGTGCAACTTGGTCGCTGACACTGAGCGAGGAAAGGAAGCTGAGGGTGTTTGAGAATATGGTGTTGAGCAGAATATTTGGACCTAGGAGGGACGAGGTAATGGGGGAATGGAGGAGACTGCATAACAAGGAGCTAAATGATTTGTACTCCTCACCCAATATTGTGCGGGTGATAAAATCGAGAAGAATGAGATGTGCTGGGCATGTGGCATTGGATGGAGCTTGGATCTTTGAAATGTATATGAAATGTAAATTTAAATATAAATGTAAGCCGTCAACGTTAAAATTTCTAATATTATGCCCCACATAGGTTCATAAAATTTAAATGAATAAATCAACAGAAATGCTCAGTACCAAGTAATGCAAAAATAAAACAGTAACCAACAGGACTACAAACAACACTTCTCAAATTATAGTTGCCCAAGAAGCATTAAAATACATGTCATCCATAAATAAGATTTCATACATAAGATGCCATATGCCACATACACAAACTATATCATACTGTTGTCTTCCAGACATTTCTAAAAGCTGCCCACTATGGGTTAATGTTTACGGATGAAAGAAATTGAAAATGCAAAAATTAACACTGCAACAAACTGTATAACCTCCATTACAAAGGCAATGTGAAGAATTTTATAAACTCTCCTTTCTTTCAAACAGTGTCAAAGAAAAATTATATGCAATATAAACATTAAAGTGCTCTTATGCATCTCAGCTGCCATACAGTAAGACATATAGTTTCAGACAAAATTACTTACTGGCTTTTTTCCAACTATTGTTGACTGAACCTTCATAACCTGAGTAACATGATCTGACCCAGGCTTGAATTCATTGGCTTTCACTCTTTCATATATTCCAACAAGTATATCACGATCTATATCTGCCCCATCATCAATGCCTATAAATAGGAAAAAATGCAACATGTTTCCAGAACCCATTAAAATAGAGAAATAAAGATCCACACATCATAGCAGAAAGGTAATACAGAAGTACCACAACATGCACAATATAGAACATACTAATGGTAAAAAAATGATCAGAAAATCTTAACACAATGCGTAGCAGTAAGTTAAAAGCTACAAATGTTAATCCACATTGTGTGTGTGGATGACACACATGCACATTTTTACAGCTGTATCTTTCTATAGCACACTGGCACCAATCACACTGACATCTTCTCAGGGTTATTAGCAGTCTGGAGAAAGACGTTTGTCCCCAAATACTTAAACACACATCACTCATAATCTTCGAGACTGTCTGTCTGCTAAACGATGCCTCCATTCGTTCCTCTCAGCTATCTACTAATTTACAATTTTCTGCAGTATCAAATATGGGCTCATGTAGCAAAGATATAGCCAATAATGTAACTGTGTTTGAATGCAAGCAGGTTGGTCTCACCACTGCTTTACGGTTCTCTACAATAACAAACAAAGGCCCACATACCTACATAAAAACAATATTTTCTCTGCACTATACATAGATCAATTTCATGTAGCATACAATAAGGAAACAAATAAAACAAAGCTAGACACTAAGGTATCCACCAGCAGTAATGGTGAATGTTCATGACCATGTCCTTCAGTTTTCATGACCTGACGTTACTTGCAGACAGAAGAAAACTTTTTTTTTTAGAATATAATATTCATTCTGATGAATAAATTAGAAGACATGGTGTAAAAGTATCTAAAAGTGAGTCATACATTCCTTCTGGAAAACAGATGATGAATACAGTTACTGCCAGCCTAAGAGTGTTATGAAGTGACAACTGGTGTAATTAGTGATGAACTTCCACATCTCCTTACTGATCAAACTTATCTGTATCGTAGTCAAAATGCACAGTGTGGAAAAAACAACCTAAAACCTAATCATTTTTATGAAGAAGGTTGAATAAAATAATAGGAAAAAATACTGGTTAAGTGAAACTACAGTTTACCTTAATGTTCTTTCATACTATGAATATGAATTGGTTTGAGAGCACCAGGCAAACTTGGCACTTTAGTGACAATAGCAAACATATACAAAGACTCAGGCAGACATCTCAAAATACATCATGTTAATATCATCCTCAATAATTCAGATCATATTCCAGCACACACAGACAACTTTAGGTGGATAAGGGCATAATCCAATGGACAGGCTGCATACTATGACAGCACAAGAATGAGCACAGGTACACTCCATTCATACTTTATCTTGGCCATGATGATGAGTGACCAGCCTTTTGCCCTGGCCATTGTAACTGTGGGGAAAGTGCCGCCAGTACCAGTACCCACTGGTAACGAAGGAGGTAGAGTGGGCACCAGAACTGGTCTGGATGGTTTGAAGAAGACAAAAACTTCCTGCTACAAATCAATCCATTATTCCTTATCATCCAGCTTGTGGCCCAATCAATACACCAACTGTGCTATCCCATATAAAAGAAAGTTCATAAAAATATGATAAAACAGTTACAAAAATAAAATAATGAGGTGAGAACACACAATCATAAATATCAAAAACATAAAACAAATAAATACATACAGCTAAAAAAAGTGACACTGAACGAAGATCACAGTGAACAGAGCGGAGAAAAGTTCAGAAGTCAGAATAGAACAAGAATAAGAGTTAAAGTCAGGCATGGCCTAACACAGCATCAACCTGAGATATCACATTCATCTCCAGAACACATTCTCAACAGTAAATCCAGATGCATCATCATCATCATCATCGAGAGGCAATACAGACTATCCTAACATGAACAGGGAGTTATCATAGCCATATGCCCTTATTTAATTGGACAATGTTCCTTGTCTAAAGCATGCCTAATACACATGATATTTTGGGAGATGTGTCTACTCCAACCTTCAGGTCTCTATTGTATGACTCTCACTGTTACAAATTAAAAAGCTATAAATTAAACTACTAAAAACTTTTTGAAAATCCATCATATTAAAAATATCTCACATATTATGCATATCTTACCTCGAAGATTTTTAATGAAATCCTCCAATTTCATACGCCTTTCAGGTTTTAAATTTGGTGTATGAAGGTCAGTGTTTAGCATTATTATAGCAAAGGCCAGAACAAATACAGTGTCTGGACTGCGAAACCCTGCAACCGCATCTCGATCACACTGACAATAACGTTGTCCAAACACTTCCATCAACCTCTCGATCTTCTGTGCTTCCCCTGGCATTCGAAAATAAGTCTGGAACTTGCGTAGTGCCACATCCACCTGTACTCCTGACAGATCCAACTCTTGGGAGAAACATCTGTGAAAATCATTACATAACATTCAGCAATGTATTATGTAACATGACTAAATTACACTGAGTACATCCACCACCTTACTGCAATGAACAGCATCACAACTCGTTTCTTGCATATTTTTCTTTTATTAAATTATCCATTTGTTTCCCCCACTCATAATTCATTCACTTATAGCTTAATTACTTCTTTCCTTACAGACTCTTCATTTTTCCATTATTCATTCATTCATTCAAGTTATCAATACTTCAAACCTCCAGGGCTATACATATATCTCAGTAACTCCGTAAGTCATACATTCAAACATATCATAAACTCAATGAACCACTTCTCAACACTTTCCAGCCTTGTAGGTGTTAATAAATTGTAATGTCCTAATCTCAAACCATTTATCCTCCTATGTATCAGAATACAATAATATTAAGATGGACCTGCTGCTTGTTTTAACATAGTAAAATATAGCAAGATCTGCCACAGTACTGAAAGTAATTCACAGCAGTGGTAAAGACAGAAGGCCATGTGTGGCCATGCAGTTTGTTCTAAAGGGTCTATAGTCTGCAACTGCTTTTATTCCAGCTATTCTCATGCTAAGAACACAGATGTAAAAAAAAAAAAAGTAACCATTATCACACTGTAGCATGCAACAAGTGCTTGTAATAATCTAAAATTACTCCAATTCAACATTCTTGTTCTAGTTCAGTGCTCATCATTCATGTGAATTCTGTCACATCTCAGCAATATAAATTTCAGATATCACAAATTACCCAGTATTTTATGCCCTACTTGTTTATCTTCATCTACAAGTACATGAAATGGACATTATCCAATGACAGAACTAAGCTCAGCATACAGTATTTGTGCCCTCTGAAACTGACGTTATGGTCCTGTGTTAGTAGCAAACTCAAATGCATCAGTTATTTGCTTCAATACATCATGAATTGTCTCCAGTTTGTAAGTCAGATGTTCTGTTTGGTACTGATGTAAAAAATCATACACATGTGCAACAGTTCTCTGGGCTGTGAAGGAAGCAGTAAATAAAAGTTACTGACAAGACAGATATTTGGGATACTACAATATCATAACTGGTTCCTAACAATTGAGTGAAACCATACAATTTTAATCTGTGAGGTCCTCACTGCATCTCTTGAAAAATAAATATTCACCAACAGCTGAAGTTAGCTTTGTTGGTCGGTGTACCATATTTGCTGAAGTGAATACCTTCATCAGGAAAAAAATTTGTTTATTATGGTGGCATACACCATAGTTTGTACATCTTAGACAGTTTAGACAATCATTTTGGTAATTACTGTTTTTGTTTGTGAAAGAGGGTACTTAAACACCAGACATAAGCGGGGTGCTTACGTGGTGTTGCCATTGCAGGCTAACAACTTTGTGTGGGGCAAACATGTGAAATCATACTACAAAACTAGGAACAGCTGTGTTGCAGACTGCACACTCAGTAGGACTGGTTCTTACAAACCTTGTTTTTACAGAAGTGTTTTATTTCAACCCAAAGCTCAGAGAATCCACATCATTAGTCAGTTATGTTTAATTATCATAAGCATTATCAATGGGACAGTACAGGAAACTAGAAGCCTTGGACTATGTAAAGCAGTTCTCCACAATGTGACTGCTGTGTATACATGAGGGTAGTGCCTTTGCAAGGTACAGACCAGTTACTGAATTTGGCCAAATTCTACAGATTCATGCGGAGAGGTGTGATAATCGGTTAGGATGTTACAAGTTCTGTGGCACAACCAGGAAGAGATACAGTTGAATGGCAATGATATTATTTCAGGCATGAAACCTGTCCATAGCATAATGCCTAATAACTCACAAGCAAATTAGTTATGTGATTTACACAATCATAAGTTCTGCAAATGATATAATATAGTGACTGTAGTTAGACTGGATATGTTTATGTAATTTGGCTGGGGGTATGGAACCTGCCTTACACCTTGTCCCTATTTACCCATGTCTAGCATAGTTGTGAGATTACCTACTGATTACAGCACTGAACGGTCAATTATACACTGCGACCCGGCAAGCCCTTTGGAATTTATATTGTGTTGGCAAAGCACAGAGCCTGATGATAGGACTCGTAACACTGAGTTACCCTTCCTGGAGTCTTGCTTTGTTAACCTGTGTCAAGCTGCACAGTCCAAACCACTAAACTGACACAGTAACGCTAAGAGCCATGAAGCAGCTGCAAAGACTGAGGAATTAGTAATGCACGGTCAGGAATTTCTTCCATGAAACTTTGTAATTTGGTCAGCTGCTGGGAAAAGTACTGGAACCATAAAAGAAAACTTGTTGTGCACTGAAATAAGGGACAGTCCCTAATATATGGCATAGAAAAGTATAAAAAAGACACAGCCAGTTCAGACTGGTACCCTGTCTGTACTAAAATGGAAATCTGTTGAACGTTCAGTAGTGGCCTTTGACTCCGAAACCATACGACAATAACAAACAAATATTACCAGAAAAGTGCACATTGAACAAGGAATTACTGTACTTACTATCAGATTCCTTGGTTTATGTTATCAAATTGTCCTAAAAGGATGTTTTTACAACATTTAACTGAATAATAAAAGTGAACTTACTCAAGCACAGCCATGTTGAACGGATTCTGTAAGTTGCCTAAGTACTCTCCAATCATCTGCTTACTCAGTCCTTTCCTAGATATGAGGAACCTGGCAACTCCTTGGGGTGAATTTTCAAGAAAGCCACGACGAATGAGGTAGGCAATTCCCCTTTCAGGTCTTTTATTGAAGAGATTAAGACCCACTCTATACTGACGTTTTCTCACAGTCTCTGAAACCTGTAAAGAGCATGAGGCACTAAATCTAGGCCCATGGTCTAAAAGAAAACACACACACAAACACATACAAACCTTATTTTTAATGCACAAGTAAGAATTTTCCTTAGTTTTATTGTTTGTATGTATTTTGTCTAAATTAAGGCAAGTCGCTTTCAAATACAATATCACTAACACTAGAGCAACCACTGCTCTGTTCTCTTATTTCTAATGTAAGGGTATGGTCACTCAGTTTACCTTCTCTTTTACATCCAGTTTCAAACATATATTGTCTAATATTTATGTCCATTACATATCCAGGCATACTCAACCAATTATGATATACAAGTTCCTCTCTCCACTTTTTAATTTCTGAATATTTTAATAACAAACATTAGACACCCACATCTCCTAAACACAGAGGGAATCTTCCTTCTCTGCTTCTTATCTCTCACAGATTCAAAATCCGTGCTTTCAGACATAGTTTTCCACTCATCTCACCCTTGTTTAGACCTCAATATTTCAATCCAAAATAGTGTAACAAGGGGTTCTCTAGGTTTACACCTGTGCGTCAGAATTAAATACCTGTAGTGAATTGCAGAATTTAAATGGACGATGCACAAAGAGCAGATACAATTATATGATGTCTGGCAATTTAAACATCGCACTGTGCATTGCATATATGTAACATTTAGTACCAAAGGGTTAATACCCAGGTACGTTTTGTCTTTCACTATCGTTACATCATGCTTTACTTGTTCTACAACCCTGTTCATATTGTTTTCTGCTTGAAACTAATAAATATATAGTGATCCTAACTTCTAAATTTCTTCCTTTAAATTCACAGCCCCAACCTCTATCCTTAAATTATTTACCTACCATTAATGACACATCTCTGTTATGTCCTGTACACCCATGTGTAAGCACAGCCAGTACACCGCTATCATATGCAGCACCTTTTCTCTTCTACTGTCTCTCCTTAGTTATAATTTGGTTACCCTGTTTAATACACATCTAGGCATCTTTCACATGTTTCTATAAAATTTACTATGGATCTGACTGTTTCTTCCACCCTCCCTCCAGACCCCATATCTTGAAATTGTTCATCACTCTACATTCACCTAGCAGCCCATGTACTGCCATTTACTAACAACATCTTCAACCTTGGCAGCATGGGTACAGATCTCAGTATCTCCAGGCTAACATTGTGGAGAAAATATATAAAACCTGTCAAAATATAAGCCTGTATAACTACAAAAAATAGTTTCTAAAATAACTGTACTTCAGCCTAATACATTTTTAACTGGAATGTAGTGATCAATGCTTGAAAACACCAAACACCAACTTCCCCCTTGCATCACCTTGGCCAAAGCCATAGGTGTCCCAATAAGTGAGCATTTTCCTGTTTATTCACTTTTATATCAGGGGCTCTCATAAGTATTTGTCAATGGCTGCTGGAACCTGACTACTATTTACTAATGCAAAGGGATTAGGTCAAGATGTATTTCAAACATTTTCCAAAATTATAATTCCCTACATGCAAATCAACTTTTCACATTCCAGTAATATCACAGAATTACATACATTTTAAATTAGTTAAATAATACCTTATACATAGTGTGTTGTCCCTGATCCTGCAGTGGAAGCTGATACGTTGTGCTTGTATGTGAGCGACTCAGTTCTTTACTAGAAGGTTCTGATGACACTTCTTGATGATCAGGCGAACTTGACTGAGGAAAACAGACCTAATAATTAAAACTCTTCTTTGAATAGTTAACAACAACGAACATACATGACAACTTACACATAAAATGTTATGTAACTCTAAAATTAATAAACACAAATGTTGATTTAATTACCATTGATGTAAGTTGTTATCATTACTGCTGATAATGCCATTACTACTACAGCTACAAGCTTCATTATCAGCACCAAAATTATAATTACAACTGGCATTATCAGTTGCTACCCTTTTTTTATTTCAACTTCAATATATACCGTTACAGCAGTCTAAGAGAATCAAATGAAATTCAATGAAAATGGAACACAAATTCTAATTCAGACTGCTGATAATGCTCGTTTACTGCAATATGTGAATATTACAATAAAACACAAAAAAAAAATCATAGTAAAAATCTTGGTTTTGAAATAAACCTACAAGAAACTAAGAATACATTTATGTCGTACATTCAGAGCACAGAATTATTTAAAAAAGCTTCCAAAAAATTCAGTCATGTATATGTGAATATCAGTTACACATACAGATCACATTCATAATGAAATCAGGAGCAGAAGAAACTCAACAAATGCATGTTGTTATTTAGTTTGATATATTTCATAATTTCATCTGATTCATGAAAACAAAAATTCAAAGAAATTCTGAGGAGTAAGAAGTACATTCTGTATCACATGGTATCTCTGTACTACTGAGTGAGACAGGCAGGCAAGTGGTGCAACTTCTCGTGTATTACTCCATGCGCCCACAGAAGCATGACTGTGAATAAGCGAGGGACCTATACTGTGATGCACAATTGCTGTCACAATAATTCATCTACAAATAAACAAAAGCACGAAGCATTAATGCACAAACCTGGAGGGCCTCCTGTACTTAGCTTCTCAGCATTGCGTTCTGGACAAACCTCCTTTATTCATGACAATTTGAGCTACTGTTTTTTTTAATTGTATATATGTTTTTGCCCAGCCAATCAACATTATCAGCATGGACCACAAGCTGATATGTCCCATTCAGTTTCAATCCTGCTCGGATACTTCACCCCTCCTAAGGGCATATTATACAGCAAAGTTGAGAAACAATTGTGGTAAAATTGCTCCTGGCTTCAGACATTCCAAACAGGAAATGCATCAGACAAATGTTTGCCTATCCAGACTTTATTACTATATTCATTTAAGCACATTTTCATAATATACCAAACTAAATCAGAATATTAAACAAAACCTCCCTCCTAACTGAATCACAGGCTTTTGTGTGGCCTACAAGTAGTTGATGTACTGCCCCACTGAATTCCCATTTCTTCTTAAGTACTTCAACAAACAAATGCTGCATAAACAGTAACTGATATGTTATATTCAGCCCACGCCGATAATCCCCAACAGTTACGAGAAGAGTTTTGGCATAATTTTGTGTGTAGGTAATAACAGTGATATGCCTTGACAATTACTACAGCCAGTTTTATCACCCTTCTTATGGACAGATGCAATAAATGACTCCAGTCATTGTTCATTATTTCAAATAGAATTACTAAGTTTATGGATCTCTCCTGGATCTCAGAATGTACTGTTCTATTCCCTGCTTCAATCAGTTCTGCTGGAATCTGATCAAAACCATTCAACTTTGCAGCAGTCATTTCCATCTCAAGGGCACTAAGATTACACCAGTAGTTCATGAGTATGTACTTCAGTCTTCGTAACATCTTTAACTGCATTTACAGTCAATAACTGACAAAAGTGGATCTTCTACCTATCCAAAACATTGTGGTAATCTGCTGGCAGCTAACCCTCCTCATCCTTTACCAATAATTCTAGAACACTAATCCTTCTTAAATTTGTTTATGCCTCTTACAAAAGTTTCTAATATTCTTGTTGTTACTCTCTGTGTCAAGCTCATTATAAAAAACCTTTCAAATATTCCTGTATTTTTAGTCCAAACATATCTACTAGTATCACACTGTGTATGTTAATCAGCCTTGGATCCTGTAAGCACTGCACGTTAAGCCTGCTTCCTTTAACCTATAAATTTTGAACATCATTAAACCATGGCTTACATTAGGCCTGTTCACAGCCAACTATAACTCTCATTAGCTGAGATTTTGACGTTCTCTCCAATATTTTCCCAAGCCCGACTAATGTTGCTGTTACCATCTAATTTCCTAAAACTGCACACATTTTCCACATTTACCATGATACAGTTCTTGAACTTCCACCACACTTAGATTTTTGAAACTGCATCTCTCCATATAAAAATTATGATCCCCACTAAAAGATAATACATCCAGGATACTTGAATGTCATATCCTATCAATCATGTCATCAACTTGATTGTGTAAGTCTTCCCCCAAGAGGGGTCCAAACATATATTAATGGATGTTTCAATGTGGGAACACTGTACTCTTCACAATTAAATTTTTGGGTATGGCAAAGATTTAGTCATCTATCACCCTTATCATTACTATTTCCTGTAGACTCTCGTTCCCAACTGCTGGTTTAAAAAATCTTCTCTCCCTAATTCTAAAGTGCATCATCCCCATTGTGTTCGACGTTAAGTGTTAACATACCCAACTCCTTACTTCTCTCCCTAATTATCACTGAACTGGAGAGATGATAATGATAAGGATTTAAAAAGTACAAATACTAGATGAATACAATACCTACATTCTGCAACTGATTGCATAGACACTTTCTTGCTTTAGCCATCACAGGGGGGGGGGGAAGAAAAAATAGAGTAAGTGTGTGATCCACACGCAAGATCATTACTCTTACTAAAACCCTACTGTCTTCACTTACCTGCCCTTTCCTTTTCCATATCGGAGAACATCGGTGGTTATTATCTTCTAAATTCTCACATGTGACTCTGTCAGCAGAAAGGCTACTATCACTGCCTGAAGACTGAACACTCGATAAACTCCCATTTTCTCTTGTTTTATTCAGGCCATTGACTCGGAGAGATCTTGTTTCAGTCGATCGGGAGGAGATAGATGAAGTTCTTTTTGGTACCTCTGGTGGTATTTTTTGACCTTGGCACCATGGTCGCTGTGGAGGGGTTCCTGGTTTTGGGATCCAACTTTCTTGTCTATTCCAAGACACATTATTCTGATGAAGTGGTGATGTGACAATGGCTCGGCGTAATGACAGGTCTCGATTCAGAACACTGTCTTGTCCAAACTAAAAATGAATGAGAATCATCATGTGGGTACCAGACATGATTTGTCAGACTGACATCTACAGTTCATTTCTTTCATGTTTATTTCTTGTGTATTTAACATAGATATCCAAAACAGCAAATAATATATTCATTATAAATCACTCTTACCACTTAATATGAACATAAAGTAAATCATCTTATCATCAATGTGACACAGCTTTGTTGTCCACTTGGATTTCCTTTCTGTCACTGCACACCCATTAAATAGAGTGTATGAATTGCATCAAGCAAGTCTAGTGTATTTGTAATGTGGTTTACAGGATGCAGATGTAGAAAGCCAGGGAGATATCTCAAACTGAAAAAAAAGCTAAGAAGCTGTTCTGTAGAGAGTGGAAAGGAAGGAGAGACAAATTACATACATCAATGTAAAAGGAACAGAAGTGTGTAAATTGAGTATCCACAGATAGAAATTTTAATCCAGATTTTAATTTTAAGAAAATTTCTTCCAAATGACATACTTCCATGCATATACATGGAATTTGCATGTAAATGCAAATACACACAAAAATGAAGAATAAATTTTAAAATACCAAATACAAAGTTTCAAATAAAAATGTAATACCTATGGCCAAGACAACTCTCACAATCAAATGAGTTGCTTCTCTGTGAGTACTCTAGGAATGTAGAGAGTAGTTGAAATGGAAAAAGTAACTGCCACTAAGCACCAACAAAAGATAAATATCAGATACTGATGAGGCAAGACCAGACAAAATTTGGAAGATATGCAAAAAGGCAATTAAATTTGTAAATTTTAAAGGAATTCTATTAAGTATTTAATCTAACAATGTGTAGAGCTGCTAATATGCACAGTGTTGTGTTTCATGACTCAAAACAATAAAAAGATAAGAACAGAAAGAGATCAGCATGGTCTTCAATTAAATCTCCAGGCCATACAATGTTCTTTCCAGCAAAAAAGGTTTAGGAAAGTTGCATGTCACTTTAGGCACAGATAAAGCAGGTTTAGTGTGTGAACAATCATTACATGCAAAAACTGTAGTCATAACTTCTCAAGTTGTATGTTATTCTGTTGCAAGAAAATTAATACAGAATGTCCCTCGCTTTGAATATCCTAGAATTATTCCAGTACCTTAAAATGTTATAAATTAATTGTACTATTTGTTTTATGTACTTTGTACCAAACAATCAGAAGCAACAAAGCACAATGCACTTACAATAAGATTAACCAAATACTGAGTCCCTTAAAATCAGACATGCCAAATTTCTTAAAATGCCAATAAAAAGAATAAACTAACAGTAAATCACATATCCCATTAACCGGTACTGAATAATTATCTGAAAGCCCACAAACAGCAGAAGTTTGGAAAAAGTGCACCTAAATATGTGTTTGTCCCTACTGTTCTTACAATGCAATAGAGTCCCTCGAAGATAGTTTGGAAAAATAAATGAAACAAAACAAGTGAAATACAAAGACCACTGAAAATTTAGTTCAGATGGAATAATTTCATTCCTTTCCACAAGGCTGAGTACTGCATTTTTATACATAATTTTACACAAAGTTCAGTCACTGTTAATTCCACGCATGACATTAAAGTTACCACCACAACAACCACCACCACCACCACCACCACCACGATGACCATCACCACTACCACCACCACCACAAATGCTGAAGGCACTATGGCATGTTAACATTTACTTTTGTCCTCAGCACTGCAACTGTCAGCTGTCCAAGTGGATCCAGGCTTTCTATGCAATAAACCCACCATGCTTCATGCAACAATAAAGGAAGACCCAGTTCTACTCTTCCTACTGCTGCTGCTGTTCGCCACCTCCAACATTATTATTATTATTATTATTGCCACTGGTATTGTTCTTGTTATCATTGTCCACATTTCACATCTTCTAAAGACTGCTGCAAGTATTTCTGAACTTGCTGGCATCATTATTGTTGCTTCTATCAAAATTCTTGAAAAGTACTGTAATTTTAGAGCATTATAATACACCACCTCTATGGGTACCGGGTCTCTTTCCCCAGGGGTAAATCAGCTGAAGCATGAGGCCAATCACTCATCTCCATCTAATGCTGCGGTTAAGGATGAGTGGAGATATACCTCCAATCCCCTGTATTTCTCCATGACATGTATAAAGGCAATCTCTTAACACACAACAACAAAATTCTCCACACTTACAGCAAAATTATATCAAATAATTTACAAACATGTAAGAGACATACACAATTAAATCTAAAAGTAAAATGAAATACTCAGCCAGTAGAAAATGCACAACACTGACAATGCATACAAGCAAAATTTTGAACTTTTAAATCTCACCCCTCTCACACAACTGGGGGTTACTCACCTCGCCGCTTTCCGAGAATGCTTCCTGCGGCATGTAGTAGTGTGTTGTGTCCCAGAAGTGTTTTGGGCCATTATAGGAAGGGCATGGTGCCAATGATGTGGGGTTGTAGTAATCCAACTGGGCATTGACATGACCCATATCACAGCGACTAGACTGACTCCGTGGTAGAGGAAGTGTGTCAACGTGGCGCCGTTCTCGCATCGACATGGAGCGTAGTGGCAGTGGGCGGGTTGTGACATGAGACTGTGGGGAACAATTTTGCCATAACTCTTGATACAAGCCTGCAAAATTGTTTCTGATAACCAGTTCACTGTCTACATATCGGTCGCAAACCTCATGTGATGCGTGAAGTCTCCGGCTGAGTCGTTTCTCAGCTTTAGCCATTGCAGTGATTGCAGCAAATTTCTTGAGCAGTGTGTAGCGACGGAATGCTCTCTGGATTGTAAGAGCTGCATTACGAGCCTTCACACCACCATACTTCCGCTCCAGCATCTCAATTTGTTTTTCTAATAAATCTTGTGAGAGTTCATACCTGCATAATATAACAACAGAAAAATGAAACTATTTTAGGTGCAAGTATCAGTAAAAGTTCACAGATGAATTACTGTTTCAGTATTTATTATGAAATGTGTAATACCAAATTATGCAGTGCTACAGAATAAGTGACAACTAATGTCCTTCCATACAACAGAAATCATGACCCACGTGATATGAAAGTATGTAAGTCATTGCATATGTTAGTGATGATTTTAGGCTTCCACCACAGTGCAACTGAGATCCTTGCTCTTCTGGAATGTTGCAAGGTGCTAGCTGGTAGTTTGTACGTTGGTGGTTTTACATTATAACCCAAAAAATCAGTCACAATTTTGGTTCTCAAATTTCTGCATTTTGCAAACAAGGACACTGTACAACAAATGGCAAATTAAAAAATGATCTTAACAGAATTAATGTCTCAAATCTTTTGTTAACTAAAATAACAGTCAAAATATGTACTCACGCAGTTTGGATTCGAGATCTTTTGATTACATCTCCACTTTCTCGTATGGAACCTTTCTTATGGAGGCCTTGTCCCCTGCCAGACACATGCGAGTTTCCAAGACTGCATGGGGGTCGCTCTACTGTCTGGGGATAACTGAAAGGGACAACATAATAATACTTAAAAATGTCTACTGATAATTCCTCAGTATTTTGGTCTTCTGGAGTATGACAGAGTGCAATCTGGCAAATGCATATCACCATTCTGGAGAAAAATACTGCCATGATCTCATAAGGTACGGTAATTTATATAAAATTTATATATCTATACATCAGATAAACTTGAAAAGTGTGAACACCTTGTAATTTCCATACAATACAGAAAATCCCCAAATTATGCAAGCATTCTGTTCCACAAGCATTAAAATCTGACTTTGACATAAGCCAGAATTTGACCCACTTTCCACCAAAACAAACGTATAACATCATTTATTCGTACAGTATGTGTTCATCTGTGCAAGCATACAAGCAGAGAAGTTCAACCTTCATTTGTGCAATGTCACCTATCAGTTCAAACACCCATTAATTTTTAAAAATTATCCCTGATAATGCAAGCTTATATTCCCAGCATAACATACAATTTATGCATACTCAGTTTGCTTATATGTTTTTTGGTACAGTGTACATAAGGTCAAGTTCATATAAGTCACAGTTCATGTAATCCTGCAGGTGCTTTTAATTGCTAATTCTGCACAATATATAAATACACCCGGTACAAACAGAAACATATATGGAAGAGGGCATTAAACTGTTATTACATTATACCCACAACAAAGAAATACCCTTCTTTTCTTGGCTAAGGAAGTATCCTTTTCCTATGATATCTGTCTCCACCTTGTATAACCATTTACCAAGCAATTTTTCCATCCTGATTTACTTCTCAGAGCTACGCATATAAACCCTTGTTACCAGATTACAGAAGTTCTTTCAGTAACATCAGATGGACTGACAGAGTATTCACAGAGTAACAGCATTATCAAGGATGTCAGAAATGAAACACATTGCTTTCAAATAATGTGGGCAGGCCAATTTGTAGTACACTGCAGTTCCATAATCCTAGACTGTTGAGGTTCATATGCTAAAATAAACTTGAGTTGTTCCTAAACACCACAGTGCATTAGTGAGAAGTAAGCTGTGACTGACGTCCCCATTTTGTGGGGCGTGACGCATATAAAACAAGAATAGTATGAACAGAATATCACCATCATCCAACTCTAAATATGTTTGAAATTTCAATGTTTTTGAACAAGCCATTTTCAAGCCCTGGCTTCATTTATTATCCACTCTTTACACAATGTACAAGAAAGGAAACATAAGGAATGTTGTGTCTATATGTCCATCAGCATGTAACAACTCAGAACAACTGAATGAACTTGAAGTATTACATACACATTATGCCATATTATAACTGTTATGGCATGAACAGTAATACTACCAAATCAAGTATAAAAAAAAAACTGGACCCACTGCATTCAGCTGCAATTATAAAATTAACTATTCAGCAGTATAACACAAATGTTAACATCCCCAACATAAAATCCTGCCATTGGACATGATTCTCATGCAGTTCTCTTCACTGAACAATCTAAGAAGCTGTTTTCCTAAGATCCAATGTAAGTGTCATCAGCCCATAACCTTCACGGTCTTCCAAGTGACCATTTCCCAGGTGCTATTGAACCAAGAGGTATACATACTACCCCTTTCCCACACAAAAAATGAGTGCATAACAATATGGCTTTAACTTCAGCTCTCCAAACTTCTACAATCTGAAGAGTTACACAGCTGTTAATTAATTACTGACATATGGCAAGCTACTACAGTATTGTACCTTAGGCACATAATGGTGGAATGGAATGCTTGTGATCTTTAAAGGAATAATTTAAAACTTACCTAGCAATTTACACATACAGTAATATTGACAGACTACATATATTATCCTATGTGACAGCCAGGTCCAAAATTGACAAAGTATTACCAGTTAAACTTTGTGAACCTGATAGAGAAGCACTGGCTGCACTAACCTTTCTCTCAAGGTGACAAGTTGTCCGTTCATCTGGAGTTCTGTTATGCTATGACCTTCTGACAACTCACCAGAACTAGAAGAGAAAGACAAATTGAAGTCTTGCTTTTAGAACCATCCTAGCCCAAAATGTCATAGAGCTATCATGTTTAATTATTTTTTGTAAAGCTAACAAAATACAGTACATACAAAACAAAGTAACCAGTCACTGTTAAACAACACAACTTCTTCATCCAGTACTAATATAATATTGAGAAAAACATTGGTAAATGCAAAGAGTCAAAATTTAATTCAGAAGTTTTGTTTTCTGGGTTTATTTGGTAGCATTAACTGCAAATGTTATTTAGCATACGATGGGAAATGGTAAGAAAATAAATGCCGAGTTTTGTGAAATAAGAGAAATTCACTTGACCTAAGATTGTCTTGTGATTTTTTCCAAAACTTTTCTTAAAGCTTTTCCAATTGAAGAATAATTCACTGAAATATTATCATAAATATAGGTTATGTTTTGTACCCAAAAGTGAATTCCATCAACGTATTTTATAAGAAGTCCCCAATATGAAAATGTTATGAAAATTCGCCCAGAGGAAAATCTAATTGTTCCATGTTGACAGACAGAGAAGCAGGAAAACGTGACCAACCTAACGGTCACTCTCCTAACAGTCACTGTTTGCAGTTGGTTTGGAAACTTGCCTAGAATTGTAGAATGGATACCAAAACAATGTTGCAGACAAAATCTTTCAGAATATTTTTGAGACAATCCTGCCTCACCATCCCTGCAGACAATTGTTTGACAACAGAGCTTTGCAGCCAGCACATGTGGTGAATCAGATCGCATACACTCATACGCTACAATTACACTTTGCAAATTCAATTTGAACTAGGTGTGCTATACACTAACACATACTTGACTGATAAGGAAACAGAATAAAAGATGTGTGTGCATGTGTACAGCATAAATATATGCATATTTACATTTGTACATACATACAGACAAAACTATACATACATACATACATACACACACACATACACATATATATAGATAAATACATACATACATACATACATACAAAGACAACTACAGGCTGCCACTTCCCATTGGTTCGCTTATGGTATCAACTTGGTCCACTCAACCAACAGCCAACATGCGCAGCTGGGGGCGAGAAGTGACAAACAAAAGTTGTTAGAAAAATAAGGGCCCTACATTATTCCACTGTTTCTGATAAAAGGCTACAGCATGTATCACATAAGGTTGCCATTTCAGCAACTAATTGTGAAAAAAGAGACTCACAGCAGCATTACCAAGTAATAATAATAATAATAATAATAAATACTTGTTTACTAGCACGCTGCGTCAACAGCCAATTGGCCAGTAATAATAATAATAATAATGAAAATGACATTAAAGAACTGGACCCAAGAAAAGCACATAAGTATTTAGGTATAGAAGAGAGTTTTGATATGACAGCTGAAGAAGGAATACTTGAGGAGATTGAGGCTAGTTTTGGGTACAGAATTAAGTGCAAAGAATAAAATCCAAGCAACTGGATCATTGGCAGTACCAGTACTTATATACAGTTTTGGAATCG
>Ga0123352_10006271_pt1 | contig 18172 bp, 8 predicted proteins | sample TergutLab28metaG_FD_89700 | JGI IMG/M metagenome (GOLD analysis project Ga0123352, IMG submission 89700) | Labiotermes labralis P1 segment gut microbial communities from Petit-Saut dam, French Guiana - Lab288 P1 | ecosystem: Host-associated > Arthropoda: Insects > Digestive system > Gut ... | reverse complement strand
CGTACTTTTTCAAAACAATTTTGTCGTCATCCACAAAAATCTCCATTGGGTCACGAACGTCGATATGTAGAGTTTTTCTTAATTCGATGGGCAAAACCACACGGCCAAGCTCATCCACCTTTCTAACAATTCCTGTCGATTTCATGTTGTTTCCTCCTTTGTGGTATTCTTAATAATGTACTTCTTAGTGAAGTAAACCGATTATAACAATATTTTTATAAACTGTCAAGGAATGTAAAACAAAATCATAAATTGACATATACAGGAAATATTTTTGTAATATTTTGGATGTTATAGGTAGAATTATACAAGTGCAAATTGTATAAAATGGCTTGTTTAAGGGCTTTTTGCATCTTTTGGGTAGGCGTGAGGAAATAAGCTTAAGTTAAAGGAGAAGCATGAGGTTCACCCTGTATTAAGGAGCGATTACGACACTATCGCTTAAAATAAAAACAAAACCAGCCAAATTACTGACTGGTTTTGTTTTTATCAAATTGTTAGTTCACATTCCAAACCGCAGTAACCGTATTATCCCAATTAATCCTATGTCCATAAAAGTTCCAAGGAGAAGTCCAACCAGGACTTACGAAATACCATCCAGCAAAAGTGTATCCTTCTCTAGTTGGGTCTGCTGGTCTAACTACTAATTCACCTTGTTGTACTTGTTGTGCAGGAACATAACTTCCGCCAGCAGTGTCAAATGTGACTGTGAAAGTTGGGATGGCTTCCCAAGTTGCGGTTATTGTGTTATCCCAGTTAATTCTATGTCCATAGAAGTTCCAAGGAGAAGTCCAATCTGGGCTGATGAAATACCAACCAGTGAATGTATATCCTTCTTTGGTTGGGTCTTCTGGTCTAACTACTAATTCACCTTGACGTACTTGTTGTGCAGGGATATAGCTTCCGCCAGCGGTGTCAAATGCAACTGTGAAGTATACATACGGCACAGGAATTATATCACCAGCAACTGTGTCAATAAAGATTTGACGTTGTGTTGGGTTGCCAAGGATTTCTGCGAAGAAGTCAAAGCTTATTTGGGCTTCGTCTTCAAATAGTGTGCGGGTAATGCCTGGACCTTGGGCAAACCAGCCTTCGGTTCTGTCGTTTTCAAATCCGCCACTGTAAACATGGGCTTCATAAGCTGTGTTTATGGTATACCAGTCGAGGTAGTCACCTTCTTCTAAGGTAATGGTTAGGATGCTGTGGCTCCAAGCTGTGCCGTTATGCCAGCCACCGCCAGAAAGTGGGGAGCGGGCGAAGAAGGTTAGTGTTATTGGCAACGGAGAAACATCTGGTCTTAGGGTCATATTGCTGGTTACGGTTAACGTGCCATCTTCATTAAGAGGAACATTTTGCCACACGCCACCAATAAAGGAAGACCATTGACCGTTAAACTGATAACCAGGTTGCGGTCTGCCCCACGCATTGGGGTTGGCATCAAAGTCTGCTTGAGTTGGCAACTCAATGTCCGTGCCTACTGGTACAGTTATAGCAGGCAATGCACCATGATGACCATTATGGAAGTTCATAAAGTTTACAGTAAACATCGGAGCAACCTCAAACGTAGCAATATCAGAGCGATTTGCAGCACCAGTGCTGACAAATCCAAACGCACCTGCGTCAACAGCTCTTGTTATGCTTACGCCAAAACCATCGCTAAACACCATTTGGAAAGGTGTTCTCTCTGCAATGTCTTCAAGCTCTAAATTAAAGCTGAAAGTACCGTCTGCGTTTACAGGCACTGTATCACCATTTACACGCAACCAAGATTGGGTATAATCAAATGCACCTGTGTTGGCTGGGATAAGGTTAGTAGACCCAACCCATCCAGTCATACCGACAAGACCGTGTTCGATAGCCATATCTTGACCAAAGCTACTTACTTGACCAGTAACAACGACATAATCCGCATCGGGCATGAAATAGAACGCATCTTCATCAATCTCGATAGTTGGTATGTCATTAGTAACTACAAAATGCTTTGGCACGATTAGGTCATCGCCAAGTGGATTTTCAACGAACATAAACAGGGTGTGAACACCTTCTGAAAGTACGTATCCACCACTGGCGGCTTGCCAATCTGCGTTGCCAATATTCCACAGAGAACCACCAACAATTGGACGCAATAGGTTGGCTGAGAATATGGTGGTGTTAGGAGAAACATTGTTAAACTGTGAATGGAACAGTACATCACTGTCACCAAACTCTGACCCATATGGACCAACATAGAAGCGAACGTGTCTAACATACTCTGAATCATCAGCAAAACCGAAAGTAACAGGTGACATATTAGAACGCACATTCATTGTATAGAAACCTGGGTTTGTCACCCAGCCAGCAGGAAACTCACGTATGTCGTCAAAGTCGTCATGGTTTGGAGATACAAAGCCAGAGATAATTGGACGCCAGATGCCAGTACCATCCATAGGTCTCAAAACAGGCGGGTCAATCATTTCAAAGTATGTACCAAAAATCATAAAAATTTCATTAACGCCGTCTGTGAAGAAGATGTGACCTTCAGAGAAGCCTCTGTTGGCAATATTTCCATCGTGTACAAAATAGATTTCATAGGCATTATTGCCTGTTGAAACTATAGTGTATTCAACACTTGCAGGGTCAGCGAATACCAAGCGTGGACCCCAGTTTCCGCCCCACGCATTTGCTGGGTTGCGAAGCTCCATGGTCGGCGCGTTAAATTCAAGCCTGTCAAATGTCCAACTGCTTGCACCATGGATGGTGATTGGAAGAGTAGCCGTTTGTCCACCTTCACCTTCAATTACAGGTACACGACCAAAGGACAGGGAAGCCATTGTGTGGTCTTCAAATTCTCTCCAGTTCCATGGCACTTGTTGATAAGGAACATCTTCAGGTGATTCAACAATAGTCATAAAAGGAATTGGGTGTACAGTAGTTGCAAAGGCAGGTGTGCGAAGTGCGGCAAGCGGATTTACAAAACCAGGACCAACTTGGTTTACGCTGTAATTGCCAGCATAATCAGCAAGCGGGCGTGCAGTTTGCATAATTCTTGCTTGAACTTCTACAGAACGATTTGTAAGATTACCAGACTGCACCCATGGTGCATCGTGGTACTCTAGCAACAAAGCGGCAATACCAGCAATTGCTGGGGCAGCCATAGATGTGCCACCGATTGCGTTGTAAGAGCGACCATCAATCATCGTTGGGTGAGAAATTGTCCATGTGGAGACGATGCTGTTACCTGGTGCAGTAATGCTTGGGAAAATGTGCATTATAGCGTCCATTAACTCGCCATCCGCACCAACGCCAGCGTCCCAACCAGGAACACCAACTGGACCTAATGGACCAATGCTGGAGCTTGGAGTTTTACGGTCTAATGAAGGTATAAATCTATACCCATCACCAAAATTTACCGTACCCATAACAGGGATGATGTTAGCAACAGGCTGTGCGGTTGAGGCAGCAACACCAAAAGCATGTTGACCTACACTTGGTCTGACGCCAAATGTGGGTAATCTGTCCATAAGAGCAATAAACTGAGGTAACTGAGCGTCGCTAATGTACTCGTTATTAACAACTATAAGAGCAACAGCACCAAGTGTCTCCGCCATAGCTGCCATGGTTACAAATTCACCGCTACCACGATTGATAACAGCAACCTTGCCTTCAAGGTTATCAATACCAATAGTGTTGTGCATCATCGCACGAACATTATCGATAAACGCAGGGAAAGCAGGATTGTCAAAACCAGCGGCTGGAATTTCCATTCTGCCAAACCATACAAAATCAAGGTCTTGCTCAAGAATATCCGAAACAGGAAACTCAGGGGCAGGACTTCCTATAGTTGTGATTTCGAACGATTCACCATTAACATGGAAGCCAGGGCTTAGCCTGTTAGCACCTTGACCAGAAGCGACACTAATACCTAGAGAGGCAGTAGAGCCACCACCACCAAGTGAGAACCAGCCGCCCAGACCCGCCGTAGGAGTAGCACCACCAACACCGTCATTTCCAGTGGAGTTTGTAGAAATCATTCCTGCAAGTGCAGCTAGGTTAGTTGCCCATGTAAAAGAATACCATGGAGCATTTGTGTTGCCCGTATAACCCCAAGAGTTATTTAGAATATCAAGTTGTAGGTAATAAGCAAACTCGAGAGCCATTAGAGGGGCCGAGAAGTTACCTGCACCACCAGGCTCATTAGTAAGGGTTCTAAATGCGTATATTTGTACATTTGGAGCCATCCCAAGGATTGTACCAGCAACATGAGTACCATGGGTAGAATGTGCTGGACCATGAATCATCTCCATTGGGCTGCTCATAATAAACTGGTCAGAGGAGCCTCTTGTAGTGTTCGGGGTCCATGCACGACCACTTACAGGGGCAGGCAAAAAGTTTGCACCTGGCAAAGACCAGTATTGCCCGTTTTCATCACGCACAAAGCCCGCACCATCAGCTACAGGGATAAGCATATGCCAGTAAGCAGGATGGCGATAGTCAACACCAGTGTCGATAAGACCGACACGGATACCTTGACCCGTGATTCCCATATCATTGTTTATGTAGTCTAACTCAAATGCCAGTCTCGCACCTTGATTAAATTCTGGATGCCATATATAACCAGAATCACGGAAATTAGTTGGGGCGTTTAAGACACCATGTCCATCTAGCATACTGCGAAGGGTTTCCGAATCCCATTCAGAGTTAGCCAAAGTCCCAACACCAACACCAAAGTTTGCATCAGCCACAGCATACATATCTGTTAGCAGTTGCGGCATCATAGCTGGAGTAACCGAGAAAACCTCAGGTAAAGAGGCTATCATTTCTACCATACCAACAGGAACTTCCATAAATACGCCATTAAAAAGCATATTATGCTCACTCAAAATACGAGGTGTGCCATTTGCACTAAACGGCATTGGAAGCATCGAGAGTTGGTCTGCGAAGTTATAATGACCCACATTTGCATCATTGGTGAAGTCATCAGACGAAAGAGACATTCTACCAAGTTGCTTTGCTTCTTCAATCAGACGCAAAGCAACTGCAGAAGGGGTTCTAAAATGAACAACAATGTTCACCATCTCGTCATGGTTGTTAGATAGTGCATACTCGCCTTCAAAGCCAAAAACGCCAATTGGTGTATGCGTCATTGTGGTTGTCAAAAAATCGAATTCATAGCCGTAGATGCTGCCTAATTCATTTGTAAGTGCTTCCTCTAAAATGGAAACCTGAACACTATCTGCTTCAAGCAGAATCGGAGAAGCAATAACTGGATGTGCCAATGTGGTCACAGCCATAACCATTGCTAGGAATGATGCCATAAGTCTTGATTTCTTTTTCGACAAAGTTTTCATCCTCCTTATTAACTTTTCAAACTATAAACGAAACCGATATTTACCGATATTCTATTGAAACTACCCTCCTCTCTGCCAGCACTTGCACAAAATGTCATATTTGTGCAATACTAGTGTAACACAAGGGCTTTCGGACTGCAAGCACTTTTTCGCTTTTTGCAACAAAAATTTTGAACATTCCAAAAGTATGTTAAATGTATCGCATTGTTCTGATTTATAATTAAAATAAAATATTCCAAAATTCCCATGAGGTGAATTTTGGAATAGCTACAAAATAAAATAAAGCAACTATATACAACTTTATATAAAACTTGGTAATGGTGGGCAATAAAGGTTTTGACGAGACCGACCCTGCCAGATTGTTGTTGTGGTGTAAATTGTATATAGTTACCTAAAATAAAAGTCATGGAAACGCAGTTGAGATACCAGTTTATGTAGTAACTCCATAAGTTGCGAAGATTATTTTATGTTAAGTGACGTTATACCCATATTGCTTTGTTTGCTCTATCGCTCCAAATTAGTCTTTGTTTGCGAATTATCCAATAAATAGTTATTGCTTTCGTTCGCCTCAATCAACTCATGAATAATGTAGCTAGCGTAATATTTTTGTGCGATAAATGGGTCTTGCAACACGTAACTTTCTGCTTCTTTATAGGAATTCGCTTTTAATATTTGTACCCCTCCATCATTGTCTTTGAAAGGACCACATAAAAACAAAATATTCTTATCTTGCAAATTATGTAGATGTTCAATATGACTATGTAGCAAATCAGATGTCAAAGTACCCTTCACTTTTCCTTGGAGAATAACGATATATTTTTCCATAAACAACCCTTCCGTCGCATCTCTTATCACTCAAAATATAAATTCATAACCGCACAGAGTGGAGATAGAACAGCCACCCTATGCGGTTATGTCGGTGCATTAGTGTCTTTTTTCGATGGTGTATAAAGTTACTTTAAGGGTATTTGGGTCTATGAAAGCATAAAACGCCAAGGCAGAAGGATGCTTTGCTGCTTCATTATCATCACCTTCTGCATTCTTAGCATCCTCCATCGTTTCCCAAGTTACAAAATCCACCCATGTGTCACCATCAAGAAGTACGTCCCAAGAAATAAAACCTTTGTTCTTAGACAGGGAATCGTCATTACATTTTTTTGATGCAAGTAGAAAATCTTGTACATTTGCACCTTCTACAAGTTTGTAAGAAATGTGCCAAACCGCTTTTGACATAGTAAAACAGCTCCTCTAGATTTTTTTGTGTTGCTCTTTCCAAAGTATATCAAAGGTAATGTGACTACTGCATGTCATATTATAAATATTTTTCTGAGATTTTTTGTGCTTCCTCTTTTATAATATTTCTAATATGTTCTGGTTCCAGCACCTCAATATATTTGCCGAAAGACAAAATAAAATCATACAACCAGCTATTTTCTGGCCATGTCATTGTTGCTATAAAGCTTCCGTCTGGCTGTTTTTCTACCATGCTTTCGTAAAGGTCATCATATATTCTATAAGCCTTTTCAGGTTCAATGCGAAGTTTAAGGTTGACATTTTTCCCCTCTTCAAAAATGCTAAGTATGGGGTTGCCTGAAACAATAAGTGAGTCTCTTTTATCAAAATGTTCATCCATTACCGTTAAACCTTTTATTCGTGACAGCTTATACAACCTCATGCCATGTTTGGTTAAGCAAAACCCTTTTATATACCACGATTTGGATTTGAACCAAACTTGCATAGGTTCAACACGACGAAAAGTTTTGTCACCATACCTATTGTAGTAGTCAAACTCAACAATACGTTGCTCTAATATTGCAACCTTAAAATCATTAAAAAAGTCATTTTCATGGGTCCATCCAGAATAATCCACCTCTATCCAATTTGTTGTGGTTTTATTGAATATTGTGGACATTTTTTGCAATATTTGCTTACTATCATCAGTTTTAACATTTGACAGTCCATGTAATGCAGATAGAATATCATCCTGCTCCTGTTCGCTCAATATAGATTTATTCAGCACAAAATCAGGCAAAAGCCTAATGCCTCCACCTTTGCCCCTTTCGGTATATATAGGAATTCCAACAGCACTTAATGTGTCAACATCACGACAAATTGTCCGTATTGAAACCCCAAAATGCTCAGCCAACTCTCTTGCCGTTACGCTCTTTTTGTCCAGTAAAATATAAACCATCTCAAATAATCTATTTATCTGCATTTTCATCACCAAGTAATATTATAGCATAATAATGTACCAACAGTGTAGCTTGTTTAACTATAAAAAATCTCAAAAAGTTTTTTCTTGAAAAGTGTTGTTAATTATTGAGGTTTTATGCTATAATAAGGATTGGGTTTGTATTCCCCAAAATAACTTTGTGAAATTTGCGAAATGAGGTCACAAAGATGGTGAGATATACCACAATTTTTGGTCAGCAAACTAAAAGCCTGTCTTTTTGTGGTTCTCATAGAATTAAATTTCTTGCGGTATATAAGTGGCGAGTGTTCTTTGCGTTTTAGGCGCAGAGGTCATTCGCTTTTCTATTTACCGATAACACCAAGATAGTGCGATGTAAACGCACAACAATACACATAGGAGGTATCAGTGATGAGGAATATGAAAATGCGAAGCAAAATTATCCTGCCCACAGGAGCGTTGGTGATAATCTTGCTATTAGTTACAGTTATATTCACAGTCATGCAATTTTCTGGACTAAACAATAGGCTTATTGAGGAAAGAATTACTACCGCAGCATACGGTCTGCAACATTTTACGGACGATACACGACGTCAGGTAATAGATGTTGGCTTGCAAGTAAGTTACGACCAACGTCTAATCAATGCAGTGCTTACCGCAGACACACAAGAGATATTGCGTGTTGGTGCAGAGGTGGCCGCTTATCACGGAGTTACCTATATCACAGTGGCTGGTGCGGATACAATCGTGTTGGCTCGCACAGATGAACCCCATCGTTACGGGGATGCCTTTGCAACGGTTAGCCTTTTGGAAGCATTAGACGGTATTGTGTCAGTTGCTTATAGCCCAGTAGGTCAGCGACTAATCCCTATACGTGCCAGCGTACCTCTGTTCCATGAAGGTGAGATAATAGGTGTGGCGGTTGTGGGTTATGCGTTAGATAGCCCTAAGGCCGTGCAGTATCTATCCAATCGGTATAATGCCGAGTTTACCATTTTCCGTGAAGTGGATGGTAGACACATTCGTATATCTTCTACTTTGGTTGACGAACAAGGTAATAGTATCGTTGGTACAGAAATCGCAGACACTCACGTGCTAGACCATGTTATGAATCACCGAAACGAATATATGACAACAATAACGCAATTTGGCATTCAGTACAGTGTATTCTATTTACCATTTTATGACCCGCAGGGTACACCACTTGGCGTTATCGCCATGCTACTACCATTGAATGAAATAAACGCTATGCAAACCAATGTGATATTTTGGGTCGTTCTCATTGGCGTTATTGGCATTGCGGCGGCACTCCTTATACTTGCCTTTATATCGGGTCGACTTGTTCGACCCATCAAGGATGTTCAAGAAGTTATCAAAAGTGTATCGGATGGCAACTTTGCCATCAATATGCGTGAAGATTTAAGCAATGACGAGATAGGCATGATGACGAAAGATGTATATAACCTTGTTAAAATCATTAAAAGCATGGTAGACGACCTTACCAAAGTGCATCATGAATACATCAAGGCAGGAAATATCCATTACGCTATGGATGCCAGCAAATATCAAAACTCTTACGCCGAAATGATTAGTTTAGTTAATAACCTACTCTCCGCTGTTACAGCAGATATAATTGATGTTGCAGATACCTTAACAAGTGTGGCGGATGGTAATTTTGACAAGAAAATGGACGAGAGTGTTTGGGTTGGCGAATGGATTGTCATGCCTAATGCCGTAAACAAACTTTCCGCCAACTTAGAAGCAATAAACAACGAAATTGCATCGCTGGTAGATGCGGCAGCTCGTAAAGGTGATTTGAAATTCCGAATAGAAGCAGAGAAATACAGTGGCGATTGGCGTGAAATCATGGAAGGACTTAACAGCATCATTACAGAAGTTGAAAAGCCTATAGGGGTAATCGAAGTAGCTATGTCAGAAATGGAAAAGGGTAATTTGGACTTGCATTATGTTAATGAAAAAATCAGCAAGGCAGGTTATGCCCCAGACCCAGAAAATTACAACGGAACATTTAGGGATATTATCGCCACCTCTGTTTCCTCGTATATGCAAATTTCTTCATATGTAAAGGAAATAGAGAGAGCGTTATCGCAAATGTCAGACGGTGATTTACGAACTCGCATAAACAGCGATTTTGCTGGCGATTTCATATCTATCAAGGATTCGATTAATAACATTGGCGACACCCTACACAAAACCATGTCGGAAATTTCTTCAGCCTCCGACCAAGTATTATCTGGTGCAAATCAAATTTCTGCCAGTGCCATAGACTTGGCAGGTGGTGCGCAGGAACAGTCCAGCTCCGTACAAGAACTCCACGCCGCTATTGATGTTATAAACCAGCAAACACTTCAAAATGTGGATAGTGCTGTAACTGCCAACGAGCTTTCCAGCCAGTCTACAGCAAATGCCAACGAGGGCAATAACGCCATGAAGCAAATGGTTGAAGCAATGACACAGATTAAAGAATCGTCAGACAACATTTCCAAGATTGTGAAAACGATTCAAGATATAGCTTTCCAGACGAACCTGTTGGCACTAAACGCTTCTGTTGAAGCGGCTAGGGCTGGCGAACACGGCAAAGGTTTTGCGGTTGTTGCCGATGAAGTACGTACCCTTGCAGGTCGAAGCCAAAAGGCCGCAGAGGAAACAACATCACTAATTCAAGATTCTATAGACCGTGTGGAGTCTGGCTCGAGTATTGCCGAAGGCACGGCAGAATCACTAAACGCTATCGTTACAAGTGCTGACGAAGTTTTGACAGTTATCAGTAGCATTTCGGCGGCTTCAAAAGAGCAGGCAGAAGGCATCGCTAATATAAGCGACGGACTTGCACAAATTTCCAAAGTTGTGCAGAGTAATTCTGCGGTTTCGGAAGAGACCGCTGCCGCTTCACAAGAATTAAATTCACAGGCTGAGGTTTTACGGCAGTTGGTTTCATTTTTCAAGTTGTAACAAAGCGAAAAACAATACAGAATACAAAACCACTTGCAGAGGGCTAGATAAAGCCCTTGCAAGTGGTTTTGTATTTCAGCAATATTTAACCTTTGAAAAACCGTGGTCAAATTGTTAAAAGCAAATGTATACTGCCATCTAAATCCCACTAAACAATATCATAATAACTTGTCAACTATTTCAAGAAAAATCTCTGTAATCTTAGGGTCAAAATGCTTGCCTTTTTCTGAAATTATAATTTCAACCGCTTGCTCGACTGGGAAGGCTTTTTTGTAGGGTCGTTCAGAAATTAAGGCATCGTACACATCCGCAATTGCCATGATACGCCCCTGAAGGGGTATTTGCTCACCTTTAAGTCCATAAGGGTATCCAGTTCCATTCCACCTCTCATGGTGGTAGGTGGCAAACATTTTTGCATTATACAAAAACTCGTTTTCGCCACTTCTTTCAATGGCTTTTTTGATAATTTCTTTGCCAGCCAACGCATGATGTTTCATAATTTCGAATTCTTCATCGGTTAGTTTGCCAGGTTTACTTAAAATAGCGTCAGGTGTGTTGATTTTGCCAACATCATGCAGAAGGGAACAATCTGCCATTTCGTCAGGGTCCCATTCTTTAACCTCATCATAATACACCTGTTTTTCCTGCATACGTTCAATCAGCAGTTTCACGGCTTTGGCAGTACTTTCTAAATGGTTTCCTGTGGTTTCATCACGATTTTCAACAACATCAGCCAAAACGAAAACAATATCTCGTTTCGCTTGTCTAAGTTGTGCGGTTCGCTCTTGAATTATTCCACTAATATCAATATGCAGACGTATCCTATTAAGTAGCACGGGAGTAGAAAATGGCTTTAATATAAAGTCCACAACCCCCATTTCAAGGGCTTTCGTTTCCACTTTAGCATCCATGATTGACGTTAGGAAAATTACGGGTATGTCCTTGGTTTTTTCGTCATTTTTCAAACTATGAAGAACGTCAAAACCATCCATTTCTGGCATTTCTATGTCCAGCAAAATAAGGTTGGGTTTGATTTTTTCTAAAAGAGAAATTGTCTTTGCACCAGAGGAGATTGTTATTACATTGTAATGGTCTTCCAAGGCTTCTTCTGCCACGGATAGGTTGGAAAGGCTGTCATCCACAACAAAAATTGTCTTTTCCACAAGCATACCTCCTTAGTTTTAATGCTATAAGCCATCAGCGGCTTGTTTTGAAATTAGGGCGGCTTCTTCAAATTCCCCAAGCAACAAGTAGGTTTCTATTTCGTTAAGCAAATCAAGTATTTGCTGGGAAGACGTTGTCTGCCTAAGTAGATTTATCAGGTTTTTGGCATCTTTTTTGTAATATGCCTCACAGGCGGCAGCAATTGCCAAAAAATTGTCTTTACATGAAGTCGTGTCCTCAATGACCGTATTGGTCTTTTCTATTTTTTCGGGCGAAAGCCCTCGGACAACCTTTTGTAAAGCCGTCAAAAACTTAGGTGTTTGACTCATTATCGTTGGTATGTCTTCGTTGCGGCTGGCTTGCTCCAACGAATATGCGACTTTAGAAAGGGATGTGCGACCAATTATGTTTAAGGCACTTCTCATGGCATGGGCTTGGATTGTATACAGCCTTAACGACCCATCATCAATTTCCTCTTGCAAAATAACTGATTCAAGTACAGAAATGGATTTTTTTGCATCCAGCAAAAAGGATTCCACCATCCTAACGGATAACGACGAGCTTTCCTTGCCATCGCCATCTTTTTCTGGATAGTTGGTTCTCGCCGCCCAAATTGTCTCTGGTTTTTGCTTATCAAAAATCATTTCCATTAGATATTCATCAAGCTTGCTGGGGTCAATGGGTTTTGAAACAAAGCCAGAAAAACCATTGTCCATAAACATTTCGTAGTCCTCTTTGGTGGCATTAGCGGAAAGGGCTACAATTGGATGGTCGTATCCCATACTTCGCAATATTTTTATAGCTTCAATACCATCCATATCTGGCATCATATGGTCCATAAAAATTATGTCATATATTTCGCCTTTTTCAACCCTAGTAATGGCATCAATGCCACTTTCGACAGTTTCCACATTAAGGTGATAAGGCTTCAAGAAACCCTTTGCCACATAGAGATTGGTTTCCACATCATCCACGACAAGCACACGTCCATATGGCATAGGTTCCCGCCTTTGGTTTACTGCTTGTTTTAGGTATTTCTTGGTAGCTTCTAGGTTTTTTAAGCTTTCCACAGTATCTTTATCTAAAATGCAATTGCTATTTACCAACTGCGGTATGAACACAGAAAACACGCTACCCTTACCAATTTCGCTTTCAACAACAATTTTTCCACCCATCATTTCTATTAATGAATGAACGATGGTCATACCGAGTCCGCTACCTTCTATGGCACGGTTGTTTTGCATATTAAACCTTGTAAATTCCATTTCAAACAGGCGACCAACCTGCTCCTCGGTCATGCCTTGTCCTGTATCGGTCACCCTTATTATTAATGTGGCATTACCTTGTTCTAGCATATGTTCCACACCAAAATATAGCTCTACTTGCCCACGAGATGTATACTTAAAGGCGTTCGAGATAAGATTGTTAAGCACCTGTTTAATACGCAATTCGTCACCAACAAAACCCGCTGGCATATTGGGGTCGATGTCCAAAATAAATTCTATTTGCTTGCTACCAATATACATTAGATTTAACTGTACTGTGTCATTAATCAAGCTGGCGGTTTCATAGGCATGGGGTATTATCTCCAACCTGCCCGTTTCCACCTTAGACAAATCAAGAATATCATTGATAATGGCAAGCAACATACGTGACGAATTGTATGTCCGAAGAAACGCTTCCTCGGTTTCTGGTGTATGACCGCCTTTTTGCAATTGTATATCCGCTATGCCCATAACAGCGTTTATGGGCGTGCGTATTTCGTGGCTCATACGAGCTAAAAATCTTGTTTTTTCTTTACTTTCCTTTTCAGCTTCTTCCCTACGCATTTCTTCACGCAAATCCCTTTGGAAGCAAGCCAAAATCGCCTCGCCCTTATAATCCACACGCACCAAAATAACCTCGCAGGGTATGGGTTCACCCCTTAGGTTTTGGTGAATGTATTCAAAGCTGTGGTATCCTTTTTGGTAGGCTACCCTTACAAGTTTATAAACTACTTCTTCAGCACTTACACCCTCACGAGAAGGTGTAAAGATTTTTCTAAAATCGGTAACGGCTTCTTCTTTATCCGAAAAACCAAATAGGTCAAGTGCAGCTTGGTTGCAGTCTATTATATCAAAATCATATTTGCCATTGTTTTCATCAACGAATTTTGCCATAAAGCACGAAAGGGGCATGGTGTCCACTATTAGACTCGCTCTTTCGTCCGACTCCAGCTCTTTTTTCATGGATTTTCTTATGGGTCTTAGGTCATGTCCATAACAAACAAAAACCATTTCCCCTTGATACATCATAGGCACCACGGTTATTTCCACAGGAAATTCTTCTCCGTTACCAAGGATATACAGCCACTCACAACGATAATATCCGTATTTCCTGGCAAGACCAAAAATCTCTTTAGCCTTTTCTTTGGAGGTTAGACCGCACGGCTGATATTCTGGTTCAAATTCAAAAAATCTTGATAAAAACTCCTCTTTGTCATCAATACCAAAGGAGTCCAGCATATTTGGGTTGCAGTCAATCAAATTACCATTTACATCCCAAATTTCCATAAGCATCGGAGATTCGTCAAGAAGTTTTCTTGCATAGGCTTCAACCTCCAAACTTTTCTTCATAGCTTCCTTAACATCCCGTAAGTCAGTGGTATATGCCAGCAGATAATTTTCACCATACCTATTAATGCGTACAAGAATTATTTCCGTCGGTATAATCTCGCCTAATAAGTTTTGATGAATCCACTCAAATTGTTTGTGTCCAGTTTCAAAGGCTTCTTTTACATGACTTATAGCCAACTCAGTGGACGGTGTGCCACACGGCTGAAACTCAGGTGAAAGTTTTGCAAAATCCTCAATATACTGCCTTTCACTGTCAAGACCAAACATTTGGATGGCTTGGGGGCTTGTACTCACAAGCTCGTATTTATTATTCCACAAGTTTATTACGAATGGCGAGGAATCCAAAATCGCTCTGGTCATTTCATGTGATTTACGCTCTTCCTCTAAGTCTCTTAGAATGGGACGAGCATCCTGTACGTAAGCTCTAAAAAAATAGCCTTCATCATTGTTGATGCGTACTAAGGTTGTGTCACTTGTAACAGGTTCAAGTCTTGTTGTTAAACGATTCCAAAGAAAGCGTGATTGTCCCGTCACGGACGCCTCCTCGAAGGCTGCTGTAAGTTTTTTTATTGTCTCGGTTCCACATGGTTGAAACTCTGGTAAAAACTTATAAAAGCTCTCTTTATATTCATCCTCACTGGACATTTCAAGCAGGTCCAACATTGCTTGGTTGCACCCAATTGGATTTAACTGTTTATCCCAAACGCTTATAGGTACAGGATTAGAATGATACATTTGTTGTCGTTGTAATTCAAGTTTTCGCTTGTCCTCAGATGGACAACCAACTTCCACAGCACATACAAGCACCAAATTCGCTTCTTCTTGATGCAATGTGATGACCAAATTAACCAGACCATGCTCGTTCTGTCTGTGGTGTAAAAATTCAAATTTATAATCGTTTTCTTTCGATGCTTCTTTTATACGACTTTCAAGACCTTTGTTGGTATCCGCACCAAACAGTTCCAACCAAGCCTTGTTTTCAGCAGATAATTTCCCTTGACCGTCAAAATAAGCACACGCAATAGGAAACTTGTCCAAAATTTTGGCAAAATTCAATCACATCACCTCGATTCAATTTATTCTAAGAACCAATAGTGCATATTTACCTGAACTAATTATATCACGAAATTCGGAATATTTCAACAGAAACTTTTGCGTAATAACTTCCGACCATTCACAACTCAATTAAAAACAATACAAATATGAACGCACCCTAAAAGTTAGATTTTGATTCTAACTTTTAGGGTGCAGGAAAATTACATTAACTATTTAAGTGGTGATTTAATACTGGTTTATGTTACTATTAATCCAATCTACTATGTCACGTTTAACTTGTGCGTCAACACGGTCTTGGATTGTGTATTCCATTATATCCATCACCAAAGGTCCATATTGTCGATAGGCAGTCATCATCAAATGGTTTAGACCTTCGTAAAGGATAAGCGTCACATGTCCCATCCCTTCGGTTCCATCCACAAAGAGCTGGAAATCGCTTTCCACGGTTGCTTGAAAATCCCTGCTACCGTGTAGGATAAGCACAGGAATGTCCGTGTTGCGAGCAATAAAGGGCAATGGCAAAGACTCCATAACTGAGAGTTCGTATATTGCAGATATAGCACCAAAAAACAAAACTCCTTGTAGTTCGCTAGCTGGCAGGTTAAGGGCTGTCTGCATTTCATCTAATTGCTCCCTGTTCATTGCAAACATTACATCAGCTTCATCTTGGGATATTAGTCCCGCAACCAGTGCATCAACTACTTGTTGGGTCATTTGGTCATATCCAACCAAATGCAGTGGTCTTGGAGAGCTGTTCATTATGATAACACCGTCAAGACCAGCTTCTTCTGCTATTCTAGGTGCAACAAGACCGCCTTGGCTAAGCCCCAGCACAAAAATTTCACTGATACGGTTGTCATTTCTTAGCAATTCTGTCGCCAGAAGCACATCCTCGAAATACTCCTCTTGTAATGTGAAGTCCATACCGAAAACTTCTACCATCTTTTCACCATGGGCGAATATTCGCTCATTGTAACGCAAAACTGCAATGCCATTGCTGGATAAATAGTCGGCAATGTCAAAAAATGGGCGGTTGGCAAAAATGGATGAATCCATATTATTAGGACCAGAGCCAGGCACGAGGATAACGGCAGGTACAGGGCTATCTACGCTGGCGTTTTGAGGAATGGTTAACAGGGCATCCAAAGGCCATTCTCCACCGTCGCCTATAATCAAGCTCTCTGCTGTATAAGTTGCATCTTGTGGCGGCATCATAGGCTCGAAAGCGAAGTCAAGGATGCTAAAGCCTGCAATTTCGCCAGCATCATTCACTGTAATAATGTATAATGACGTACCTTTGGCAACAGTTGCAGATACAGTAGAAACATGGAAGCCATCCGCTTCCGCAGTGTCTAACACCACAAAATCAAGAACCTCACCTTGTCGCAGGGTTATTACCAAATCTATCGGGAAAAGTTGTTGCATATTGGCTGACATCATCATAGTTGCGGCAAGGGTGTTGCCAGCAACAAGATTGTCCATAAACGCCGTAACGACCATCCCACTGGGGTCAACCGGCATTTCAGCACCAAAATTATAATGCGGGTCATACACGCAAGCCATCAAGGGCAAAGCCATACCTACTGTTAATGCCATCAGTGCAACAGTTTTTCTAAAAAACTTCTTCATAATTCCACTTCTCCTTTTGTGATTTACTTGCTATATAGGTTAGACGTACAAATATCAATTTCGTTACAAAAATTCTTAAAAAATATTTATATACATAAAAGCTTTAGTTATTCGATGTGCCAACTTTGGACATTCCAAAAAATGCTATTACTAGAAGTGTGAAAATCTCCACTTAAATGTCTAGCAGTAAATAAAACTTGGTTTCGGAATGCAATTCCTATAATCGGCAAGTTTTCCGAAAAATAATGCTGAATGTCTGTAGCGGAACTGGCAAGAACTTGCTGGTTTGCAGCTCGATTTGATTGGTGGAGTAGATTTGACAAATAATTGGAGTTATATCCCATTATAAAATCCATCGTGGGATGATTAGAGAGGGTTGTCGTACCTACCACTAGGTCAAAATTGCCATTGTTTAGGCGGGTCTGAAATTGGTTTGATGGCAGGATGTGCAATTCCACATAAGCCCCTTCGTCCAACAACCCCCTTGCTAACAACTGGGCGACGTTAACACTTGTTGCGTTTTCTTCGTTGACAATAATATCCAAAGTTAGACGCATGGGAGGAAGAGCTGGGGAAGCTTGCCGTTGCAAAAACCCATCATCACCCAACACAAAACCTGCGTGTGCAAAAGTTGTGTATGCTGGCTGTTCGATATTTACCGACAACCAAGAAAGCGGGTTAAGGGGTGCAAAAGCACGTTCAGCCCCATGATAATAACGAGCCAAAAGACCATCCCAGTCCAAAACACTGGCAATGGCTACACGCACATCCCTTTCCGCAAAAATGGTGCGGTTATGGTTAAAGCCAATAAAATCAAAATCCCTGCTAGCTATTATTCCCCCTTCGTTTTTGCCCGTAGCACGAAACCTGCCCCAATCTGTAGCGTTAGCTGACAAAACATCAACCACACCCCCTTCAAAAGCATGGGCTACATCGCTCATATCCCGTAGAACATGGGCTGTAACACCGTTAATCAGCGGTCTGCCCCCAGGGGCATTGGTATTGGGGATTAGTTCCAAACGACTGGCGAGGATATAATCATAAAAACGAAATGACCCATTGCCCACAGGGTGCATATTTCGGGGGTGTGTCAAATTTGTCATAGACACAGGTTGATAATATTCTCGTGGTATTATAGGGAAATCCAATAGATACTTCATTTGCCACATGGGGTAACGTAGATTTATGTGAAGGGAGTGAATATCTACCGCATTGTG
>Ga0123352_10006269_pt1 | contig 18181 bp, 13 predicted proteins | sample TergutLab28metaG_FD_89700 | JGI IMG/M metagenome (GOLD analysis project Ga0123352, IMG submission 89700) | Labiotermes labralis P1 segment gut microbial communities from Petit-Saut dam, French Guiana - Lab288 P1 | ecosystem: Host-associated > Arthropoda: Insects > Digestive system > Gut ... | reverse complement strand
TGTTAGTTTGATAGGTGGTTTAAATGTTGTGTGATTGTGGTGGTAACGGTTTGCATTGTTATAATATAATGTGTGGGTGTTTTTTTTTTTTTTTACTAGAGGAAAGTTCCAGTCAGGCAAATACAGCTGCAGGGTGGATGTTCCTGGTATATCCCACAATGCCTTAAAAACTGGTTACTCAGGGACTGATAAACTGTGACAAGAAGCGTGACACGCAATTCAATTCACAGTACACGATGTTCCATTGAACTGTGAATATGAGCAACGCCGTACAGCGTTAAATTTCATTGACATGATACTCGTGTCTAAACAAACATCCGGTTTACAGGAGCCATGCGCAATGCGTAACTATTATTTTCGACCGGAAAATTACATTTCTTCTTCTTACGTGGTATTATCAAACTCTATGCAATCCTTGGCTATAAACATATGCAGGTTAGTGTATGAGAAAGCATGCTTACTTAAAAGCTGACTAAAAGGAATTAATTACTATGCCATTTTGGACGTTATCCAATTTGGAATAACTTGGATATGTCTGGGTGTCCACATATAGTAGGTTTCAAGAACGATGGATTTGATACATATAACAAAACAAATCAAATGCTTTGGATTTTTTTCCGCTTAACTGTGTACTTGTCTTGAATCGGTGCTCTTTTTATGGACGATCCACTGATGAGGCATCAAAGCTGACTAGAGAAGCAGCAGGAAGTCTGGGACAGGGACCGCGCAGACAGAATAAAAGTGAACACTACACTTGTCAGACTGACTTGACTTGAAGCGGTCTAATCTCAATGCGGTTATCAAAAATTCAAACACAGCAATATTCCCCGCAATCCAATGGAGACTAACAAGATAAAGAGCGACAAAGAAATGCCAATGGCAGGGAATTTCGGTGGTACGATCATGGCCAACTGTGCTGATACGTGGTTGCAAGATAATAATGAAAAACTTGTGGACAGCTGATCTCGGAACGCTGCACGAGGAAATAACCAGCTATTTACCATTAGAACGTAGAATCCTCCACAAGATGTCACCACTTTTCCTAAACCCATATTCACAATTCACACCAATATTATGTTGGACTCTGTCCATTGTTTTAGGCAAATTCCATACCGTTCTGAAGTTGGATGCCTTCGGGTGACTGTGACTTTTGTTGTTCCAGTATTCACAATGACCCGGGTTCAAATCCAACAATCGTCACTGATCTTAAAATAAAAATAGAACAAGCGAATCAGTCGCGTGAATTTCATTAATTTATTCATTTGTAGTTTATTTAACGATGTGTGAAGATGACGTGGGCCGGGATAGCGTAATCGGTATAGCGGCTCGTTACGGGCTGCGCGGTACGAAAATCGAATCCCGGTGGGGGAGGGGGTGAGATTTTCCGCACCCGTCCAGACCGGCCCTGGGGCCCACCCAGCATCCTGTACAATGGGTCTCTTTTCTGGGGGTAAAGCGGTCAGTGTACGGCAGTGACCGTCCACTCCCTTCTAGCACCGTGGTTACAAAAGAGTAGAGCTATCTCTATTCCCTCATTGGGCCTAGGGTGAAAATCACCTTTTTAATTTTACGCTTTTGTGTGCAGAAGACAGCAGCGCCGAATGTCAAATCGTTGAACATCTACAAATAGCTACTGCCCAACATGAAATTGGTATAATAAATCAACCACTGTCACAAATATTCTGGAGAATGATCAGAATTTATTTAACCACGCTCACACCCGTATCTCTAATCGATTTTAATATTATCACTCTATCGTCATTCAAGGTCTCCGACTAAAATTTCATATGCAGTTCTACAACTAGGCCACTGTTCTTGTGTTGTGTATCTTCAGGGTAGTCAACGAGTTTTTATAGTAATGTGCAGATGAGGGAAGGGAGTCATTACGAAATGTCGAAAACTATTGACGAATACACACAGTACCATGTCTCTAACGACCTGAGAATTCAAATTACGTCGAGTGTTAAGTCAAAATCCAACAACAGAGTTCTTATGAAAAGCCGAAATACTATACCTCAGGAATCAACAAAATGTCCTTTGACACATCATACCCAGCTCCACAATTTCATTGAACCTGCCTTGTCGCAATGTCAAGACATACTGCGTGTACACACACACACACACAGTCTAGAGTGAAACCCTTTGAACTGCCATTTAATAATATGTAGGCCCACCCAGACATAGCAATGCTCTATATGGAGATGAACGGTGAAGGGAACCAGTTCCACGAAAGCAACTTTATATCGAAGGTATAGGAGGGTAGTCAATTTACAGCACACAGAGAATTCTTCATTGATAATTATGAGCAATGAATACATCACGCCTGTTCTCTGACTGGCTTATCTAAAACAAGGAAAATCGAAAGCAAAGTTTCTACTTGCGGTAATAAATAGCTTAATCGCTGCGCCGGGTCAGCCCTTTGGGATTTTTGGTCGAAAAAGTGGCAATGGGGCAGGTTTTTCTCTTGCGTACTTCAGTCTAACCTGTCAGCATCATACTTCCTTTGTTTCACAATCATACTTCATTCATCTACCACCGACGCTATACAATTTTATCAGCTGACGTTAGTGCAACACACTTTTCAAATACATCAAGGCAATGTCTTGCTCCAAGGACTCAAGCGGCTATAGAAGTTTGACGGCAGTACCTACGCAGACAGAAAAACGTTACGCACTGCTAATATCCTGCATTCAAAATAAAACAGGAGCATTCACATTATACAAGCAGGATTTTTAAAGTGCAGTACCAGGGTATTATATGAAACGCAAATGTAGGTAAAGCTATCCCGGTACAGGCTTGAACAGCGCTAGACAATCGGCATATGAAGGTGGTTAAGATCGTCAGCCCTAAGCACAGGCCTCCTTTACCCCCAGAAAATATCCCTAATACTCATTTCTGTTAGAGGCTGAGTCGAGCCCAGGGTCATAGGGCGGCCGGAAGGATTAAGTCAATAAAATATTCCAGTGACCCATCGGAAATCAAAGCCGCGACCTTCCGGCTTGTACAGCAGTGCCTCAACCAAATGCAACACCGACTGCCGCTTATATGGAAGAAATAAATCAATTTGCACGTTCGAATGTACAGTTAAATAATGCATTTTTGTGTTACAAGGAACGGATATTCAGGCACTCATTTCCCTGCGATAAAACAAGTCTCAATTTTTGGTAAACATAAACTTGAATTTTTTAAAAGCGTGACGAAAAACACATGGCCTCGTGATATGGATATGGTATCGCTGGGACCCAGACCGTTTGTGTCTGTGAAGAGACAGATTCAGACTACACAGACCGGCTTTTCTGACGCACGCGTATGAGAACTACAATCTGGAGCAGCTATAATGGCCTCCCTACTACTCTTGCTTCAACCTTGCTATTATAATTTAGAATTCGGAGCACATAAACCGTTCTGGAAAAAAAATATCCATAAATGTAGCATTACATGATTCCCTTAATTAAGAGTATTATAGTTTCGCTTGTCATTTTCCATAACAAGAAGTCACGTATGCCGGAAAGAGTTTGATACAGGCGACGGCGGCAACCCCACCTCTACGTCGTCGTCGGTAGGGGACGCGAAGAATCAATAAATTCAGTACTAAAGTTTCGCCGCACTACGGCGAGCCAGCCAACTAGTCAACACTCCTAGTTGCGAGTTACTATTATTCACAGCACTCTCGACACTAAGACATAAGCGTACAATGAGTTCCGCGAACTTTGTTTCATTACATCTCTAACAGTTTAATTTAGTTATGTTTATGAACAAATATACACGCACATACACGCGTGCTGTGTATATACACATCCTATATTAACCACAAACACATATCATCGAATCTCTGAAAAAATGAAAAAATTATTTCTCTTGATGGACCTGGTTTACGCCCTGCTTAGAAGACCTTCCCCTAGATTTCCACCTTCACGTCACGACCGACGGTCACCGAGGTCATTTGCGGGGCAATGCTTGCAGTGTCTTAATGCTGACATGTTAGGTTCATGACACTCTTCGTAACGAAAAGGTCAAGTTGTGCCCCCTGTTCAATTAAGGACCACGCCATGACAGCTACCTGGGGGAGTGGAAGTATAACTCCACGCTTTCTTGAACTTAGCACCAGTTCGAATTGAACAGCTTCTAGCCCCATCCGCTTTAACAGCCAAAAAAGAGCCCCCACCCACCGTTGGGTGGGCCCCACAGCCCATGTGGACACTTAGCAGGAGAACATATCTTGTCCCTGCCAGGCATTGAGCACCGATCCTTTCATCGTGGAGCCCGTAGCCTATTCAGCACAAACGAGCTACCCGGGCTCACGTTTCTAATGGACGCTGCAGAAAAATACTGAAAAGCATATCTCCTAGCCATATCACAACACACCATGGATTTTGGGAGGGTAACGAGAGGTTCCTTGTGTTCACCTGTGCAAGAGGTAATGAATGAAACACCAGTGTTTTCACAGTTGCTCAAACACCACAAACTGCTCCAATTTTCGGCCTACAACGACAAAGTACACGTAAAAAGCTTTAAAAGTGTAACCAGAACTGTTCGTCAATGAAGAAACGTAACGGCAAGGTGGAGTGTCTTTCCGGAACTGCGTCTCCTGCAAACACACAAGAGCCAACAGCACTAACATGTACGGCAGGCAAAACCACTATGACCCAGACAGCGTAGTCGGTATAGTGACTAGGTTTCTGGCCAGGGCCGAGGAATAGTGGTTCAGAGATATGTCTCGTCTCCAAAACGTCCAGACGGGTTCTGGGACCACCCAACATCACATCCAATTGCAACGATGGGCTCCTTGCTAGGAGATAAAGACATCGGTGTATAAAGCTGACCACTCACCTGTCTGGTGCCAATATGAAAATGCGCCAAACTCTATCTCCACTCCTCCATACGCTTTCACGGCGTGCGCAGGGTCAATTTCACTTTTTAACCTTAGATGGGCAATGCCCGTGCATAACTGTTTTACAGTTTACAACGTATCGTACTCTACTCGGCTATGCTTTTCGACCTATAGTAGATGTTCACACACACACGCACGCTGCAGTTTTCCAGTAGGCTCACCGTCTTTATCAATTGAATTTTAAATTTATTTTTACGGAAAGATAAAGTTTTCCCTGCGATTAACTAAGCAACAAGCACTGAAGGTATACGGCAAGTATAACACATCAGGGAGATGAGTGGTTTGCTTCTGTTACAGCCGAGACGAGCTCCCAGATACCTACTGGCCAGGAGACTTGTACGGCACCACAGCCGTGCTGCAGCTGCGACATGAGAAAAAGTCCTTGTCTGTGCATGGAATTGAACCGCGATTCATTGATTGTTAAATCCGTATTACAGGCGCTATACCGCCAGAACTATTATTATGGATATAAACTTCGACCTGGTTGTTTTCCTCTAAGAAATAAGGCCCGAAAACACTGAACATGTACCTTTCTATAATGAAAAGGTAATCGTGTCTTCTCCAAAACGCCCAGACTAGCTGTGGTGCTCACCCAGCTTCATATTCACTGGGCCGCGGGGGCAAATGCCTTGTGGGGACAGCGGCCGGATCGTAAGGCTGACCATTCACTTCCCTCTAGCGTCGGGGTTAAGAATGAATACAGCTGTACTCCCACTTCTCCTTTATGCCCTCATGGCGTGCACAGGGCCCACCTTACCCATCCATTCGGTGTGGTGTTTCCATCTCCATCCTCTTCCCGCAGGGGCCACAGAAAATTTGTAGGCAGTTATGTAGCCTCTCGCAGGACGCCAACTCTCATATCTAAAGGTAGCTGGTTTGGAAACGATGGTGTATAAAAACTGCTGGACTTAAACTTCGTCCCATGAGAAATGAGATGGGACCAGTTTCCTCCCGATAGGAACGGCTTGTGATCTAGGAATTTCATACACAATAGCTCAAATAACAAGAATTAATGTCTCTTAAAATTTCAATATGCTTACTGTATCACAGTGATTTTCTACACATAGGACTATTCCACACGGTACCATTACTGAATGAATCCAAAAGCAAAAGCTAGTAATACGCCTGTACCAAGTGTGATCATCAATTTACTAATCCCATACCTTCGACATTGCTCCACCTGAAAAATGTTTCACACTAGGTGTACACACGCAATGGAGAACTGTGTTATACATGAGCACTGATATTTGTGAGACTGTGATTATGACACGTTAAGCATATATTATGGGTCGGCTATTGCCTATAAAATATGATGCATGCAGGAAATTTACATAATACTCGTATTAATCGCATAGGCCTATAAACCTCGTATTTAAAGGTGTTATAATTCCTTAAAAATGAATAACCACCACATCCAATTTTTGTCCTAAAACTGCATTTCAATTTACTTTACAATACGCCTTCAGCGTGCAAAAATACTGTAGGTACAAAATTCAAACAACATTCAATGCAGCACAACTTATATATTCAGTGTGGCTCGTAGTCTTCAAAACTCAAAATCAAATTACACCACCTAAACGGTACTGGCACTATGGATACAAGAACGTCCCCAATAGAATTCACGTTCATTTAGGTCAGCTCAGCGTCCAGCGTCAATAAATTCACCGTCTGCACCAAGGAATCTCTTGAACATGGGAGCAAGTAGTAAGAGGGCATTTCCATCGGCTGAAAATCACATACATCACACTCTATACACAAGACGTTTCGTAAGCTACTGGTTTCTTCGTCAGGTAATACAGAGTTACTTAGAATCGGATAAGAGACTGTATTCACCCGAAGAAAGTAACAGCTTTCGAAACGTCGGGTGTATATGTGTGGTGTACGTGTTTTTAAGACGATGGAAAAAGTCCTTTTACTTGTTAGTTATGTGTTACAAAATTAGCATCCTTCATTTACAGTGTTAACGTGTATTTTAAGGAATTCTTATGGCACTTCAAACCTGAACACAACCTCGAGCTTCCCTACAACGCATGAAGAATTACGATAACTCAGCCAAGGAAAACGGAAGGTTCACGAACTGTAAGCATCTCTCAGGTGGTACACAATTAAACCAATCATTAACCTTAAAGCTGTTCAGCACGACTGCCAAAGAACCACTAGCCTTCCTGCATTGACACGTGAATGGGAAGAGGACTTTTAGAACCTACAGAGAGCTCTTGGTCTGAGAACATTCTGCAGTTCTGCGTTATCCACCCAACTTAACGGTACTATGAAAACCTCCGAGGGCAAAGGCGGGTGGACAGTATGAAGACATAAGGAATGTGGGAATTTTATTTTTCCCCATCTCCTTCCTCTCGGAAGGTATATCTTTATTATAGCCTTCAAATGCAGAAGCCGCAAGACCAGTAGTAGAAGCAGCACCGAAGCAACTTCAAAAGGTCTAGGGAAATTACGCATTTTCCTTTACACTGCATTATAAGTGCTGTGGCTGCTTATCTAAAAAAAGTCGAGTAACGCATTTGTCTTCAGAGTACTAGCGGATACTGTACAACACCACGTGCCATTCATACCTGGTAGTAAACGAACAAAATAATAAATATTGTTGAAACATGTCATTCGTATAGTCCATCGGTTATCACAGAATTTGGACTTACACGCTCAAAGACATTTAGAGCTGGTGCTTGCCATACATTGAATTACATACATTCCTTTAGGTATATAAAAAGAACAGAGCTAGCAAGGAAGAAGAAAAAGAGAGAGACAGAAGGCTCACTCAATGATGTTACAACAATGTATCCCACCATGATCTCTCTTCTTCACCTAACAAACTGATAGACTTGTTCCTCCCACTGAAGCTTCGATCGGTTTGTGGGTGACGTCCCGCACCAGCTAGTTACGTCAACGTTTCGAGCATTCCTTCTTACATCAAATTAAATATTACAGTGCTTCTGCAACTATTAAAAGTTATGAAATTGTGCATTCTCTTACTGTCATGCGAAGGGGTTAAATGTGGTTTATGAATAAAATAGGAGGACTCGCTTCCATCTTGTACCGAAGGTATCACCTCCACGTTTCATAGGCGTTTTCATGGCGTGTTGTAGATGCACACACGGGTGTACTGCAAAAAGGGAGTGAAAGGGAGTAACTGGTGCATTCCCGACTTAACTTTCACGCCAGCTCCGATTCTTAATTTCTTCAACAACACTGCACACTATACCTACGTTACCTCCCGGCCGGACAATTAACAGTTCATGTTCTGACTCCTATTCAGCAAGACGGATTTACCGGTTCGAATCCGGCCAGGATACCCACCATCATAATTAATTTTGTGGTTTTCCTTAGTCCAGCTAAAAGAATACCGGGGAAGTAGCTTACAACAAACGATGACTACTTCATACAGATTCTCGCAATTTCAAACAATGTGATCATCAGTTCACGCCACTCGATGGTAAAGAACGGGTGCAGTTGACAAAGCGTCGTTAAATAACGCGACCAATCTATCGACATATTTCAGACAGATGCAAATTACAGGAATCCAAGTATTATTAGTAACTCAAGGGAACGACTCCGACCTTGACAGCGTCTGTACGGTCTCTTACCTCCGTGCTAGCAAGGTCAAAGCCAGTCCGTGAGTCCACTACAAAAGGTGAAGCGTAGAATAATACGTTCCATGTTCAGCTCCATGTCAGTTTCACAGCCCCCACCCCATCCCCCCCCCCAAAAAAAAACACAAACGCAATGCTCACCTTCAATAATTTTCTTGAAAGTTTAAAATCTTACTGAACTGCATTCGTGACATTCTGAAATACAACTTGTTGCACTTAATTTCACAGTTCTGAAAGAAGGAAACGCTTGTGAAAAATATCCTGTTCAGGATTAGCCGAACCACGGACAGAAGCAACATATCCCAGTGCAAAGCATTTACCGGACCTTGCTTCGTATATATCATTAAAGGGTAAGACGTTAGCAACAATAAAGAACGGAAAGAAAATATTTCTTAATAACTGGGCATTTGCTGCAAGTTCTGCTGTTCTTGGTATCTTGGTTTCGTAGTGCTTTTGAGGATAAGGGTTTCAGTCTCCAAGTAAGCCATTTCACAGACTCGGATATCACAGATGCATCAAGATGTAGGAGAGAAGGAACAAACGACGGAAAGAAATGATGAATGGGAAACACGAAGAACTATAGAAATGATAAAATTTTCAATGCTCGTTGCATTTTACTATTCTCATTTGGGTGAAGAGTGTTCTGAAGTTATTTTAAGACGTGACTTTACAAGGGGACACTAGCGGTGTGTAGCTGCATGTAACCGCAGCCCCTTAAATCAAGCAGCTGTTCGCAACTTAAATCCAACCACTGTTGGCTAGTCAACGTAGTTTCGGGAAGGCCGGGAGCAGTGTCCCGGTCCTCTTAACCTTCTCACTGCAAGTACACAGTATGTGTCGTGAAACCAAAGTTTAAAGGGCGTGGCAAGCTCGTAAGCACCAACAGCCAGAACGTCGTACTTTAACAGAGCATTTGCGCCACTTTTCACTGGAACCCTTCGGAATATTTTTCACCTACACGTTCGGCGAGACATCTTGGTCATTGTATTCTTTCATTCTACGTTAACATAAGGGTATAGTCCCACGCAGCAGCCATGCCACTTTATTCTGTCCCGGTAACTAAATTTGAAAGCAAAGTGTGCCTCACTTCTGTTGAACAAAAACAGTCTTATGGGTGCTTTCAACTTAAAATAACGGCGTTCTTATCAGACATTAGTGGAGGATTTTCACAAAATTTGGTGTTTGGAGTTCAGGATGAAATTTTCGGGTTATCTTTAATCTTTAAGGATACCGTCCCGTTGTGCTAAGTAATGAAACTGCTTACTTGGCCCGTCCAACACAACTAAAATTCAATATATTCATTTAACGCCTTTACATGCATACTTGTTTCGGTCTGTGCTAAGACCATCTTCAGGTATGTCAATACAAAGTTTTTACATATGGAGGATAATTAACAAGTAAAGAGACCCCTTTTTTACAAATGTTGTCATGTATGGTAATATGAACGAAGGTCCATACAACAATAAATTTCGTATCATAGGTAAAATCTCAAAATTATGTAATAAAAGATATTTCTCTTGTCGGGTTAATTTAAACTCAGCTTCACATAACTCTCAAATCGAACCTTCTCATCCAACAGCTGTAGTATAAACATATCTATACATGGCACAAAATATAAAACTCAAGTAACACGTAAACCTTCACTTAAAATATTTTTCGGTAGGACTTTTTTTTTCGAATATAAAGACAAATTATTTCAAATCTTATGTAGCGTGATAACAGTAACTGAATAAACGAATTCAAAGCGACAGATGTGAACACGTGTGAATAATTTCGTATGTGCGAAAGTAAGAAAATACTGTAAAATCTACGTGAACTGAATTTCTCTCCACCGTGCGTACTCAGATGGCTTTTGACAGAAAAAAAATATTTATTCATTCATTTTAAACTTCTACTTAACTGGCACCGGAAGCGCTTTTCCTAGGTCTAATGCAGTTGGGGCGAAAGCTGACCACTCAACCTGCGCAAAGCCGAGGTAAGAATGAGTGAAGCTATACCTCCAATCCCCATACGCCTTCGTGGCCTCAAAAGTGACTTTCATGCGCATGAACTCAATGAGATATCAAAGAATGTAAAGATCTCATTCGAAACTCAGTAAGTTCCAATCTTCGACGTAATTATAGTATTTTTAGCCTTGGACACTGGCAGTTTTAATCTAAATCCAAGTCCCCTTTACTGCCCCCCCCCCCAAACGTAGGAAACAAGGTACAATATATGTATGAGCTACATGAAGATACATTTTAAAAAACCAGGCTACAAAGTGCCAAACTAAGAGTCGCCAAAATATGACGAACCGGATGTATACAAGAAACGTAACCAGAAGTTACAAAAGACAGGCGTATACACAAGTGGGCAAATGTAAACAGAACGTACTTATCTCTTTAACCCTTTAAGCACCGAGTTAAATCCCATCTGCCCTTTGCTAGCATTATTCGGAGCTTTAAGGTGTTCTGATTGTAATTCGTTCATTCTCTTGCACGAGGGGGGGAGGTAGCAACATTTTTGGAGCAAGTAACAGAGTACACAGGAGTAAAAACAATGGTAGTAACTCACGTCCAAAATAATTACTGTGAAACCTTATCCCGAGCCATACATTCATTACGACGACATGAGCTCCTGAAAATTCAACACAATGTGTTGGAGACCACGCACTCGGTACGATGAACCTTACATACCTACGTACACGTAACTGGCATAAATACAAATTATGCACTTTGAAATTTAAGTATTCGCTCCCAGAAGCAGCATACAACTGTTCAAACGCTTTCTTTGGGATCCAGCGTTATCTCATCGGCCTTGGACAATCGTTTACTGAAAACACACACCTATTACAGAACAACACAAATCGTCAATCATGCTACATTGATCCGCAGTGATTACATTTTCCTCACACTTCGTTACAAAGTATATTTCTTGCTGCTATACTTCTTGTTGCGCACCCACTTTTATTGCACAAACTATTTTATGAAAATATGCAAAATTCATATAAGCTTTATTTAACATCAAAGTTATATTGGGTTGACAGCAAAAACGTTTAAATTGCCGACGAATCGATGTTTAATATTCGCAAGTAACAAGATGCTAACAAAGCCTACAGGCTCACCCCAACGATCTCTTCATTAGGCACCGGTGGTTCTTTGTCCGGGGTAAAGAAGGTAGGACGTGATGCTGACCATTTACCTTCATCCAGTGTTGAGGTTAATGCAAGGTGCTTAATTAACATAGGAACTGCTTTACCTTTACCTTTCTCATGATCAAATTTTAGTACTGCCCCACAGCATCATATTTTACCTAATACTACACAGAAGTTTTTGGGTTGAAGCATGCATATGGATAGAACCAACACCACATTGTCAAATCATTTTAAGTGCTTCCTATACACAACGAATAAAAATCACTGCATCAATATTACTAGCTTCTACCGAAACTGATAAGTAGTTTCTGACAGCAGAGCATGCATGGGTAGTTCAATACGTGCTGCATCACGCTTCACATCCACATCCTCTCCTTATCAGGCGGTCTGTTATGTGAAACAACGATATCCTTAAGGGAAGCAATTATGCTAGCCACAAAACAGCGACATTTGTTGCTGGATGCAGTTGTAAGCATGGCTGTTGTGACTGCGGCAGGTGTGTTCAAGACACCCAACGATCAACACTCCATTCCTCGTCCGGAAGTTCCTAGACACGAATTCCACTTTCAAACGAATTATGTTATAGTTCATAGCAAGCATATCCGGTGTAAAAAAAAAGTTTAATTTCCTGGCAAACATAACGTCAAATGTGAACCCAGTTATCTTGGTACGTCCAATACATAACAAATAGCTCATATACAATCTGTACTGCTCTGTATAGCCCGCCATGTCACATTTCATGGGCAGTGGTACGATGTACGGGGGTTCATAAGTTAACAATTTACCGACTGTTAAGCTATTTAAGGCTCTTTTGAAGCCGCTGGAGTCATATAATGTCGAATGCGATGGGCTGATGATCAACAGCAATGAAGGAAGGCAATGAGAAGTGACAAACTGTAGCTAATTCCATGGCCCATTGCAGAATTTGCCTGGCGAGACCAAGAACGTTACGTATATGAAACTGATAAGCAATCATGTACTTCAGGGTACATGATTTAAGTTTCGTCCCAATTTAAAACCCATGTCTCTAGCTGTAAGAGTTCAAGAGGTCATTAAAATAAAGGCATATTTCAGGCATGCACAATGTACTGTCCCATTTTCATAAAATGTGCCAGAAAATGTGGTTAACTGAAAAGCTGAAAAAAACGCTCAGCTTCAGTATTTATCCTGAAATCAGCCGGAAGAATTACGAAGGAGCAGGAAAACCTTCTGAACAGCCAGTGCCATATCCAAGGTTAGAACCACGATAACTTCTGAATAAAAGTGCATTAACCCTTGAGACAACTTGCAAAGTTTTTAGCTGCGCGTCGCTTCAGGAAACTATCATGACATTTAACAGCTCGTTACATTGCCCCTCCGATCCAACACCGGTCTCTTTCTGTGCAAATTTAGGAGCTGCCAATACCAGACACTGAAGGTCTGCTGGCCAACACTGTAAACTGGCATACCTCTCCCTGCTTTATAGTACGGGCTGTCGACTTCTTAGTTTCACAAGTTGCTTACCAATGCAAAGGGACAATTTAAAACAGTCCAGTGTATTGGCAATAAAATTACCACAAAACAATAACTTGAAATATAAAATGGATTACAACTGTCAGAATTAAATGATATAGGAAACATAAGAAGACACCTTAATATTGTGCCAACAATCAAAAGCCGCACTACCACCACCCAGTACAAGGAAGCATTATGAAAGAAGCTGGAGTCCATAAATTGACCCCTCTCCTGGAGCTGCTCCTGCTGCAGCAGCCCATCCAGGCTAGTCCCGGCGAGGGTTTCGTTGGTTGGTTGACCGGGCAAGCAGTGTGTAGACTACACTGTGTCCCTCCCCTGCCAGCAGACCGACTGTTCATATGAAACGGAGGGGGTTAACCCGGGGGTTACTATAGCAACGGATGCTGCAGCAACCGCCGGATCGTCATGGAGACACAAGTTCCTAAAGCCCACAGTTCGAAGAGAGATCATCGTATAGTCAGATGGGGTGCTTGGAAGACAAACAAAAAATACCGCGATCTTCTCCATCATGGAATCCATTTAAACCCGAAAGCGTGTGACCTATATACATTCTCAGTCGGGGAAAATTAAAACGCACAAGGGTAGGCCTATGTCAAATATCATATTAGCACTTCCTTTCCAGGGTATTGTGGAAAAAATTAAGTGAAACGCTTATTAACATATGCAAATAAAAACATACACTTCTTTGATAACTAAAATCTGTCGAAAAAAAGGTAGTTAAAACATTTCATGGAAGGGTGGGTTTCAGCCCGCAACTACCCGTCGCCTCTTACTACGATGTACGGATTGCGAATTTGATGGCGTAACTTAAAACGCTCGGGAAAACAAATGCTCTGATTTGTCATTTGGTGGCCGACGAAATCCTCAGCGGGTGGTTGTACTTGAACAACAGATCTGTGGAATTAAGAGATGGATACATTGACCTTGAGAAGCTGGAATACTTTAGTCAGCAGGAGCACATTGCTGTGATACTCCAGCCCTAAGGCGGGAATGGGTAAATGGAAGATCAAAATCTCGTACATATGTAATCGAACACCATAAGCCAAATGAAATGTATATAACCCTTATCCTGCTAAAGTGGAGAATATGGTGAGCTAATAATGCCAGCAAATGGCAGATGGGATTGAATTTGGCGTTTAAAGGGATAAAGATCAAGTTTCTTATTCGAAACTGACGACGAAATTCAGGACGGTTAGGAATACGTAAAGGCCTCATCAGTAGCTAGGAGGTCTTCTAGAACCCAGCCACCATCTAGTGAGAACCAGGCCCGAAGGTAACAGGGGTTAAAGTTTCCTTACAGATCTAACGTACACGGAGCTATACCTCCATTCTCCTAGTAGCCTTGGCAACTTGTTTCTCAGGGGTGTTCTTAATCCCAGTTGTCACAATACTCTAGAATCGGCTGCAAGGTTACGTAGTTGAAGAAAACTAATTTATGTACGCGAAGTGTGAAAGATTAACTCAGAGGTACTGTTTTGGCGTTAGTCGGGAATGACCGAATAAAAAGTACGAAAAAACACAGATTAGATAGTATCCCATTCGAAATTCAAACACAGCATTTCAGTAGTTAACGTTACAACCATAACTAGCGTGGCTACCTTGTTAAGAATATCTGCAATGGACTAAAATAAATTCTCTTAAAAAAAACAAATACACGTCACATACTTTTCCGGTTCCAGTGCAATGTAAGTCGTCAGATGCGTACACTATAGCACCAAAGGTGTAGTGGTGTTAGCTTGAAAAGAACGGAAGACGCGGGGGGGGGGGGGATTTTACATGAGAACGCAACATATGACCTTCCCCTAATAATATTATCAGAGGGAGCCACTACAGGATAGAGCAATGAACTAGTCCTGCGTTGCCAAACATCACACCCAAACACACCCACTATTCAATTATCCAAATACAGCACGTAACGTTATTATGCGACAGTTAACGCAGAAATGCGAACCCCTGCACTAGTGTGAACTCGAGCATACAAGAACATTAACTTCTTCTTAAAGCCCGGAGAAATGAAACGGTCAAAACTTGTCAGTTGTCAACCGGCATTGAAAAGGTTATCGGTTGTTACGGTAGAGGTAGTGTACTTACATACATATCTAACACGTGGAGATAAGACTTCCCATTCAGTCGACTCATCTTGAATTTCTGTGGCATGTACGTAACATAAGACGAGAAAACAATACAGGAAGTTGAGAGGTGTTTATTCAGCTTTTCATTACCGGCACAAACAAACTGCGGTAGCACATCTAAGACGTGCTACTTTGCCTAAAACTGATTCACATTTTAGCTGAATGCGTAATTTGATAACGTTACATTTTATCTTTATGGTTTCCGCTACACGCAGAACACTGTGAAGAGGTTCCATACCTCTGTCTAGGTTTTGTTTTCTCTCTTGCCTCGACCTTGATGGCATAAGACAGGTTTTATGGTTCAACGTTCCAAAGAAAGGGAAACCATGGAAGCGAGACCGGAGATGCACGGCAAAGAAAGGACTTGACCTACGATAAAAGTCGTCAAAAGTTAACGAATCTATGCTAAATCTATACTACCAATAATATTTGTCGCCCACCATACTAAAGAACGCCATCTCTACATAAACCTTTTATTTGAGTTTGATGTCTGTATATTTATTGTCCTGGCAGTCCTTTCGCCACACACGCACAGAGGAAATCAGCGTTTCGTATTACACACATTGTCGGTTCACAAGTGTTACAATCCTGAACCTGGGCAGACAACCACAGGATGTAGGTTTCCAGAGGTAACGCATACACAAAAAAGAGAAACAGGAACATGGTGGCGACACGGGAACATCTGCTCCATTGGCCCTTTGTTCCGATTTCCTTCGGAGCAACGGGCCTCGTCTCGTCTACCCAGCCTTAGGGGTCTTCCGGCCAGCTGCTGTATCCAGCTTGCTACCAACCAAATAGTCTTTGTTAACTGAACTTGCTGCGTCTGCTTGCCTTCGAAAATTACTTTCAAAGCTTAACTATGTACTTTGAAAACAAAGCGTTCCCTATAATCCCACTTTATTTAACCATGGCAGGCTGCTTTTAAATTAATCTTGCATTAGTTCTTTTTGTGATACTGTGCTTGGTAGTCCAGACTTCTATGACTGCTAGTATTGTTTGACAGTGTACGCATATTATTCTGGGTTTGAATACTCGTGTATAAACAGACTAGCTCCACGTTATTCATTCTCCACAATGCAGAATAACAACAGAAAAAAACCTGCGACTACACAGCGTATGTGATATATCCGTTCAAATTCATGGTTCTGTTTAAACCACCACCATTTCGTGCAAACATAAACATCGGTGCCTGAGCAGTAAATGATCGTTAATGAAATCATGTAATGGACAGAACTTCGGGAAATAAATGCCGAAGAAATGGTAACCCATCTCACTGTTTACAGTAAGTTGTAAAATCATAGTACAAGTACATTAATTTTATAGCTGCAATATTACAAAAATTTCAATGGCATCTTCGACAGATCGTACATGATATAGCATGGTACAGTGTGTACAATGGTACGATCGTGGCGACATGGGTTAACTATGAAAACAAAAACAACAGATCTCAGCAATGGCACTTGAGCACATGGTTTTCGGTTTTGGCCGCCATGACTACAAAAGAAATTCACTTACCTTGTCTCCCCACGATTTCCGCTACATGTTCAGAACTTGGCACAGGCACACACTCCGTCATGTTTTGGCTCTTCTTGCCTCTGTTCTCATCGGGGAAGGCAGGCGTGAGAGTCTCGCCGGGTGATGGTTCAGTCGTTGTAGGTGAGGAATCATTGAAACCTAGCATTGATAATTCAAATGCTAGCTGAAGTGCTCTTTGGTCTTCGAGACCGCTATTATTTCGATCCATATCGGAAAACAGACTAGCAGGCATCACAGGATATAAAGGAATTATTACAACATACAATAAAAAGAACACTGTACAAAAATAAAACTACTCTTTAACGGCGCTGTTATGACGGTGACCGGCTGGTGTGCCGACGCAGTGTGGCCGGCAATGCGACTGGACTGCAATGCCTGTTTAGGATAAAGGCATGTGCTCAAACAAAACGTCACGGACCTTTGGCGCAGTTGCTCGGCGCGGTAAAATTGAATACAGCTCTACTAGTGGTGCACTTGGAGCACGTGACCGTACGGCGCTCCCGCAGTGTGGCCCCCAATTGGGTGGATATTTTCCTCCCCTTGCTCCGCCATAACGAGGCGGATGGAGACATGGCCGATGCTAAAATTACCAACTGCGCCGAGGGCCGAGGCGCGGAGCTAGACAAAGGAAGCAGGAACACGTGTTCGCATGGCTGTGCTTAGACCGCAAGTAGTGAACGAAGCCCAAGTTTAACGCTCGAAAACGTGTATTTACCAAGTTATGCAGTATAAAAACTTGTAATCAACAGTGCATGCTACACTTATCGTATTTCCATCTTATGCATTGAACAGTAGGCATATGTGAAAGACAAAGTAAGAAATGTGACTGTTGACATCTGCATCACACTATTGTTCTTGCAGGAGGCCTAATGGGGTGTTCGCAACTGCATGCCACTGTTTTTTCTTACAGTACCAGATACATGTGCTTACAAAAGGACATGAATATACATTAATATGAACTAAAATTGGACGGTCCGGCTTTCGATTCCCAGCACGGGCAAGCTTTTTCTTTACCCCCAAGCGACCTGACCGGTTCTGGGGCCCACTCAGCTTTCCGTTGCATGGGTGTCGAGGGTTCTTACCGCGGGTTCAAGCAGCCGGTTAGAAGCTGATCACTTGCCTCAATTAAGTGCTGAGGTAAGGAGTAAGTGGTGCTATACCTCCACTCCCCTATCCGTCTTCGTGGCGTGTACTACCTTTTACCATAAACCAAAATAAGTTAGTGTTAAAACAGTAATTTAATAAGCTTTAGGTTTCTGTGACCGTGCATCGTGAGCAAATTGTGAAGTGAGAGAGAAAACCAACAAGATGCAACAGTTAGATGTTTATTTTTAATAATTTCTCAACATGTTTCGGGCATCATTATGCC
>Ga0123352_10006267_pt1 | contig 18182 bp, 13 predicted proteins | sample TergutLab28metaG_FD_89700 | JGI IMG/M metagenome (GOLD analysis project Ga0123352, IMG submission 89700) | Labiotermes labralis P1 segment gut microbial communities from Petit-Saut dam, French Guiana - Lab288 P1 | ecosystem: Host-associated > Arthropoda: Insects > Digestive system > Gut ... | reverse complement strand
ACCCCTTGAAGGATAAAATAAATAAAAGAGGACGCACCGAAGGGCTAATATGTAGTATTGAGGTTGAAGAGGGGGGGGGGGGGGAATGAACTAACTAGGCCGCTGTTATTTATAAACACAACATTTGTTTTATTGCTATTTAGTATAGTTGCCATATTATGTTCTGTACACCTATTGTGTTATGTTTTTTAAATGGCACTACTGTAACTAGTCAGGTGACTGAGGGCTGCAAATACTTTCCTTGAGGGCAATATACAGCCCACAGACCACATTCTGGGCAGCAATGATTTAAATGGTCATAATTCTTTGACAGCTGAAACTGTGGACAAGTCAAACATATATCAAGGTGGCCAAATGAGAGACGGATACAGGAGAACAGCTTATGAGAGGAGAGAGAGAGAGAGAGAACAGCTCAGGAGATGACCCACACTAGTGAAAGTGCTCTGGGCAATGGCAACAGAACAACAATGTTTACACATACCATCTATCATACTTTTATACCCAATAATGTATACCTTTTACATTATTGAAGAATTTGTCTTTCCACTGTCTCCCTATAAACAAATAAATACCTAGAAATTGTAAACTTATATCAGTCTTGGTATGGTGCAGACAGCTGTGGACATTACTGTAGGAGACGATTTCCTACATCTTTGTGATCAAAAACGTTCCTGGCAACATGCAGCCTATTCTCAACAGTTACTGTGGTATGAGTGTCTGTTAATTCTTGTAAATGCTCTCCAGCGCACTGTGCGTACAACTCACGCAGCTGTATTACACGTTACATGACTGAACAGCTGAAGGGTAAGGTAAACAAATTCCAGACTTCTCTCTACACTTTCACACATGCTATTCACATCCCCAGCATCACGAGTTGCAACAAGGGGTTGGATTTCTGAAACCCTGCTATAAGAACAGGACACTTTAAATTACGGGCAGTTACTTTCATGAAGTTAAATTCAGACACTGGATGTATCATGTAATGTGTTTACTGTTGTATTCCATCCCTCTCCAGTAATCCTTACATTCTATTCCAAGCGTTCAATGATCAAAATTCCGTAGACATTCAAAATTGGACACGAGTATATAAACTTCTTTTATCATAAAAATGTAGGAAATCATCTACAGTCACGACCATAACTCATGAAGCACCCTGTATATAAGGAATAAACAAAAGGCCAACATTTAGTGTTCTGTCTTGTTATTTCACCATTCATAATAGATGTGGTGATGATCAGGAACAGAAGATGGAAGCAATAAGTGCCTGTAGATCATATCCTGACATGACACTCCAGTGCACACACTTGTCCAGAAAGGTTCAAAGGTACAGACAGCAGCACCACTTGCACATATCATTATTTGTATCAGGTTTAGTACCACATTCATTCATTCCATTGGCATGTACAGAATGTGACGATTCCTTGCCGTTCCCAGGAGCTTCCTCCATTCCCCCCTGTAATGTACTTTTTCCTGCCACCCTTCTCCACCAACTATTCTTCCATCCTCTCTCACCCCATCTTGCCATCTATTTCTTTGTCTACCTCTCAATCTTGTTGTTCCCAAATTCATATATAATACCCTTTTGGGAATACTATTTTCTTCCATTCTCTGTACATGTCCAAACCAACGTAACCTATTTAACCTTACTGTCTCTATTATAGTAGGTTTTTCAACACTTGCATAAATGTCTCTGTTGGTTAATATCTTCCAGTTTTCTTTTTCATTGTCACGTACTGGGCCTAAAATTCTTCTATACACTTTCCTTTCAAAAATGTTGAATTGCTTTCTATTTCTCCTTGTTAGTGTCCCCGTTTCTGATGCATATGTTAATGGCTTGTCTATTATTGTGTTCTTTAGTCTTAATTTTAGTTAGGTTTAGTACCACAGCAGCTATAAATGTAGATATCTTTCCAGAATCTTTCAGCTTCATGCCATTCCAACTTCACAGCAGCTTGCAAATACCATGGAACTGTAACATTACAGTGATTTGACACTGTTTCAGAGGAGCTCACTGCCTCCATATTCAGTGTCTGTGCGTTCCAAGAGGTGTGGCCAGCGAATGTTCACCCATCAGCATGTTGTCACGTCCATCTGAGATATTTAACGACACTGCTGGGGGAACCTCAACTCTCACAAGATTTATGGGAGTATTAACTTAACAATTAAAGCATTAACAGCAATGACACAGATGATGCAACACCATCATCGACATACTGGTTCTCAATCAATGCATTTTTCATGACAGCCAAGCCTTATTACACCAGAGACGCATGCATATCATGTCTAACACACTCAATTAAAAGTTACAGCTATTGAACAAGGTACTGGGATTCATGGCCGAAATGTTAATGGTTGCAGAATTAACATGCCACACTTTACTAGCAGACATGAAGTCTGTCAACTTACAACAAAATCTCCCCTAGCCCCATGCTGACAGAACACATCCCTGTCAACACACAAATGTAAATTAGAGAACGGAGGAAACATATATACAGCAAAACCTGTCAAAAATGAAACCTGGATTAAACTGAAATTTGATTTGATCAGAATAAAATAAGTTTTGTATCAACAATGTGGCTCCTTCCCTTGTCAATACCATAGTGTGGCTAAAACATTTTCTCTGACTCACAACTTCAGTTTCCATGGAGGCAGTTTTCAACACAACTGCAAACACATACCAATAATCAAAGTTTTGTTTATTCACCAACTGATGCACTAATGAATTGTCTTAAAAAGCAATATTACAATTTACATTAAAACAGCTCTGACATGTTTCGGTGTTACAGTAACACCATCATCAGGGAGCACGATATGATTCTTTGCGCTCCCTGATGATGGTGTAACTGTAACACCGAAACATGTCAGAGATGTTTTAACGTAACTTTTAATATTGCTTTTTAAGACAACTCATTAGTGCATCAGTTGGTGAATAAACAAAACTTTGATAATATTAAGATGCATGGTACAAATGTGGGGGGGGGGGAAACAAAAAATGTGGCACCACAAAAAGCCTGTCCCAAGGAAATAAGGCACAAAACTGCCTTCAGGCCATAAATATGCTAAGCATTGAGAACAGAAACCTTCTTCTGGTGTCTCAAGTACCCTACTTAAAACCCCAAGACCCTGTTTTGGGTCATAACCGGACAGTGGGTGCGAATGTCATAACACTTTTATTGGACAAAATGTCTGAACTGCCCACAAACCAAACAAAGAAGTTTCAGAAATCGTAGGGAATGTCACAGAGATGAAACGTAAGAGAAGGTAGATCAAAGCAATCTCACTTACCTGAGAAACCCTGTGGACAGGTGCAGTTGTAATGGTCACCGAAGTCCATACAGGTACCGCCATTGTGGCATGGGGCACTACGACACAGACTGATTGCTGTACAGTTGGAAGAAGTGCCTGCAAGAAAAGGTGCACACTGTGTTCAGTGCAATAACTTTGGTAACAATGAGTAAAGATTTTACATTCAATGGTATTTCTAATTTGGTCCAGTTACAAACACATATATATAAAAATTACAAAACAGGACCCCCCCCAAAAAAACACAAAACAGGAAAAAAAATATAAAATAGAAGAACCCCCCCCCCAAAAAAAAAACACAAAACAAGAACCTATACACTGAGACTAATAATGTAAGACACAGACTGTGACAAAGAGAAACAAAAGCAAAATCTAAGCAATTCCAGAGAAGTAATGAAAAAATAACAAGACAGGAATGCAATTTTCAAAGAAATTTGAATCTAAAACTTGTTAATGTAATTAGAAGAAAAATGACTGGTGTGGAACAGACAAAACCAGGAAACTGAAGGGACACTAATATTAAAATTTAAAGGAAAAATAAATAAGGAATGATGCAGAATAAGACTGTTCAGCCACGTACTGGAAGACACCAGGAAACTAGGAAAGAACTGACAGGAAATCAAAAAGAAAAATCTGGGGAAAGATAGAAGGAAACTTTGTGTTTACTGATTTGTATACACAAATTATAATATAAGAAGAAAAACATTGCTCTTTAGGGCAACCTAAACTTCACACACGTTACTGTAAGCGCTACCATGATTCAGCAGGTGATGACTGTAATAAGTGTAACCATACAGCTTCAAGAACTGCATCCACTGCAGTTTGGGCTGCACCTTTCCAGTCTGGTTTAGGTATAGTGGCTACAATTTGCCATCTGGTATATACATAACACATGTTCAGGTGGTCTGAGTGATTGACAGCTTTTGAAAACAGCACAATAATAATAATAATAATGCTCAAAAAAATAACTGCCCACTTCCAAACGAAATCAGTAAAGTAAAGCTGTCCCTTTGCACACCATGAAGGCATATGTGGAAGTGGAAGTACAGCTCCACTTATTTGTAGCCCCCACATTAGGTGGAGGTGTGCGGTCAGCTCCATGCCCCAGCTGCTTAATGCCTGGAACAAGAACTCCTGGCACCCACTCTGGATAGGCCCCAGACAGACTCTTTGGTGAAAAAGGTAAAGCAGTCCCGTTACAGGCCTGGAGGGGCCCAGAGGGTTCCAGGAAGTTAAGTTTCCCAGATTTTGTGACAACGGCAGAGGATAGTGGTAGGTTGTCAGCCTTATGCACCGGCCGCCTTTACCCCCAGGAAATACTCCTGGTACTCATTTCTGTTAGAGGCTGAGTCGACCCCAGGGCCATAGTGCGATTGGGAGGATTTTATGTCAATGAAAAATCCAATGACACCAGCTGGGATCGAACCAGCGACCTTCCGATTTGTAGCTAGACTCTTTGGAGAATATAAAATTTCTTGCCTCACCAAGAACTGAACCATGATTCATCAGCTTTCAAGTCCACAGCCAAGTTGCTATACCAAAGACACCATCTTACTTCTAACAAACTCAGTAGATAAATGATTTTTAGATGTCCCATGTGTAAATCTTATCATATACTGTGAGCCATCCACATTAAAATATCACTTGAAACTGGATAAAGCAGCAGGCAATTCTTGCCCTAGAAATGATGGGCTGGACATTCAAACAGAAACATACCTGGGTAGCCCACTTTGCAAACACACTGATAGGTCCCAGTGCCATCGACACATTCAGAGTCTGCAGGGCAGACAGCAGTATCACATTCATTAATATTGACCTCACAATTGGTACCAGTAAAGCCAGGAACACACTGACATTCGTAACTTCCGACAGAGTCCTTGCACACTCCACCATTCCGGCATGGGCTGGAACTGCACTCCTTTAGATTCTGAAAAAGCCACATCAGACAATTTCAGAAAACAACAGCAATGAAAACAGCAAGGAACCTGGTATGGAGTCATCAAAACATTTTATGGTTGAGTGCCACTATTTTGCCTTCTGGAAGCACCTAAATACACTGTGTACTAGTTAAACCGTCTTTACACAACAATATATTAACAGGTGCAAATTATTATTACAGCCGGTCCCAGTAGCCGCGCGGTCTAAGGAGTAGGTCTGCTGCCGCTCGCCTGCTGAGATCGTGGGTTCGAATCCCACCGGGGGCATGGACGTTTGTCTGTTGTGAGTGTTGTGTGTTGTCAGGTAGAGGTCTCTGCAACAAGCTGATCACTTGTCCAGAGGAGTCCTACTGACTGTGATGTGTCGTTGTGTTTGATCTAGAAACCTCAAGAATGAGGAAGCCATGGCCCGCGTTGGGCCACAGTGCCAAAAAAAAACCTTAGCAACACGTTTCGGCCTTACTCGGCCATAATTAGGCTTACAAAACAGTGGTGTTAGTCAAGGTACATTCAGAACTCAAGCTAGTCAAGCATGCTCCACCTACAAATATAAGAAGTGGAAAATCAAGGTACTAAAATGTAGTAAAAAGTCACTGCATGTACCTTGACTAACACCATTGTTTTGTAAGCCTGATGATGGCCAAGTAAGGCCGAAACATGTTGCTTAGTTGAACAGTTGTAATAATAATTTGTAACTGTTAATATATTGTTGTTTAGACGGTCTAACTAATACATTGTTTACGTACACATAATGGGATGGAAACTATCCAATTTAAATACACCATGTTGCTAAATGCAGAGCTTCTGAATGGTAAACTAGGTGGTACAGCCAGTTACCACTGTGTATTAAAGGGATGAAAACATCTCTGCATTCATGTACAAAAATGTCATTCCCATCCACAAACACACATGTAAATGTACATAAACATGCTATAAGAAATTTAATTATGGGTGAGGATTCAAGTCTTCTGGGATGTTGTTTTATGTAGTTAGGTCAAGAGATGCCGATATTCTGCAGCAACACATTCTCAAACTGAGTACGAAATACAGTTGAGTGGTCAGCTCCATGCCCTCGCTGCTTTATCCCTGGGGAAAGAGCCTTCATCACTACTGACTGATTGTGGGGCTGTTTCCGCCAGTCCTGACATTTCAGAGAACGAACAAATCTCTTGTCCCTTCAGGAAATGGAACTCCAATCCCTTGACTGTGCGATGCACAGCTTGAAGTTAAAGGCAAAGCAATCCCTGTACAGGCCTGGACAGGTCCTGAGGGTTCCAGGAGGTTAAGGCTCCCAGATTTCAAGACAGTCGGCACATGAAGGGGGTAAGGTTGTCAGCCCTACACACCGGCCGCCTTTACCCCACACGAAATATTCCTGGTACTCATTTCTGTTAGAGGCTGAGTCAACTCCACGGCCATAATACGGCCAGAAGGATTATGTCAATGAAGAATTCCAGTGACACCATCAGGAATTGAACCCATGACCTTCCGGCTTGTAGCGCAGTGCCTCAACCAACTGCGCCACCGTTTGCCTCCACAATGCACAGCTTAGTCACTACAACAAAGAAATGAGATATCAAAGCTCCAGAACACAACAGCAAGAATATCAATGTGTTTACCAATATTACTTTCTAGCAAACTGATAAAACAAAATTATATTTCTTTGTTTAAACAAGCCATCTGTCAACTGTCACATTGATCACCTGACAATTTTAACTAACTATACTAGCACACTTCTTTGTCAAAGGTAACACCTGGAACAATTAGTAAAGATATAAGCATGTAGAAGGGGACCGCGGTAGCACAGCGGTTAAGGTGCTGTGCTACAAATCGGTAGGTCGCTGGTTCGATCCCAGCTGGTGTCAGTGGCTTTTTCATTGACATAAAATCCTTCCAATCGCACTATGGCCCTGGGGTCGACTCAGCCTCTAACAGAAATAAGTACCAGGGGTATTTCCTGGGGGTAAAGGCGGCCGGTGCGTAAGGCTGACAACCTTTCCACCATCCTGTGCCGTTGTCACGAAATCTGGGAACCTTAACTTTCTGGAACCCTCTGGGCCTATCCAGGTCTGTAATGGGACTGCTTTACCTTTTATAAGCATGTAGAAACAGAAAAGGTTAAACATGTGTGTGGAAGAAAAGTGATAAAAATGTAATTTCCTGCCTCATAAGTAGTAGTAATTTCCCCCCTGAAAAATGACCCAAAAATCACCCTCCACCTTAACATCTACATAATAAATTATTACTATGTAAGTTTGCTATTAAACCTGCAAAAATACCTGCCAATTACAGAGTGTGTCTCAGCACTGTAGCATTTCATGAGGTGGGAAACAAAGCTCATACATAATTTCCAGTCAGGGATTTGTGTATTCCTGTTTTTTCTCAGGCACAGATTGTGGCCTGACAAAAGCCTGTGAATCACAACAACTTGGAAACTCACCAGCTCACAGTTCTGGCCGCCAAAACCTCGCATGCACTGGCAGGTGTAACTGCCATACGTGTCAAAACAGCTGCCTTGGTTCAGACAGGGATTGTTCTCACACTCGTTAATATTGTGTTCACAGTTCATACCCCTGTACCTGCAACACAGAGATAGACATGTAAACAAGAAAAATGACATAACTTTACAAACTGTGATCTTCTGGGATGTCATGGCATTGTTAGTAGAATTCTGATGAACACCAGTAACTGCCCACCAGCCTACACAGCACCACACAATAAAATTTCTCAATAAACAGTTATCTTGCTATAATTTTCATGTATCACATCACATCTCAACAAACAATGAAAATCAAAATATAGACACTAGACAAAGATATAATTTATACCTTCCTCAAGCTAACTTAAACATTTATCTACAAGGAGCTTATTATATGGGGATAAAAATGTTTAATAATTTACCCTTGGAGATTAAGAATGCTGCTGGGAACCAAAAAAAAGTTTGAAATTGCTCTGAAAAAATGTTTATACACTTATTCATTTTACACAATGGATGAGAACTTTAGTCAATTCTGAATTATGTACCATATCACAAGATTTCTTATTATAGCGGTACATTGCTTTAAGATCCTGTCTATGTGCATTATGTAAGTATTCACTGATTGTATATTCTGAGCTGATCACCTTTCCTTGTATAAACTTGATTTATCCTATTTATATATTACAATAAAAAATTATTATTATTATTATTATTATATATATTTTATTGTCAAGACTCTTTATGTACTGTGCCTACTGTTATCTAATGACAAGTTCTACATCCACTTTGGTGGATCTCTGCAATACTAAATAAATGATAATGATAAAACATTACTGCTATACTGCACACTGTTTCTGGAAGGTAGGTAAAGTAATGGTACAGTTGTTACTATTCATGCTATAAAGGCACATTGGAGAATGGAGGTACAGCTCCATGTATTCGTACACTCAGCACTATGAAAACATCTGTCAGCTGAAACGCAGATTTCCCACACCTGTTATGACTATGCAACACAATTATAAAACATATAATGTTTAGGCATTTCTTACAGAGCAAAATGAATGCATTATATACAAGTCATGACACACTGTCTGTGACTGCGACATAATATCAATGCTGAAACTGTTGCATACAGCATTATTTTAACTTGGTGTGGCAGGGACTTCCACTAAAGGTTGTTGTGCAATAATTAACATGCGCAACCTTACTGCCCCACAGTAAACATCGTGTTAATTCAGGCCACAAATGCCCTGTTTCATATATAAACACAGCCATTAAAAAAAAATTACCAGACTTTTGTGTATAATGTCATGGGGCAGATTCTTTCCAGTCTTGTTCTACACAGCGCCTCTTTTATCACATCTCTGAACATGGCAGCTACAGACGCATGCTTTATATGCAACACCATTGCTGTGCACAGGGACACAACAAACGAGACATCTTGCGGGTGCGCACGACATTTCCGAAAAAAATCACGTTATCTCTTAACACAGACTTCAGACAAGTAGTTTAAATTTGACGTTCAGGTGACTGCACATCATGAAAATTCTTATAATAAAACCAACTAATGCACTAATTTCTCAAATTTATTTTTGGAATAAAACTCTACATGTTTCGGACAGTTCGTCTGTCCATCATCAGGAGTTTTCCACTGTACACACAGCAGATCTGTATGACATATACCACTGCTGTGTGTACAGTGGAAAACTCCTGATGATGGACACAGGAACTGTCCAAAACATGTAAAGTTTTATTCCAAAAATAAATTTGAGAAATTTGTGCATCTAGTTGGTTTATAAGAATAGTAGTTTAAAATGAAGTAAAAACGCAAATGCTGTAATTATTTGTCAGCTACGTGGCACAGCGGAGGTACACAAAAATATTTAAATTCAGAGTGACAACCAATCAGTTTGTCAATGCACATATTAGAACACATGTACCAACACTCACCCAGTGCGACCACACAGGCACGTGTAGTTGTTAATACCGTCCAAACAGTTACCTCCATGTTGACAAGGATTTGGTAGGCATTCATTGATGTTGGTCTCACAGTCCCGCCCTGTGAAACCTGCAACCACACAAACATTATGACATCGGATACAACAAGTGGATATCGGAAGATTCAAGTCTTCTTGAATGTGACAATGTGTGGTTGCGTAAACAGTTCCTGACATTAGGAATGATCATCGTTCCTTCACCATTTACGTCAATCAGTCCAACTTTAAGAGCAAATGTTCATTCAAGAGAGAGAGGATCTAATCCAAAAAGATTTCACTGTTCATCAACTCTGCTCTCAGAATATGCAGAAACCAATAAATTAGTTCATCGATCAAACAAGCAAGCAATCTGCAGTGTTCATGAACATTCTCTTCCACAGTCTTTTATCATTTGTTCAAGAACTCAAACCATTTTAAGTGACAGCTTGTATTCAAATTGTATTAGTTAGAACAAATTACCGTTACTTTCCGTCACCACCAATTATTGTGAAGCAAATGGGCAAGACGCAGCATCCAGATGCTCAGACGTTATTAAAAACTGTCAGACTTTTGAACAAGTCTCGTAAGACAGCTGAATATCTGGATGGCGTATCTCACTTCACTGCTTCGCAGTAAAAGATGGTCATTACTAACAATCATTTGTGCTCACCCTGTATGACAAAATTGCAAATGGTGTACTCCCTGACATCTTACACAGACTTTACCAAGGTATTTTTTGCTTTCAAAATGTCATACTGTTTCATGGAATACAGACAAACGTAATTTCATTTTCATCCATTTGAAAAGTATGACCTTCCCTGCATTGGTTTTCACAATACTCACAAACGCTCAAACAGAATTATGTGCATTATCTATAATACTAAACTTCATCCAAATCAGACAACAAATGTCACAAAGATGCAAAGCAAATCATTCACACCTCTATGGGAAGGACGGCTATCACCGTGCCAATTTTTAATAAATGCTGAATCACTTAATAAAGTTCTGTGTAGATCTCCAGTGCTGAATTTCTTCCAAATCTGATGGAAAATATAGGAAGTACATACTATTTCATGGCCTTCCCCCTGCAACCACTCACCTGGCATGCAGGTACATTCATAAATGGAGTCCAGCACGTGGCAGCTGCCGTTGTTTTGACACGGGTTGCTCTCGCACAGATGGGAGCTGATTTCTACCTCACAGTGGACACCTGCAGGCAGCAATCATATGTGCAGCAAAGTATTAACACAAAGACCACGGACGAACAGTTAGTGCTGTCCCTGTGCTTAATCAATCATTTATCATGCAGCCATATGGCACAGTGTAGACATAGCTCCACACATTATTATGTAAAGGTTGACAGCTTCATGCCCTGACAGCTTTACTCCTGATGTCCATTGGATAGGGGTGCCAGAACCAGTCTGGATGTTGTAAACAATAGACAAATCTACATCTGTGATAAGAATTGAACCACTAGTCACTGGTCATCCAGCCTGTTGGCCCGTTACTATACTGGCTAAGCTACCTCAAGTCAGCACTAAGGTCCCTGTATATACTTTATACACTGCATATACTTTCACACTGCTTTAGTAGCTGGAGGGGTGTGAATAGATTGAGTACCGCAGCCTCCTGCGCCAGCCCACGATGACAGAAGAGTACACAGCAATGGTGGAACAATAAATGGTAGCGGAAAACAGAAATGTTGGTACAACAAATTAGGATATGTAAGCAGGGCATAATTCTCTATTATTATACCAACCACCAACCACCACAGAACGCACATACGTAACAGGGGACTCTTTGCAACACAACACAACACGGGATCCTGCCACAATACCATACTGGAATAGTAAAATTAATGTGACTTTTAATAGTGTAACTTTAGCAAGGACGATATAGCTCCCTGATGATGGTCCTAGGACCGAAACATGTCGGAGCGTTTTTAATGTTTTAATGTGTAAATTTTATATATATTTTATATATGTGCAGTAGTTGGTATAATAATAGAGTGACTTGACAACATGCACGGTATAACAACGAAAACAGGGCACAATACTTCAGGTGCATTTGGTCTCTTAGTGTCCCTGTAAGTTATCTCCATAATCTAGAACACAAATCTCACATAAACTGCCCTGTGTTTCAGCCTAGGCCGCCACCACTTTCACAGTGCTTATACTCTGCTTGTTTCCCTACATACAGAACAGGTGCCGTACCTGTATATCTTCCTTCGCAGAAACAACGAAAATTCCCAGGTGTATCTTCTTCACAGCGACCATTATTTTTACAAGGATTTCCCCCATTGCGTTTACAGGGAGAGCCTGAAAATAAACATGACAGTACTTTAGAAAGCATGTCACAGGTAGGATGTAAAAACACAAATACAGGCCATAAAACTGGCAGAAAAATACCAGAGTTCAGAATGTGATCTTATGGGATACACCATGGACATGAACATGGCAGAACATGCTGCGTTCTTCTGTAGTGATAAAGTGAATTGGCTGACAATGCAGTCACATGACAGTATAATCATACCAACGGTTGGTATCCACCTACAGTGTTACAACATGTCACAATGCAGTGAACTGCATTCTGAATGGTCACCGCCATAAAGACCTCAAAGTTTAGATCTAGGCATTATGTTAAAACTGAAAATAAACCCAGCATTAAGAAAGCATGCAATATCGCATTCCTTAAGGAGAGCCATCATTATTTACTCCAGCGTATCTCAACCGGCGGTACTGGATGAGCGGCTGAGTCAAATGTCAGGTTTAAAAATGAGAACTTCCATTAAAGATTAGTACACTTGTATTATGCATGTAACTATAAACATACATGTCTTATTAAAATGGAAGTTGTCTTAACTGCTGGCACGACTCTGTTTATCTGAAAAAATGATCAGTGCGATGCACCATGCTGAAGGGTAAGAACCGCTGGCTTAAACTACATACATCATGCACGCTGCAAAAGATGCCAAATCTACAAGGTACTAAAATACATATATAACTGTAAAAGTGCCGACACCAAACTGAAAAAGAAACAGGTCAAGGCTTGAACGTACAGACACGCACAGTTCAGACTCAAGTAACAGCGATGCCATGGTGTCTATAAACATCCTTCTGAAAATGTTTTTCAGAACTGAACTCAGTATCGAAATGCCTATCTGAATGTTCCATCTCTGCCTACAATACACTGTGCCACATTCTGGTACTCCGTTCTGTCCAAAATTGCACAGCTCTTTGCCGGAAGAAACATGAGGAACTTTCAGCAGCGTTTCTATTACGATCACACCACAAAAAGGCGCGCAACGTAAGTGGGATCGGTGGGTAATTAGGCGCATGTGCACTATGCTGTTACCGCACACCATTCCCGTCACACAAACGTGCCTCGAGTCTCCAATTCCACTCTCTAACAAAGGGCGCAAGTAAATGGACGTATCGTTTTCAGGATATAGCATAGTGTTAAGTTCCTCTTATCCCGCCTTTACATCGACGACCTATCGTGGTGTGAGCATAATATATGGCACATAAGAATGAGATATGACGTCATCACACCGGTCACCTAATGTAATGGTCCTCTGGGATATGACACCGTGTAGCCTGACAGCCACGAACTACATCATGTGACATCGCAAAAAGATATAACAGTCATTCTTAAGAACTGATGTGTCAGCATCTAATATTTGAAACAAGACAGGCAACGTACGCACAACATAACACTGCGGCGCGATCGCGTAACCACCGTTGCTGTGGAAAAGCAATAAGTATTTCATATTACGAGTGTGTGTGTCTGTATCCTTGCTTTAGCTATCCGGCATGAAATCGCATCTTCTCAGCGCCCTATTATAATGTTATCTGTGAACTGTATAGCTGGACATTTACCCACATTATCACATAAGCGGCACGATTTTGGGGGGGACCTTATTAAACATGAAACATATTTTCTCTCTCCAATTTTGTCTGAAACATTTCTCATACCAAGAAGAATTCAGGGAGATATTATCATAAATGTACATAGGTCTTCATATGAAGTACCTGTTATTCATGACAGATTTTAATCACACCTGAATTTTCTCAACAATTTTTTAAAAATCCTCAAATATCAAATTTCATTTTAAAAAACCGTCCAGTAGGAGCCAAGTTATTCCATGCAGACAAGCAAACATGACGAAGTAAACAGTCAATTTTCAAAATTTTGTAAATGCGCCTAAAGAAGTTAGTGATCTAACAAGCCAGAAAAGAAAGAGAAAGCATTAGGAGAGAGATACTAATCCAGCCAACTTTCACGCAAAGAAGAATCCAAAACAAAAATCCGATGATGTCAAAAGTTAATTTGCAACTACACATCAAGAACCCTGTTCAAACAGCTACACTGTTTTTCATGCAATATGTGGAAACATTTCTCTTCATTGACACAAGTTACAGGCAATTAATACTGTCTTCCTCCATTTTATGACAAAAAGCACCAAAAAAAGATGAAGATGCCAGACGTACTTGTACAACCCAGAAATGTTTAATATATTTGACAGACATTCATGAATTCGGAATAAATGAAAGGAATAACCACCTTATCAATTACATGATTCTTAAATAGGTAAATGTGAAGGTAAGTTTGTCCCTTTGCAAGCAATGCAGACATGTAGGGAAGTGTATGTAGAACACCCATTATTATCTCAGCATTAGATGGAGATGAGTGGTCAGCCTCATGCTTTGGCCACTTCACACTCTGGAAAAGGGCCCCTGGTACCCTTTGAAGAGGAGGCTGGGTGTGCCCCCACAGCCAGCCTGGACGTTACGGAAAACAGGAAAATCGCCGGCCCCTGCTGGGATCATCCAGCCACATAGCTTAGTCACTATATTGACTCAGCTATTAAAAACACTTAGTTAAAATGTCATCTTCAGCTTCACAGATTGAGCCTTCAGGCCCCTTCAAATTCAGGTTGAACTTGTAACCAATTTTCTATGAACAAGTGCTCTGTGATCATTGTGGTATAACAAAGTGACATTACCAAAATGCGGTTCAAGCTACCTGTAGTAACCATATTACTCAGTACACATGAACAAAGAATGCATGTCCTTGTTTTTTCTCAAATTCAGCCTCAGTTGGCATGTAGAAAGATCACCTAAAAAGTAACATTCCACTCAGATTATTTAAAGCACAGCAACTCCATGATTAGAACAATGCAATCATTTAGAATTACTTGCTTCTTGGATATCAACCATCATCTCTCAAAAGGGCAGAGAGGAATGTACCATGCTAGACCTAACAGAAAGTGCTATTCACTAGACCTTTTAGAAAGTTTTCAGTATTCTATATAGGAGTACAGGCAGCAATGTGCAAGGTGGTGCACTTACACCACTTTGGGATTTTGTCTTTTAATATTCTATTACATCAAACAATAAGAAGTCTGTTAAAAAAAAAAAACTCAAATTTCATACAGTTCCTACAGTTTCAGTGTAAGTATTAATTACAAATTTTAATTAACTGACAGTTATGTTACTGTCATGCTTAGCATTGACAAATAAAATTCTGGTCACTTTTACATATATGTAATGTGCACCACCTTGCAAAAAAATCTTACTGGTGCTCTTGATTATGAGACTTAAAAGTGTCCACTTCTGGATACATGCCTGTATGAAAAAGATGCCACTGCAGTAAACAAAATGGCAGTTAACAGTAATGCAAATTACAAGCAAAGCACTGAAACTGAACTTCTGGCAGCACAAAACAAGGCAGTGTGAAATATTCACAAACACAAAGAGGTGGAAATATGGTGAATGTAAGCAGTGCCGGCCACTGGTTACAAAAGCAGGTTGTTCGCGAGGTGCAAGAGTGGCTTTCTGATGCAGGATAGAATTTTTTTTGGTAACAAGAATAATTGCTTTTATTCCCAAATGGTGTAAAGCTATTGAGAGAAAAGCAAGTTATGTACAGAAATAATGCCAATTAAATAAATTACTTCTTTCATACCATGGAAAAAATTTCATTTCCCTCAAACACATTTTGAATTAAAAAAAAAAAAATCTAGGAATTATTGCCAGACAAAACTTGCATGTATATTTGCATGAGGCTGGTTGGGTTTAGTGTCTGTAACACTGTGACACCGTCAAATTTTCTGTGAAATCACTCATAAGATTGCCAACTCTTCTAATTTAGCCATCACGATATATCAGCCATGTGCATCAGCATGAATGGAACTCACGGTCTTTCGTACTGTCGTGATTTTATTACCAATTTGCACTAATGCAACAAACACAGTGACTGTGATGGCTTAAATTGTACATTACAAACAAAATGTTATTACGTTTACTGAAACTGCGGAAAGGCAGAACATGTCTTGCCCTTACGCTTGGACACATTGCCAGAAAAACCAAATGTCAGCTTATTAATATTGGATTCCAGTTTTATGGGATGAGATACTGTGTCATTGGGCAAGAAGTTCCTGGTGTTTTGAAGGATCATAGTGGCTTCAAAATGTTGATAAACATTGGCCAAATGACAAAATACCTCACCCCAGAAAAGTGGAATCTTCAGCAACACTGCAATGAGAACCTCAAATCTCACACTGATTAACCCTTCAATTATGTTGTGGGGTTAAATTCTAACAACTGTACAGGACAGAGGGGTTGTACACGTACAGTACCTTAAATGCTTTCATTGTTGCACCGTGCATTTAACTTGAATTCACTTTTTATTTCACCAACATATGCACTTGTAAATCGATCAATATTAATGTTAACACATTAAAACATTAAAAGATAAAACACTGTGATATTAAAACTCCAACATGTTTCGGTTTTTTTTATATAAAACCATCATCAGGCAGCAGGAAGAACAGGCAACAAGAAATCCGACCCCATCACACATACAATATGACATGCTGCCAACATACTTCAAAAACAACTATAGACTAAGAGCAACTTTATTAGGTACGAACTTGCTCCCTGATGATGGTTTTATATAAAAAACCGAAACATGTTGGAGTTTTAATATCACAGTGTTTTATCTTTTAATGTTTTAATGTGTTAACATTAATATTGATTGATTTACAAGTGCATACGTTGGTGAAATAAAAAGTGAATACCTTAAATGAATTTATGACTGTACAGTGCACCAACACCAGCACTGAAGGGTTAACACTGGTCTGTCCTATAAACTTCACAGTGAATATAGGCAAGCGGCTGTCATGTTTTAGCCACCAAGTAACGTTTTTGAGACACACGAAGTTTGCAGTGGTTTTTTAACCCATTCATGATGCAGCTGGTTGCTCAACAACATTTTGGTGTATTGAGTTTAATCTGTCCTTTGTTTTCTGCAAGCTGAAGAGCATTTCATAATCTGGGAAAATGAAGCGATTACACACTCATATTTCATTCTCACCATTATTAATCTCGCAGTTGTTGCCGGAGTAGCCAGCGGCACACTTACACTCGTACCGGTCAGGTAGGGAGATGCATTCACCATGCAGCAGGCACGGTTTATTGAAGCAGTGATCCGTTTTCGTGCCTGTTGACAGCACAACATCTAAACACACCTCGATACAACTGCTGCCTCACCACAGGGCGTAAGACAAGTACACTGGCACTGGCAAAATACATGACATGACATGCTGGCCACATTCAGAACTACAAGCAGCACTCAAGAGGAGGACCTGTAACTCCTTCACTGCTGTCCAGGAAGAAACAGAAGGTGGGAGAGATTGAGATGAAAAATGACAAGATACTTTACTCTGCAAATACTGTGTGGCTTTGAATAACACCAGTTTAATGGAATTACCAACTGTCTTTCTACACTGTATAACCATTCACCAGTAATACACATTTTGATGCTTACTTCAGGTCACCGTCACTGACTACCCTTGATGCACACTTTAGGTTGTTGTCAGTGACTGCACACTGATGTGCACTTCAGGTGATCACCAGTGACTATACATTTTAATACACTTTAGCTCACTGTCAGCGACTATCTATGTTCGATAGTTGGCAGTATTACATTCTGACTGAGCAAAGAGTAGTGGCAACACTGCTATCAAATTCACAGCATGTTTTTAAGGAGATCATTTGTATATCATGCAGCTTGAAAAACATGTTTCAGATGTGTGGTATCAGTGGCATATTTGTAAGACAGTACAAACCATATCAACATGACACATGTCAGCACGTAATAGTGTAATGACTTATGACACATGTAAGAAGTTGGAACAATGCTCTTGGATCAAAATAGAGGTGCCACATTGTTAGCATCTAGGGGACTGTTAGTGTCTTCTGCAGGAAGCATGTGGACACCAATAAACAAGCATTCCCATTACAGGCCTGGACAGGCCCAGAGGGTTCCAGGAGCTTGAGGCTCCCAGATTTCAAGACAGTAGGCACATGAAGGGACCGCCTCTGTGGTCTAGTGGTCAGAGTTTCTGGCTACAGATACAGAGGTCCCGGGTTCGATCCCCGGCGCTACCAGATTTTCTGAGTAGTAGTGGGTCTGGAACGGGGT
>Ga0123352_10006263_pt1 | contig 18183 bp, 15 predicted proteins | sample TergutLab28metaG_FD_89700 | JGI IMG/M metagenome (GOLD analysis project Ga0123352, IMG submission 89700) | Labiotermes labralis P1 segment gut microbial communities from Petit-Saut dam, French Guiana - Lab288 P1 | ecosystem: Host-associated > Arthropoda: Insects > Digestive system > Gut ... | reverse complement strand
TAAAAATTTATAATTTTAATTTTAAAAATTTTTAAGAAAAGGATTTTTTTTTTCCCTCCCCCCCCCCCCCCCCCCCAAAGCTAGGTAATCAGGGATTGGCTGTTGTTAGGGTAATTGTGCAGTTAATTGACCAATGTAGGGGTAATAAATGCTTTTTTTTTTTTTGGTATGGTTCAGAAATGCATTATAAGTATGGTTTTCATCATTTGTACTGGAGTAAAATTAATTAGGTCTTTGTTTCCAAGTTATGAAGCTAAGAATTAAAGTAAATGAAATTTGTTTAGAATATTTTATTTGATTTATATGGATGTGAAATTTGACTTATTATACTGAGAGAGAAGATTGTATGAAGACAGAATGCTGAGGAGAATATGTGGATGAAAGAGAAGAATATGAAGTAAAGAACAGAAGGTGATTCATAATTTGTACTTTTTACTAAATATTGTTAGAGTGATCAAATCAGATGGATGAGACAGGTAACACATGGAACTGCAGCATGCAAAGTTTTAATTGGAGAGAATCAGACACAGATCAGAAGATAATATCAAAATTGATCTTGTGGATGCTTCTGTTGTGAGGATAGGCTGCAGTGATAGGCTTCAGTGAATGCAGTAATGCATGTTTGGGTTACATAGGAGCTGAGAAATTCTTGTTCAGCTGAGCAACTGTGAGCTTTTTTTATATAATATGAAACCTGAACTAAACTTGCAGTGCAGACAGTGAACCATTTGCATTAATAGTTGTGTACATATTTTTTGGCAGTTATAAAAGTAAATGTTGTATTTGTTCTTTGCAGAATCATGAACTGAAAGATCTCTTACCCTATGGGTTTGCTATCCATCATGCAGGAATGACAAGAGTAGATAGAACACTGGTTGAAGATTTATTTGCTGACAGGCATATTCAGGTACTTAATGTAGTGTAGTTATAATAAGACTGTCCAATTAACAATTAGTTTTGTAGTTTTTATACCCTTCAATTAGTTGACAGGAATATTGCATTTAATTTCTATGTTGCAACAAATATTAAATTACCTATAATTTTATATTTTTAATGTTTATTCATTATATTTCAAGAGGATAGCTTTATATAAAATTTTTTTAATATAAAACATATCTTCCAAGGAAAAATATATTTGTCTGAATCCACAATAACCCTCTAACAAACCATATTCTGAAACAGAGTATTTTAACTATTAATTTCATACAGTTAATACACAAAACATGGCAGATTCCACTTAACCTTTGTCAATCATTTTAATCATTCCAAATTGGAATCTTTGTATTTAAATCCAACACCTTTAGGTTGGTGTCTGTCGGTAATTCCCATAGGCAGTTGCTTCTTAGGCATTTTTTGTGATTTAGAAGCACATATGGTATTAACTTGCAACCATCTGTTAAACTGCCTACATGATTTTAATCATATCTTTTCATTACCTAGTCAGTAGATGTGACTTAGGTGACCTAAATTTAATACCCAGCAGGAGCAAAGATTTTTTTTTTCTCACCATGCCATCCAGAGAGTCTCTGAGCCCCCTCCCCCATGTACACCTATGGGTGATGGGCAATTTTTCTGGGAGTAAACCAGCCAGAGTGTAATGTTAAACAATAACCTCTATTTAGTGCCAGGGTTAAATTGTGTCAAGCTGTATATCTAAGACCATGTTCATCTGCATGTTGTAATGATTAATTTAAAATTTCCAAAAACTCAGAAGCTTTATCTGCATCAGTCATCAGGGTTGTTGTGGTGTGAAGTGTTGCAGATTGTGAGCAGCAGACTTTGTGTGCATGTCCCCTAAAATGTGTGGATGACATATCCATAATCTAGTTACAATATAAAGAAACATTCATGATTCCTAAAGAAAATTAATGCAAACATACAGATTATCCTGGAAACAGAACATTTGTTTTTGGATGCCAGCATGTCTGTACCACTGAACTCCATCTGCTCACTTCAGGAAAGTTGGAGACCTTATTTTTTAGGTGCTGTGACAAGGCACATAAAAGTTTGTTATTTGCTAGGTTGAAGTAGAAGGAGTATTTGCATGTGTACATATTTATGCAATGATAGGAATGCTTAGTCTTGCAAGCATGTTGATTTGTTTTGTCACTGAAGATGAAATTAGAATTTTATCACAAAAATGTGATTTTCTTCATCTAATAATTTCTCATTCATAGTGAATTTCTGCTGTAGTTAAATCTTAACCCTTAATCCCCCAAGTGGACAAGTTAAAAGTAAATGTCAGTTGCTGTGAATATTATTTTTCTGTTTGACAGGTTCTTGTATCCACAGCCACATTGGCTTGGGGTGTAAACTTACCAGCACACACAGTCATCATAAAAGGTACACAGGTGTACAACCCTGAGAAAGGTCGCTGGGTAGAGTTAGGAGCCTTGGATGTGTTACAGGTATTGTACAGGTTTATCCCCCAGCAAATATAATATTGTGTTGTTTTTGGCAGTTTGTGAAATAATTGTTATACTCATTAGTTGCCGTATTGTTCAAGGACTTCCTGTAATGAATGCTTATTGTAAATAATAAAGACAGTTTTAGTCAACACACTGGTCTTGTATAATAAAACAATATTTGCCTTTATAAATAGTTTTTATTATTTAGTTATGAAACAGAACAGGATGTCGTCTCTAAAAGAATATGTGCACATTGCAGCTGATCATGTGTGACTTGTGGAAGTCTGCTTATTATCAGAAAACATTCGGTTGTTCTTATAGTACAGCAAGTAACCCCTCAGATTAAAGAAATAAAAGATGTCTTAATAATTGCACAACAGTGTAAATCTGTTTTATGTGTTGTCATTGTCTCACCTATCATCATCACCACCACCACCACCACAATTGTATTCGCAGTAATGGTAATGGTAATAGAGGTGGTATAATGCTTAAGTTGGATGTCATTCTTATGGTCTTCATTGAATATCATTCACATTTTGACATTATAGGTAGAATTCATCCATCCTACATTTGGCAGTGGCTTATTATCATACTTGACTTATGAAGTTAAAGTAGAGTTTATAGTGTTGTAACAAGATTTAAAACAGTAGCCAGTTTTAGGCACATTTCTGAGAGTACTGTTAAAAAAAACACTGGTTCAAATTACACTGCTGTATTGTTCTATGAATACAGTTATTTTATTTGCGTATTAATTTGACAGATGCTTGGTCGAGCTGGTCGGCCGCAGTATGACACCAAAGGAGAGGGAATTCTGATCACAAACCACAGTGAGCTGCAGTACTACCTGTCACTACTGAACCAGCAGCTGCCAATAGAGTCACAGCTCATTAGCAAGCTGCCAGATATGCTGAATGCTGAGATTGTGCTGGGAACTATTCAGAATGTCAGAGATGCTGTTACCTGGATGGGGTACACTTACCTCTATGTAAGGTAAGGAGTGCCCAAGACTGGCCATACCAGTGTGATGCAGTGTTGAATTATGCCAGGAATGTGGTTTCAGTTGTGAATAAGTATTTATTGTGGGAGGTTTGATGTTTCCACAGTTGTGACTGTAATGACTGGTTTTCTTTGGGATATAATGCCATGTTTGGATGAGCATTGTTATCTTTCTCCCAAAGTACATGGTGTCTCATCCCAGAAGATAGTAATCTTCAGTTTATATTGGATCTGAAATTCAAGGTGTATGTAGGAAATCATGTTTATCAAATCTCCTATGTGTGTTCTACAGTATTTTTTATGAAACTTCCAGGATTGTATTTTGCCAGGATGGATTCATCAAAGTATTGTGTCTTTCCTGTGCATTGGCATGATCTGTGTCTGTAGTAATACTGTCAATTGTTATCATGAAGTACACATTGCCAACTGGTTTTCTGTTAAGTTTTCCCCTCCAATCAAACTGACCGTTCAAACTGGGCTAAAAGTAAAGCTCTAGACTCATAATTGGGAGGTATCTGTTTCAAATCTGTTCATATGCCAGCCAGCTATTCTGACAGGTTATCCAGTTTTCCTCAAGTTTGTGCAGATGAAAAGTGTTGAAATACAGAAAGGGAGCTTGGGAGCTTTTTCACATACAAAGTCTGCATCTGATGAGAACTTAGACTTTATTTCACCCAGCAGTTAAAGTTAAATTATTTCATTGCAGAGTTTGAAAGTGCTGACCTCCAGGTTTTGCGCAGGCCTTACATTTTATAAAAATATTTTTTTCAACATGCAAGAAAGCTCTTTTCCTGAAATATTAACAGGTTCTCTTGAAAGTTGCCCTTCAGTTCTCCCAGTTAAAGTGTATTGCTCTACATAGCACCAACACTTGTTATTCTGGCTGTTTAGATTTCTGCTTCTTGTCATCCTTGCTTCATTCAAGAAAAATAGAAGTTTTTATATTTATTTTTGTCCAGCACTGAATCTGTAATTGGAAAATTTTTCTTTCCTCTGTGTATTATTCTTTTACACAGCACTGTTGATGGGGAATGTTTTGTAAAAAAGATGTGCTTTCTGTTATGCATATTTAGCAGAAGTATTGTCATCTCTTGCTCAACCAAACGAATATCTCAAGTTCACTAAGACCACCTGAACTCCATTTGTAATAAGAGATGACTGACAAGTAAATGCCCTTTCCAGCCGCTTTGTTATTGGTGGGAATATCACAGCTACAATATCATCAAACAAACCCACACATGCCCAGTTTTTTATTTTCCTGTACTTGGGGACACAGTAACTACCTGTTTGTAAGTCATGGCTACCTCCATTGGAATCCATGCTAAATCTCTGTTGTCTTATTGAACACTGTAAAATATAGAACAGAAATGTCAACACCAAGTAACCTAAGGATTTTTCATTCCACTGACATGGTAGGTTGGTACTGGTGTGTGTTAAGGAAGAGCAGTATGTAATGTCCCTAAGGAGAATAAAGTGTACTGAAGACATAACTGAGGGGAAGCGTGCAGATAAGGGTTAAAAATTCCATATTTCAGTGACAGAAGACAAGATGAGAAAAGACGAGAAATTGGGTAGGTTTATCACACCTTAAAGACGGAGTATTTGTTTACATTCAGTGTCTGTAAGATTTGTAAGTATTATTAACATTTATGTGAAGAAAATGTGTTTCAGAGTTTTTCTTTCTTTCTGTCTTTCTTTCTTTCTTTCCATCTTTATGCTTGTCATTTCTCAGTCCTACTGCACCTGTTTCAGAATAATCAAGATTTTTATTTTTGGTTGCAGGTTGTTGCGTGCACCCACCCTGTATGGACTGTCACATGATCGTCTTAAAGAGGATCCTCTGTTGGAACAGTACAGGGCAGACTTAATTCACACTGCAGCCTTGCACTTGGATCGTAGTGGACTTGTAAAGTATGACCGTAAGACAGGACATTTTCAGGTGAGTGACAGCTGTATAACCAGAATAAATATAGTTCATCCATGAGTTAGTCTCAAGCGTAGGTGTTTATGTCATTATATGGAAATAAATCATATGCCTGAAGGATTAAGCAAGTAGTGCACTCAGTAACTTCTGCTGACACCAATGCTTTTTCTGGGTGAGCTGTGAAACATGAAATGCTAATAATTGAATTGTTGGTTTGACCTGTTGGCTGTTTGATACACTTAATTGTTGGCTGTTTGATACACTTAATTGGTTTTTGTTGTGTAAGGAGTGTCAGATTTCAGTGCAAGATGGTGCGTACTTTGACATAGCATATTTGAAGAATCAGCCTTAGTCTCTTCTGATGCAATTTGCCAAGGTGGGGAAGGAATAATCTTTGAGGTTGCAGCAGAACTGTTTATCTTCTGCAGCAAATCTGGTTGATCTTTAGCTTTTGGAATTGAGAAGGGTATCATTAAAATGTTTTCCTCATATTACAGCCTCATTCCTTATTAAGGAAATTATTGACAAGTACAAATTTATTTTATTCCACCTTTTTGTGTGTTCTTCATTTATTACAGCTCCTTGTGTTTACAAATCTGGAAAGTACCTTAAATCAAAATAGACTGCTAGAAGTTCAGTGATACATAAAGTTCTGCATAGGAACTGAACATCTGCTTGGCAGAAGAGTATGAAAAACAACTCAATGAATGTCAGAATAGCTTGGATCATTACTTATGAGTACTAACAGTAGAAGTTAACTTTGAAAAAAATGAATTGAAGTAACTTTTCACCTTTAATTCTACCCCAGTCAGATGTAAATTTAGTGTGAACTACTGATTATCAAATTGAATAGGTTCTGATGCCAACAGAAAGGAAGGTGTAACTATGTTCCACAGTTTATTAAATCTGGTGTTTGAACTCTCGTGTCTTTAGAAGTAATATACAGAATAACATCATGTGGTGGTACAGAGACTAGTCAAGATGTTGCATTGACTTTTTTTTCCCTCAAAAGGTGACAGAACTGGGTCGCATTTCCAGTCACTACTATTGCACGCATGACACTATGGCAACATACAATCAGCTGCTGAAACCAACCCTCAGTGAAATTGAACTATTTAGGTAGGTATCGTGTGTATAATTTCGTACTTCTGTGCTAATCATGATAGCTATTTTGTACAACATCAGACATATTGATGAGATCAGAAACCTAATGTATTTTTCTAAGTTGATACATTATTATAGGAGGATATATTGTGTTGTATTTAATTGTCTTAAGTATGGGAATTATTAAACCAGATAAAGTGGAACTTATAATTTAGGGAATTAATATCACTTCCCACAGCATTGCAAGCCAGAATGTCACGGGTTTGATTCCTGATGGGACATAGAGATTTTTTATTGACTTACTACTTCTGGTCACACCATGGCCCTGGGATCAACTCAGCCTCTGACACAAATGAGTACCAGGGCTGTCTCTTGGAGGGTAAAGATGGCTGGTGCATTGGTGTGACAACTTTGACCACATTCTGTGCTGACTGTCTAGAAATCCTGGGAGCCTCAATCTCTTGGAGCTTTAATGGCCTGTCCAGGCCTGTAGAGGGATAGCTTTTCATATCACTTCCTTTACTTTCCAGAGTATTTTCATTGTCTGGTGAATTCCGTAACATCACTGTCAGAGAAGAAGAGAAGTTGGAACTGCAAAAACTGATGGAGCGTGTCCCAATTCCCATTAAGGAGAGCATTGAGGAGCCAAGTGCAAAAGTGAATGTTCTGCTTCAGGCATACATTTCACAGTTGAAACTTGAGGGCTTTGCTTTGATGTCCGACATGGTTTATGTTACACAGTCAGCTGCTCGACTTATGCGGGCCATTTTTGAAATTGGTAAGTTTAGGTAACTTTTTTCTATTGGTATTGATTTTTTGTTTTGGTCATAATGTAAAGTCAATCCAGCTGTCTGCTTGTCATGATTTGAGAGTTGCTGATTAATGGTTCATTTAATTTTATGTTGGGTAATTTTATTGCAGTCAGTTCACACAATCTAGTTGGTGGTTAAAACTGGTCAGCAGTGGTGGATATTTTGTGTGACTTCTGCACACATTATGAACATGATTTGCAAATATTTATCAGAGCAAAAATTGTTGAAACAAAACACAGAAATTTGAAATAGGCCTATGTATTTTATGTCTGATACTCTTTCCGTATGCCTTAGGGTTTTTCTAAATAATTAACTCTTATCCTGCCAATGTTGAGAATGTGGTGAGCTCCTAATAATGCCGTCAAATGACAGATGGGATTTAACTCGGTGTTTAGAGGATTAAACAAATGAGCAGATACACTATAATTGTAATTCTGTGTACACATTTTCAGAGTTACAATTTTGTTCACCTTCAGGCTGTGTGCTGCTTATAAGCTATCAGAGAAAATGAAAGTCTGTTTTTGAGTCATTTATTTGTAGGATGTCCATTTTATGAGCACGAATATCAGGTGATTTCAAGCAAAATGAAATAAGCCTAAAGTTTGCAAGAAGGTAGTCTTGGTATGTATATTTGTGATGTGGTCCATTTCAAACCTTTTACATACAATATTTCATCAGAGGTAGTGTAATATTCACACACACACACACACACTCTTATTCAGGTATGTGTTCAGCTGAAATAATGCCATTACTTTAGTTGTGTATAGTGTTAACCTCTGTATTTAGATAAGAAGACATACGGTTAGCCTTCTGTTCTAAGCAAAATAAGATATTTCTGAAAGATATCTGTATTACTGTATGTATTTTATAGTGTTTATTTTCATAATCCACAAGCAAAAGTTAAAAAGTGAAAACATGTTGCACATTTTAGACATGGAAAGTGTTGTCTAAAAATGGTTGTTATTGTTGAGGCATTGCCGTTATTTACTTATTTTATGCAATAACAATGGAATATCTCATCTTATTGCAATTTTTGTGTATGTGTTGTGCCTAGACTTAAATGTCTTTCAAGTTATTTTGTATTATAAAAAGTTTATTTGTTCTTATTTTGTTATTTGAGTTTTAATAGGAAGTGAATAGATATGAAATCTTAGGTAATTTCATTACTTATTAGGTATGTTCAGGTATTTTTTATACCATAACTTTATCCTTAGATTGTCTGCAACTAGTATATCAGCTGCTGATTGTTATGTACTATAAATTGTGTATATCTCCTATTTACAGTTGTATCTCCCTGAGAACTGGGAATGTGAAAAGAAATATTTTATAAAAATGTTGGTTAATAATGCATTATTGTGCCCTGTAATTTGTGTTTATAAAAACTGTTATTCACAGAAGGATTGTTGAACATATCAGTGAAATGTGCTGTATAACTAACTTGGTTATGTGTTTGGTGTCCTCAGTTCTGTACAGAGGCTGGGCACAGTTGGCAGACAAAGCACTCTCACTGTGTAAAATGGTGGATAGACGCATGTGGCAGTCTATGTCTCCTCTACGCCAGTTCCGTAAAATGCCAGAGGAAATTGTGAAGAAAATTGAAAAGAAGAGTTTTCCTTGGGAGAGGTTAGTGTTCTTTACCCACCACATATACTTTAAATGTTTATGTTATTTCTTCACTTGTATATATGGGTAGTATTTATTTAAAATATAACTGTTAGGGCTTTTTGAGGCTGTCTTGGTGTATGTGGATATTCAGATGTCGAAGAAGTATTTGTGGATGTTTTCTTCAAATTTCAAAACTGGCAAGAATACTTGCATATTGTTAAAGGAAATTCTGTTTTTTTTTATATGGACTATGTTAACTTGTTGTGATGTATATACCATAACTACTTCCTGGAGTTCTGTTAGCCACTGTAACAATTTTATCACCTTTGTGTAACATACACAGTATATGTACTCATTAACAACCAAACAAAGAAAAAGATTGGAAATTTGTCATAGGCTTGAGTAAATGGCTTTGGTGTATATGTTTAAGGTGACAGTCATTTGTACTTTCTTGTATGTATAGTTGAACTGTTGAAAATTTTTTTACATTTTATCACATTTAAATTTTACAAAAGAAGTTGTAAGTCTGAATGTGTTAACGCTGTCTGTAATTCTGATACCTTGTGGTTAATTTTTCTAGGCTGTATGATCTCAATCCAAATGAAATTGGAGAGCTGATTCGTGTACCAAAGTTGGGCAAGACAATTCACAAGTATGTACATCAATTTCCCAAACTTGAGTTGTCTACACACATCCAACCTATAACTAGGTCAACATTGCGTGTTGAGTTAACAATTACGCCTGACTTCCAGTGGGATGAAAAGGTACATGGAGTATCTGAAGCATTCTGGATTCTTGTGGAAGATGTAGATTCTGAAGTTATCCTGCATCATGAATATTTTCTTCTTAAATCCAAGTTTGCAACTGATGAGCATCTTGTCAAGTTCTTTGTTCCAGTGTTTGAACCTCTTCCTCCACAGTACTTTTTGAGAATTGTGTCAGATCGATGGATAGGGGCAGAAACTCAGTTGCCAGTGTCCTTCAGGCATCTCATTCTGCCTGAAAAGAATCTGCCTCCAACAGAGCTTCTGGATCTTCAGCCTCTTCCAGTAACAGCTTTGAGAAATTCTGCATTTGAATCTTTGTATCTAGATAAGTTTCCCCAGTTCAATCCAATCCAAACACAAGTGTTCAATGCTGTCTACAACAGTGATGACAACATTTTCATTGGAGCCCCAACTGGTTCAGGAAAGACAACAATTGCTGAATTTGCAGTACTGAGACTTCTGTCACAGAACCCTGATGGCCGTTGTGTGTACCTTGTTCCTCGAGATGCTTTGGCTGAGCTGGTGTTTGCTGATTGGCAACAGAAGTTTGGCAGTGTTCTGGGCAGGAAAGTGGTGCTCCTGACAGGTGAGACTGGAACTGACTTGAAATTGCTGGCTAAGGGACAAGTAATCATTTGTACCGCTGAGAAGTGGGATGTGCTGTCAAGGCGTTGGAAACAAAGGAAGAATGTACAGAACATTCAGCTGTTCATTGTTGATGAACTACAGCTTATTGGAGGTGAAGATGGTCCTGTGTTGGAAGTGGTCTGTTCCAGGATGCGATACATTTCCTCACAAATTGAGCGTCAGATCCGTATAGTGGCACTCTCTGCTTCTCTGGCTGATGCCCGTGATGTTGCACAGTGGTTGGGTTGCAATGCCAATGCTACATTTAACTTCCATCCCAGTGTGCGACCCATTCCGCTTGAACTGCATGTTCAGGGATTTAACATAACACACAATGCATCACGTCTCATTGCAATGACCAAACCAGTGTATAATTCAATTCTAAAGCACAGTCCTCATAAGCCAGTAATTGTCTTTGTACCTACAAGAAAGCAGGCTCGGTTGACTGCGATAGATCTCTTGACCTTCACTGCGGCTGAGGGTCAGCCTAACAGATTCTTCCATGCAGAGGAAGATGACATCAAGCCATTCCTGGATCGTATGTCAGATAAGACACTTAAGGAGACTCTGTCACAAGGAGTGGCTTATATTCATGAAGGTCTGACACCAAGTGACCATCGGCTTGTAGAGCAGTTGTTTGATTCAGGGGCAGTGCAGATAGCAGTAGTGACACGAAACCTTTGCTGGGGTGTCAACATAGCTGCACACTTGGTTGTTATCATGGATACTCAGTTTTATAATGGCAAGATTCATGCATATGAGGATTATCCCATTACTGATGTTCTACAGATGGTGGGTCGTGCTAATCGCCCTCTAGATGATGATGATGCTAAATGTGTGCTCATGTGTCAGAGTTCTAAAAAGGACTTTTTCAAGAAATTCCTCAATGAGTCACTACCAGTTGAAAGCCATCTGGATCATAGGTTACATGACCACTTTAATGCTGAAATCGTGACCAAGACCATTGAGAACAAGCAGGATGCAGTAGATTACCTGACGTGGACATTCATCTACCGCAGGCTCACACAGAACCCAAATTACTACAATCTTCAGGGTGTTACCCATCGCCATTTATCTGACCATCTTTCTGAACTTGTTGAAAACACTTTGAATGATTTGGAACAGTCAAAATGCATCAGTATTGAAGATGAGATGGATTGCTTGCCATTGAATTTGGGTATGATTGCAGCATACTACTACATTAACTACACCACCATTGAATTATTCAGTCTCTCCCTTAACAACAAGACCAAGATCCGTGGGTTACTGGAGATAATTTCCTCTGCTGCAGAATATGAAGATGTGCCTGTGCGTCACCATGAAGATAATCTGCTGCGCAGTTTGGCAGCCAGGCTTCCAAATAAATTGGCTGGGTCACCCAAGTACAATGACCCACATATCAAAACCAATTTGTTACTCCAGGCCCATCTTTCTCGACTCCAACTAGGGGCTGAGCTACAGGGTGACACAGAAGCCATACTTGGAAAGGCTATTCGCTTGATTCAGGCCTGTGTGGATGTGCTGAGTTCTAACGGTTGGCTTTCTCCTGCAGTAGCAGCTATGGAACTGGCCCAGATGGTTACACAGGCCATGTGGAGCAAAGATTCTTATCTGAAACAGCTGCCACACTTTACGCCTGACATTATCAAGAGGTGCACAGAAAAGGTGAGTAGATAGCTCATAGTGACACCTCCACTTCAGGGGAACTGTTCAAAAGAAAAATAAATATAGGTAAAATCTTCATTAAAAGATTGTATTAAAAAAAATAAATGCAGCTGGGTTACCACTTTTAGAATCATGACTAGGCTGCAGGCTGTCAGGGTAATGGGGTAACTACCCATGATACCCACTGCATAGGTAGCCAGATGAGATCAGTACCTGGTTGGGATGCTTTGGAGAAAAAGCAAATCTTGTTCCCCTGCTGGAAATCTGGAAATTCTTAACTGATCATCCCACAGCGTAGCAAAATAGACATGGTGCAGTACATGATGTTTATAAATGTTATGTAATAGTGAAAATCATTATGCATTTCCATCCTGGTTGCCTGGTCTGATGGAGCAGATTGGGAGCATGATAAATCAAAAAGTATTATTTGAAGTTGGGATTCTACAAACACATATGTGCTATAATTCAAAGTGTACATCCTGTTTTAGAGGCCAGACATTGACACGAAAATTGTTTGAAAGTATATAAATAAATATGTTTGGGTAATGTGACTTCTCACACATACTCTGTACTGTAAATATAATGGTGTCTGGATAGACATCCAGTCAGACAAATGTTATGGGCTTGCTTACAGGGTGTGGAGACAGTTTTTGACATAATGGAACTAGAGGATGATGACCGTACAAAATTACTCCAGCTGACGGATGCACAGATGGCAGATGTTGCCAGGTTCTGTAACCGGTACCCTAACATTGAGATGAGCTATGAAGTGCAAGATAAAGATAGGATCCACAGTGGCTCCTCAGTTAACGTTATTGTGCAACTGGAACGTGAGGATGAAGTTACTGGACCAGTGATTGCTCCATTCTATCCACAGGTATGTGGGGACTAAGTGTGACTTCATTGTATTTGGTGATGTGATTGCTTTTCTCCAGTGCATAGTTCATATCTCATGCACTCAGTTCCTAACACCCAGAATAGCATATTAATAATTAGTATTATTACCACCTATGAGTCTGCTGTTAACTTGAGAAATAAATCATGTTTTGGATGTTGTATTCTCTGTCAGTCATTGGGAAAACACCTGAATGATACTGACCACAATGACTTTTGTATGTGATATGTTAATTTTTTCCCTAATTTAAATTGCTTCCATGTTTAATGTACGAGTATGTTCATTTGTCTGAGCACACATTGGAGAAATAAGAAAAGCATACAAAAGTGTTGGTGAGGAAGCCTGAAGGGTGGAGGTAACTGAGAAGTCTTTGGCATGGATTGGAGCCTGTTATTAAAGTGGGTCTTGAAGAAGTAATTGGGTTGTGGACTGGATTTATCTGTCTCAGTATAGGATCCATTAGAAGTGTCTTGTGAACTTGGTATTGAGCCTTTTGGATAACCTTAAATACAGGTTAGTTCTTTACTAAGTGACCAACTTGCAGCTTCTGAAGAAAGAATATACAACATTATGACCAGACATAATTTGATGGTTAGTTACAGTGGAGCTTAAAATGAGGGACAGAAGGATACACACAGTGCATTTTCTCATTTTCTTTTGTGTTTTGTTCAAGATTTGTTTACTTTTGAATCTTTGATACGGTTATAACAAGAATCTCATAGTGACCACTCTCCTTCATTTGTTATCAAAATCATAGTAATCACTGCAGTAAAAGTAACATACTTGTTTTCTTAAATAGAAACGAGAGGAAGGTTGGTGGGTGGTAATTGGTGATCCCAAGATGAACTCCTTGCTGTCAATAAAGAGACTGACTTTACAACAGAAGGCCAAAGTAAAACTAGATTTTGTTGCTCCAAGTCCAGGTAAGTTGTATGAGATTTCTTTTGGTTATGATATGTCTTCTTCATCATCAGTCTCATACCTACTCATGGCAGCTCTGCTGTTGTGTGTTGTGCTGTCCAGTAGATGGATACTGGCTGCTGATTTTTTTTTCCATATGTTGTTTTAAATGTTATTATCATGCAATGAATCAGCTGAATCCATCATTGTCTGAGATGAACTGTGTTTTTACAGGGAATTAAGTGTATTGTCTTGCATTAAAACATGGTATTAAATTACTTACAGCTGGGCATGAAGTCAGAGAGTGGAGTGAAGTTCTTGTGACAATTCTATCCATTTTTCTTATTTGTGCATGTCAGTTTGTTAATTCTTCTTATAGCCTTCGTAGCAGTTTTTCATAGAAGCCTGTGTATGTGGTTGTGACATTACAGTTCAAAATGTTTGCCGTTGCAGGACATCACACATACACTCTCTATTTCATGAGTGATGCCTATCTTGGTTGTGATCAAGAGTATAAGTTTTCAATACATGTGGGAGATTTCCAGTCTGGCGAGAGTGACAGTGACAGTGGCAGTGACTAGGTGTACTGCATTCATTCCACAGGTGAGGGAGAAGGTTACATTGTACTTGTACCACAAAATTTTAGTTTATCTAAAAAATAATGTTGGCAGCACTGAAAAAAAAATAACACCTCGCCCATATTTATCATAGAGTAATGCTGTTATACAGTTGTAGACATCATCAAACTCTGTGAGCATAGGGTGTTGGCAGTAACTTCATTTCATATATAAAAGACTACTTCTCTCAAAAATGGCTCATCATACAATATTTATCATGTTGTTGAACAAATGTTATATAATGTGTTCAGTTTATGCAGATGTGGGATGAGCAGGTGGATGGATGGAGGAATGCATGTTGACTCACTGTGTTTGGTGTTTGAGTTTAATTCGTAAGTCATTTAGTGACTTTGCTTTAACTGTGGAAGTTGTAATGTCAGAGACACAAGTAATCTCAAAGTAACTGATATCCAGGCTGTGGAATACAAATCTGAAGTGTTGCCACTGTGTGGCCCTGCTCATTGGACTTGAAAATTCAGAGCTCCAATAATTTCTGGTATTTATGAATGATAAGAGAAAGAAGTCCGTGGGACGTAGTGTGAATAGTGTGACTTTTGTTTCACTTCCTTCTAACTTTCTGCTGACTTCATTTTTTAAACTCTGTACTGTTTATCTTTTGTTTATACAGGTATCAAGATTCCAGCAAGACAACTCCATGTTATGCTTGACATTACCTGATTATCTGCACGTTTGGTGGCATGCTACTCACCCAGTGTATTAGGAGAAGGAAAGAGAAACTTTTCCTATATGAAGCAGTTATGTCTCCCTTTCCTATAATATCTCAGTGTATATAAATAAAACCTCTTTTAATCTACTTTAAAATATGTCTTATTTGTTAGTGTAAACTTCACTTACAGAATTACTGGTAATGTGTTGCACGTCCAGTTACTAAATGTAGTAGTTTTTATGTATTTTTGTTCATATTTGGGAGAGAATTTTTTAATAACTGGTATAATGTAACTCGCCTGTTTTAGGTCACAGTGGGTGGGATATCCATCTGTGCCTCAGTTGTATTGATGGCAACCATACAAAGTCACATTCCATCATAGTTCTTCAAGATTCCAACATGTTCAACATTACTCTTTATTTTAATCGAGGACATCCCATTGCATTTGAATTCTGAAAGTAAAACAAAATGTATTAAAGTTACCACCAAAACACAACAGTGTATAAATATTAGTATTCTATTGTGGCAATGTGTTTTGGTCTTATTAGACCATCTTCAGGCCAGCATTCAGAGATATGAGGTACAATCAGTACATATCATGTACTGTGGGATCCCATGTTACTTACAGGGTGTGTATAAAAAATAGTTCAAAATTATAAAAAGTTATATACATATATGAAAGTTGCTAAAATATATGATATACACTGATTGTACTTATATCTCTGAATGCTGGCCTGAATATGGTCTAATTATACCAAAACATGTTGCCACAATAAAATACTAATATTTGTACACTGTTGTTGTGTTTTGAGGATATCTTTAAAACATTTTGTTTTCCTTTATAACTCATTATCCCTGCATGTGTCCATTTGTTTATGTCCTATCACTCTGTAACATGGAAATTCAGTGCCATGAACACTGAAGCTCTACATTAAATCCTACTGAATCATTCCTGTTCCACTTACACCTGACTACTTTCAACAGGATTTTCTACGAAAGTGTGGTTGACTATCATGTTTCTGTCATATGGTGGCTTCATTATGTTTACCATCACAGGTTTTTCTCTTGTTCTGCTGCCACGAGGCCTCTAAGACCTGTTCCAAATCTTATTCTTGATTCATCCACCGTAATTCACGTCTTTCAACACATCTTTCTCTGTGACATATGCATTTTGTTGCTCTCTTAGGCAGTCTGTTTTCCATTATTTCTACATGGACTGTCTACTGCTTTTGCATATACAGGATAAAAAAAAACTGACACACAATCTCCCCACAGTGTAATTCCCAGGTAAAAACAAGGAAGTGAATGTGTTACACATCGTGTCCTGAGGTATTTGGTATTCGAGATGCATGTCGTCATCCTACAGAGTAAATCAAACTTCTCAACAGTGTTATTTGTTACAGTAAAGTGCATTGTTACATGTGTTGAAGACAGTGCACAGCAGGATTTGTTTGTGATTGAATGTTCATGGATACACATGTGGCATATGTTGCCAAATGCTCTTAACTCTCAGTGGCTGCAATATATGAGCTGATAGCACTGCATCAAATAGACAGTATATTACCCTGGTCAACATCATACAGTCAGTGTGTTTTGACAATTGCAGCAGCATCGTTGTGAGGCATGATGTGTAACATCTATGGTATTTGTGAATGCAGGTCACCCACAGATCATGCAGACACCAGCCAACGAATGTGCCATAATTGCAGCTGTGGAATGAGAGCTGTGAAGAAGCTCACGTGATATTGCACAAGAATTGGGAGTACCCCAAATGAGGTTTCTCAGGGTCCTTCTTTGCAGTTGGATCTACCACTACTGGTGGAATGCACGTCTGTTTCCAAACACTTGTTTATGCCTATTGCATGTGTAACTACAAGGCTCTGGTAGCTGGATCATGCGAAGGCCTTGTGCTAGTCAGTGATGACATGTATCTTGAGAACTAAAGTTAGCAGGACATATGTTGTGTAACAGTCTTGACGTAAGACATTTGTATAAATTGTACATTTTATAGAAATTTCTTATTTACTCTGTATAAGTCACTAATATACACCCAACAACTGGCTTGAGAAATCGTATAATTTGTTTTAGACTAGTAACAGTCCTGTAAGCATCTACAAGGTGTTTCTAATATCGCCCTTCATTGTCTTTGTCCTTCGTTGGCAACTTGCCATACTCATGATTCTAAGGCAGTCAGATTGTATCACCAAGGAAATTCCAGTAAGTCAGATGGGAAGAAGAATTCGTGCTTTCAAGTAGCCTTAAGGTTACGTGTTTCCCTGTGAACTGACCAGCAATGAAAGCATCTGATGTGAAGACTTGTAATTGATTGGTGTTAAATACAACCTCACTAGCCAAAAAAGAGTTTAGTACAGTATTAAGGCACTTGGTTTTAGTTTTTGCCCTTCAGATATAACTTCATTTATCTTGAAGCAGAAGATTTCTTTCCCATAACAGGTGAACAGCAATTCATCTAAAATAAAAAACAACAGATTAATTATTTTGTTCTGTATGATTTTGATATTGGTGTGTGATATTGTGAATTACTTCCCTTATTTTGGACTTTTTACATTATCTGGTATATGAATAAAATGCTGTGTTTTGCAAGCTGGCTCTGCTTCCATTGTCAGACACAAAACTTTCTGTGGCCTCCTGAAACTGGGTCTTGCCTATGTGTACTAACAAGGAACAAAGGAAAGACAACAGAAGCAGAGCCAGATTAAAAAAGTGTTGTTTTGATTATATAATTATGGGAAAATTCTAAAATAAGAAGAGTGCTTCAAAATGTCAGATTAATTATGTTTGCTATTGACATGCATTTTTTGAGTGAGCTTGTGGTTACCGACTGATTGATGAGTTGAAAGGTTATACATCAAATATCTGTTGACTGTGCACTGATTTGTTGAACAACTTCCAATAACACTGAATATGTTTGTCTGCTATTTTTGCCTCTTAATTGAAAAGCTTTGTTGAAGGTTCCCATTCATTCTGTTGGTGAAGTCAAAGGACAGAGACTAAGTGAAAAACTGTGATTAACCTTTTGGCGCCGGAATTATTTTTTTCAATTTTAGCACACCCTGTATATAAAATGTGAATAATACAGGAACCAAATACGTTAGAATTATGAAACAAACTGCATTTTGAAGAGAAAAAAGGAGAGTATATACCATGTTTAAAATATTCAGTACCTATATTTGTT
>Ga0123352_10006262_pt1 | contig 18184 bp, 14 predicted proteins | sample TergutLab28metaG_FD_89700 | JGI IMG/M metagenome (GOLD analysis project Ga0123352, IMG submission 89700) | Labiotermes labralis P1 segment gut microbial communities from Petit-Saut dam, French Guiana - Lab288 P1 | ecosystem: Host-associated > Arthropoda: Insects > Digestive system > Gut ... | reverse complement strand
TTGCGCTGACCACGTGACACCCCTCTATCCGCAAAAGTTGGCACTAACTTCGCCGACCGGCGGCGGCCGCTCTGTCGGTATAGTTCGCGTGCGGACTAAGGCCACGGAGTTTGTTTGTTTGTTATTTGGTCTTGTCTGCACAGTTCGGCCTTTACTTCTTGAATTTTGATTCACGTAATTTGATTACTCTTAACAATCTAAGCTCGTGGTATTACGTGTTCTATCGAATTCATCTCGTCCTTTGGCCGACTCTTATTAAGGCCAAACTTGTGACTTTTTGTGCCAGAAGAAAGCTTGAGGAGTCTCAAAATTTTCAATACCAATGGCTATTGCTAATTGGTCGAGAGTTCACGTCATAAATGACGTATGCGCTAGCCCGTTCGAACTGCTCAGTGGTGGAAGCGTAATTACAGAGCCAGAACTCTCTATCACTCAAACTTAGAAAAATGTATTGAAAAAAATTTATAAAGTTGGATGAATAGAAGTTTTGTCTTCTTAAAACTCTGCAAATTATATAATCAATGGGTATTCCAGAGCTCAGAACTGCCACTTCTTCCATCTTTAGCAATAAATGGTGTAAGATTTCTTTTAGACCGAATTTGATTTATTTAGAATATGTGTCAACAAAGACACCCAATCAAATTTATCTCGGCGTGATGAAATTAATTAGAAGAATATCCCATTTCTTTACACATCACGAAGCCCATCTTATTATCGAAACAAATAGTCCGCCCGAATTGTAATGTACAAATGAAAACGTGAGAATTACTTGCAGGGGGTTGAAGCAGATGCCACCGAATTTTTATTTATTGAATCACATGGTTGGGTGGGCTAGTTCTGATGACCTTAAATCTCACAGTCTGCGTTAGAAGAATGCCATAGCAAATTCGAACGTGGGAACCATTTCAGAAACTGCTTCAAGAAGCAGAAAACCCAAGAAAATATATGTAGAGATGATTGATCTCAGGAATAAAAATGATGAACAATTTTTGACCGCGATATCTCAAACATTATTGCCTTCTTTGCAGGTTCGTAAACTTCGCTCTCATCTCCTGTTAAATACAATATTGTTGAAGACGAGCCTGAAGTAGCAATATAATATTATTGACAGAGAATACTGAAATTGTCGGGAAAAAACAAATCCTATTGCCTCTTTTTCCACCAAAAATTTCACATAAGCTGATCCAGTTAAACCCGGAATTCTCCGAGGTGAGAACCCAGGGATAAAGTACCTGAGCCGTGGATGAAGTGACCGGTCACTTTTAAAAATTGCATTCCCTAACTCTTCGAGTTTCCGTTGCAAAGACCAGTTGGTTAATATTAAGGTAAACATTCCCTGTTCATTCTGAAAATCATATATATATATGCAATCGTAAGTAAGCTGATAGAGCAAGCTGCATTGTTTTTTGATGTTATGACAGGTGGTGCATATAGTTACCGCTGTGCTGTTGCAGGACTGGGAAGCTTCACTATCCAACAAACGTTTGTGGACCACTGTTTGAGGAGGAGCTGGAGTTCTGGGGCCTCGATTCAAACCAGGTAGAGCCATGTTGCTGGAGTACTTACAGCATTCACCGGGACACCCAGGTGAGCATACCAAGTACCTCTGAAAATCAGGTAAGTTGATTTATGCGCTGTTTCTGTAGGCTAGACAGATATTAAGCCAAGGCTATGAACATTTTGCCTCGTCGCTGAAGAGAAACGTTAATGTTTCTTATGTTCAGATCGACTTAGCAACCATCAGCGGTCATTGGCAGTCGGTTTGATGTACCCTTAGCCGTTTTGAACACCTGCAATTCAGTTCGAACCTCGTAACTGATTTAGAATTCTTGTGCATGTTACTGAAAGCCGCTGTTGAGTTGGTAACACTGATGTTATAAATGCAAAACCCACCCTACAACTTTCCATGAAGGCGCAGTGGGGGATTAGTGGTATAGCTCTATTCTTTAATTTAACCTTAGCGCTAGATGGAGTGAGTGGTTAACGACACGCACCGGTCGCCTTACCCCAAGAGAAATGACTCGGCACGCATTGTATAGGAGGCTGGGGTTGGCCCCAGGGATGGTGTGGACGGGTACAGTAAAAATCTCGACCCCCGCCGGCATTAGATCCCCGGATCGCCTAGTCTGTAGCGAGTATCTAAACCGACTGGGCTATCGCGGCCCACACACTGTTGTTTTACGGTTGTAAAGTTGAAGGTTCAAGTATCTATTAGGAGACCGAATGATAAACTTCAGGTTCTTCTTGGTTCCCGTTAGTCCCTCCAAATACAGGATAGTGCCTCAAAAGGTGCCAAGACCGCCTCCTTCCACCTACTTTCCAGTCCTTGATTCACCGATCACCGTAACATTTGATTTTACATGACCAGCGGGACGCAAATAAATGTATTATAAATGAAAGATGAAATATATTTTCAAGAATCGAATTCTCCAGCGAATTGTTACGAGATGTGGACACACAGCGAGGGTGTGAGGCAGCAGTAGCCGACGTCACGTCCTGTACCGCGACACTACTACCGCCGGCGGTAATGTTGCGTGTGTCTGAAGTTCAGTAACATGTAACTTAACCATGACATTACTTTAGAATTGAATATTTACAACATTATCATAATATAAAAATGGAAGAACTGGCTGTGATCTCAAACACGAAGGTATAAGTACAGCAGATAATGATCAGGCAGACAAACCTTACCGTATTCATATATGGTGAAGATGATGAAAGATGAAAGTATCTATACTGATATATTGACAAGAGTTACTTCATCCTGGAAATAATTTCGACACTGACAAAAATGTTATTTGATCATTTCCTTAAAACTGCACGTTACAGTGATTGCAAAGCGAGTTTAGGCCTAGAATATTCAGCACTTGTTTGCGAAATATGATAATCTGACTGCCACCTTCACCAGCCTATTTAGAAATAATCTCATGGAAAGTATTTCAAAACACCCGGTGAGGGTTTATTTAGCACTGGAGGTTTTTTGAATGCCGTTCGTTCAGAATGAAGGGAGAAAACCGTAGGGTGAAAATCGTTAGCTGTAATTACATTTTTCAATGCGTTCATTTCATTGCTTAGTTAGACCCCGGAGCAGTATTGCTAACACCATCGCTGCCTCTCATAAATGACATGGAATTAATCTGGATGTAGGAATCCTTTATAAATAAATTTCGCATCCGCAAACCAGCGCTCATCCATAGCACTAGAAAAGGTTTTGTTTGAAGCGTGTGGGAGGGTTGTTGCAGCAGGTGTCAGCTGTGGATTGTGGGTGTGTGTATCCGCCTGTTCTCACGTAATGAAACAGTTTTGTTTATAAGTGTTTTGATCAAATTTGAATGTGAAATTATTATTATACTTATTGAATAAATATATTCAGTCAATAAACATGCAGATTCACATTGTATATAGATCTTGATTTACTTTCGGAAGTTTAACTCATCCATACTCCTCCGGGAAACCAAATATCCTGTGTTATGTGATTTAAAAAAACTCTAAACAAATAACTAGGTCGAAAGTCCAACGACGACACGACCTTTTACTTACACATTCCTTGCAACAATGCATTCACTTTCATCAACAACGGACACCAAATAGTCCCCAGCTATTGGCAATGTCATTAAATAGAAAAGCAAATGAATCTATGATGACAAATATAGAAACGTCTACGGTGTGAAATTAATTGGCACTCGCACTCTCTCCCCTGTCAAATATTTTACAGAAATACACACAAAATATTGCACAGTATTTGTCTGAAGCGTCTGGTTTTCGACATACACCTCACTGTTAAACGGTGAAAGGTATCAAACCATAGGCGTCACGTCGTCACACGGCTTCCTGTAGAACACGCCTTAAATACGCTGACATCGACGACTGTCACAGCTGCCAGAGGATTCTTGCCATGACATATTCCACAGTCGTGAGAGGGACTGAGTAGCGGGATCCTTCAGTAGTCCACGCATTGAGGGGGGGGAGGGGGATCCATCGCAGTTACAGACGGCGACAGAGCAGGCCATGCAATCTGCCCTCTGTCTCCAATCCACCTTGTGGACATGATATGTTCAGTCACTGTCAGACATCTTCCTCATAGTACGTTTAACTTACTCCATGCTGAAACCACAAACTCCGGCTCCCAGGTTCAAGAAATCGAGGATAAGTTTTTCATGAAAATGTACTATCGTGGAACAGTCAGCCTGTCAGGTAGCAGACGGGACCCCACAAAAATATTCCCACAGTTTCCAGCACCAACATTGACACTGAAGCGGGCTCGATACCAATGTTCACGTATATCGTAAGGGTTAGGCCTATCCCTTGCCCATACATGACTGTTATGGACCTTGAACATATCTGACGCACCAAACACGCTTCGTCTCGTTACAGAGTTTTGTATTCAATGAGCTCAAACGCAGTGCGTTGTCGTAGCAACGCGTAAGACTACATCCGTCGACGGCTATCACTTGGAATCAAATGTGCGCTGGTCAGGTAGAAGCGTGAGATACTCGCTCCTCTGTGATGTTACACACCGTAGATTTGTAGTTATCTTCAAGCGTCAAGCAGTCCTTTGAACCGTCAAGATGGTTTTCCCGAAACGGCGGTACCTAACTACAAAACTACGCTACCTAACATCCCATAAGAGCTAAGGTCTCATTTAAGCCACAGGGAAAGCCTGAAATCATGAGCATTGACGTCTTACATTCGGTGTGCTATCTGCATTCATTAGTGGCATCAGCGTTAAACTTTCTCTCTCACGGAGACGCTGCTCCGTTCTTCGAAGAGTCTTATTGGCTGGGTGACGCAGGCCGGGATAATGTACGAGGCTTATTCTTGTTCATCAGGGCCTGCTCTACAATTGCAGGCACTGAGTGTTCACAGCATAACGCTGTAACGTGGTGTGTGTATTCCATGATAATTCGGTCACACCCAAACACTACTGTTAATTGTTTTGAGCAGTTACAACAATGATCTTTAGCGCCGTGACGGATAGCATTGATGAGAAGTGTGTTACCGCATTTGGCGGTAATCTATGTATTGTTTTAAAGAGATTTATTGCACAGAGTATATACAGTGTGTACAAGGACAAATTACAAAATTGTTACTGTAACCAATTTTGTAAATATTAACACTATGGTACAAGTGGAACCGAATAATATATATATATATATATATTTATTTATAAATATAAGTGAAAATAACGGCAGTGAAAAATTATGAACAAAAAACATTGCGACTTAATCTGTATCTCGAAAACTAAACGATTCAGAACAAGCTGTGCAACATTATCGACCTGCTTTTGCAGGGAATCATGCGGACAGTTTATAAACGATTTCTTCTCGTTCTGCACATATTGAAGTAGATTGCCTTAAATATATTTAATATAAATTCGCATAAGATAAAATTTTGGTAAAAAGTGGTTATCAATATACATCCTTTACATTCTGGAAGGTTTTTTTCGTACATAAAAAGTCAGAACTTGCCGTTCTGTTCTTTCTGTATCTCAGAAAACAGTCAAAAGTGTAACAGAAAATAATGGAAGATTCTCGTATGCTGCAGATGTCCAGTCTTTACCGCAATGAGCCCCCAAGATATCGGATTTTCATAGAAAATTTATTATTCCCTCAGTGTGGTACAAATGTAGCTTTCCTTCTGGAAATTGAAATTTATTGCCGTTTAGCTATAATGACCCACGTTGCACGACAAATGTGCAGCTATCTACGGTCAGATGGAAACGCTGGAAGAAGAAAGTTGCCATGGGTTGAAATAATCATGAGGTAAACGTGAAACTCGGTTTACAAATTCCGTACAGACAGAGAGGATACAACTGTAGCTGCACCTAGTTTTTAACCACGGCGCCATTTGGGTTGGGTTTGTCATTGTCACGGCCCGGCCACTTTACCCGGGGAAAAGAAGCCCAGTAACAACTGTACAGGAGGCTAGGTAAACTGTAATGACTTAATAAAAATGTCATATCTGGCGTATTATTTCTAAAATATCTGAGAAAATGAGAAGACTCGTGATTAAATGCTAGGTGTCCTCAGGTACATCCCGAGTACAGCACAAGAGTCTTAGCACTAAGCTATCTGAACTACCCAGCTCTGCCCTACTCCTATAAAGAGTCTGTTTGTTTGTTTTTGACGTGGCAAACCCCAGTGGACCAGGGTCTCCTCGTTCACGATGTTTCTAGATCACACACAACGACGCACCACAGTCGGTAGGACTCCTCTGGACGAGTGATCAGCTTGTTGCAGAGACCTCTACCTGACATCACGCAACACTCACAACAGACAAACATCCATGCCCCCCCCCCTGTGGGAATCGAACCCACAATCTCAGCAGACGAGCCGCCGCCGACCTACGCCTTAGACCGCACGGCCACTAGGACCGGCTCTGTAAACAGTAGCCTGCAATAATTGTAACTGCTGACATATTCGCTCTTCTGGGATGTTACGCAGCGTAAATTGCTGGCTCACGATGTGGACAGGTGGTGGGCTCTGGTAAACGCCCTAATGAACCTTCGGGTTCCATAAAATGCGGGGAATTTCTTTAATAGCCGAGAATCCGTTAGCTTCTTAAGAATGACTCTACACCATGGAGTGCGTATAGTGATGAGGAATGACCACTACATGCTGCACAACATCCCAAAAGAGCGAATATCTCACCTACATCGCGGAGGAAGCCTGACATCACGCGACCGTGCCCGTTGTTTGTGTCTTTTGTTCTGTCCGTTAACTTTAGACGCAACATTTAGGTTTCCATGTTAAACTGACATAAAACACCTGCACGTGTGTCCGGCACAGCCTACCGTAACTTAATCAGTACAGTGACGAGACGGAGGATCGAACTACCGGATAATCTGGGATATATTCCAAATGGGAACAAGATTTTTCCCTTTTTTTACAACGCGTCAAGACGGATTCTTTGGCCAAATTGGTACTGGTGGCTTTCGCCGGAGATAAAGTGGCCGTTGAGTGAAGCTAACCACGTTCATCCATTACAAATATTAAGAATGCGTTAAATTACATATACTTTTTCCTACTCGTCCTCATGAGGAACTGCAGGACAAAGACGAACATGGGCTGTTGCCAAAGTAAGTATGAGGCAACCTTGTGCATGCTTTCTTTGAATTCCTAATTCCAAATATTTAATATACACGGTAATATATGTGTGTATGTGTTTGTGTGTGGGTGTGTGTGCGCGCGCGCGCATCCGCGTAGGAGATTTCTGGTTTTTACGGCGAACTTTTATATTTTCTTCTGGGTGTTGACATAATTTATTCTGATAAGCTGTTACTGAGATCTAGGAGAAACATAATAACCTTCTGCTTCCAGCCGGAAGGAGTAGGCAGTATATTCTTACGAAATGTGGTTATTAGTCTCCCAGACTATATGTTGTCATAAGCGATAGAACAACAATGCACCTTTATCCCTGTACTGGTCACATATCTTATGCAACCATAAAACCTCTTGCACCAAAGTAGGGCACAGAGAGACCATATAATCCTAAGACCCATACACGGGTTCACATATCTACAGACCCACAAATCAGAAGTTCCAATAGGCCCAGACTACAAATACTGCACTTTGTAGTAGTGACTTTGCGCATGTCAGGGACACTCGTTTCTCTGCAAGGTCCGCAAATCAATCAACAATCACAAAGTTTAGCCTCGTTTCCTGGTTTGCAGGCAACGCTAGCGATATTGGACAAGCTGGATATTGATGCCGAAAAACCAAGCGAAGAGGAAATTGCCCGGCTGTTCGGCTATGAAGACGACTACCTTGCCGGCACACTGTCCCGATGGCAGCGGCTCAAACCCCGTGTCTGGTCACTCTTCGACGAACCATACTCTTCCACCGGCGCCAAGGTCAGTTTTGTTGCAAGACTATAATCTGAATAATACATTTCTTGAAGCTTTAAATCCATGAAGATCCGTGTTCATACAGTTTTCACTGTCCTCTTCTTACTTTAGCCACATGGCACCAAATATTTTCCTCATGAATTTGTTTTCAATGACAGATGGCGTGTTCATGATCACAGTGATTCATAAAGTGCTTTGATTCGTTATTATTTAGTGAAAACGTCGTTTGAGGGGTCAAAATATACATCACAAGACCATACAAACCTGGACATGTTGAATTGAACTGTGTTGAATTGGCTTCGGATAGGATCCAACTACGGACTTAGAGTTTCTTTGCTCATCAGCCTCCTGTGTCAAGAATAACAACGAATTTCTTGAGAAACTCAATACCTGCCAGATGCCTTAAAAAGCTTCTGGGCCAGGAACACCATAGATTACTACCACAACCTCATTTTTCCTTCACATATTGGATTAAAACGGCAAAAGGGAGAAAAAAGGGGGAATTCCATTTATTCGTCCTACAGTTGCTTTTGTGTTACACGAACTTCGCTTCTTGTTACTCTCTGTTAGAGATGTCAGCAGTGTGGTGCTTTGAGTTAAATTTCCCCACATTTCATCATTCAGCCTGCAGTAAAGAAGTTAATTTATTAACTAGATTCACACTACCGTGTGAGCAGAAGGGGTCTGTAGAGAAAGAAATGTGTTTCTAAACGACGATACGGACACCATACTTTTGTCAATATACGTGGTCTTTATTTTTATCAGCACCGCGAAAGAATAATGCGATGGGAACCACAGGTAATATCTGAGAAATATTGAAGAAACAAAACGTCCGGGATATGGTTCATTTCCCGCTAGGCATCGCAGTATGTTAGAAGGTACAGCATTCACTATACAGGCCCGGACAGGCCAGGGGGGCTCCAAAGATTGAAAATCCCAGACAGTTGGTTCACGAATGTGGCGAGTTTGTCCGCCGTAATCACCGGTCGCCTACACCTCCCAGGATATAACCCTGGTACTTATTTCTGTTTGCTGTGCTACACTTCGGAAGGTCGCTGGTTCAATCCTAGCTGGTGTCAGTGGATTTTTCATTGACATAAAATCCTTCCGATCGCATTATGGCCTTGGGGTCGACTCAGCCTCTAACAGAAATGAGTACCAGGAGTATTTCCTGGGGGTAAAGATGGCCGGTGCGTTTGGCTGACAACCTACCACCATTCTGTGCCGTTGTCACGAGAATCTGGGAAACCTAACTTCCTGGAAACCTCTGGGGCTGTCCAGGCCTGTAATGGGACTGCTTTACCTTTTATTTATTTCTGTTGGAGGCTGAGTCGAACTCAGAGTCATAGTGTGGCGGGAAATGACCGTGACCCCATCCGGAATCGATCTTGCGACCTTCCAGCTTGTAGCGCAGTGCCTTCACCAACTGCGCCACCACGGACCCCCGGTACAGTAAGTACAGAAATGAAACAAACAGTTACCCAACAATGGCAGAGAGAATGAATTAAATTTTATTCGTGTCGTAAAAGAATAAAGAAGAAAGCATATTCAGATAAATAAAAGGATATTTAGAATGAATATTTGCATCCGGAAACTTTGCCACGAAACTAGGACTTTGCCTTAATAGTCAAAGCTACCGTAATTCCAGCCAATAATTCGTTGTGAATAACTTTATTTGTTCTCCGTTCTGCGGTAGGAAACAGGAAGCTCGCGGAGCGGGTAGAAATGCTGACTATTTCCTGCAATGGTGCTCAAAAAAGTAACATGCACAATAATGAAAATAAATGTATCAATGTAGGTAACATAACCAAATTCTGAATTTGGGCTAAATTAAATTCCAATTTCTGCCATCAGTGACGCTGACACTGGCATTATAGAAAATGGAGTCTCAGACATAAAGAGGTGACTGTGTAGTTTGGAATCATGAAAAGAGATTTCGGGTTAGAGTGAAATATTTCATAAGTATTTTGTTGGGGAACAAGCAATAAATATCCACTTGAAAACTGGATGCGCTGTACAGTGATGCTCACTGCCTTTGTGAAGAGGAACAATTCGTTCAGCAACAAATCACCACAGCTGAGGCAAATGAAGCTGGAGCTGCTTTTGTTCGCAGACATCTTTAATCGAGAAGGAAAGCTGCCCGGCACTTAAAAATTACACTGCTGAAACACATAGCAAGAAAGTGCGCTGCCCATTTTGGTGTGAAGTTCTTTATCGCCAAAACTGTGTTTGGTAACAACGCCACTTTCCGTCTGAGCATGTATGATATTTACTATGACGTTAGAATATGGGGGAGCAACCGTTAGCATGCAGTGACCGAAGTTACAAAGGACAGTCCCACAAGTCTGAGGTGAGGTATGTTTTGTGTTCTATCCAACGAAATTGTTTTCGGACCTACCTTTCGCCGAATACGCTGGGAATGACGCAATGTACGTCGACAACTTCAAGGAACTCATCATGCCGACTCTGGAAGAAGGGGGTTCTGAGGGCATGCTATTTTAACAAGATGGTGCCTCCGCCTCAGCCGTTTCACACTGCAGTTCAGGCGGGAATTCTTGGATCGAAAGCTTCTTAGCAAATTGTTTGGCAGAAGCGGCGTTACCACTTGGCCACCCCGATCTCCTGACCTCATATCATTTTATTTATTCTTCGGTGGGTGCATGAAGAAAGTGATTTTCATTCCACCATCGCCCACCAGTTTGCTGTAAATTTCTATGAGGAAACGATTTGATGCGGCTGCATTTACCCTCGCCAAGCTTACAGACATATGGATTGAAAATTAATACAAATTATTAAACGTGGCGGGCTGGTCACAGTTCCCTCATTAAACAGTCGTGAACTGTTACCTATAGTCACACCACATTGATGACGTAATCTACAAGACCAGTTTAATTTTCATTTTTACGCATTTTAAGGTTTGAGCAATGTAAAATTAAAGTGAACTACGTTTCCTGTATCCGTTCTGTATTACTGCGTTTGTCGGCTACATACTCTATAAAATAAATGTAGATGCAACTTGGTATGTTTTCCACATGATCAAGCGATAGAAACTTTCAGACAAAAGACGAAAGTTTGACACGTCAGGGACTCCCAGAACTGTCCGAATTTGGAACACGTGACATTATATCTCCAAACGGTGCCCCTTTAATTTTGCATTCATACATGAAGAGTGTACGAGTTGCGTGCTATTGAAGGCAGCTAAGGAGTTTCAGTAGAAACAAAAATAAACATAGAAAGCGTTGAAATGTTTTTAGTGTTGAGGCAGGACCCTCAGTATAGAGGAAGGAGGCGGATCGAGACCGGGTGCGAAAAGACAGTGACTGGTGCGGTCGCACTCAGGTGTGGTCAAGGCGATCAAAACTTTAGGATTCATAATCACCGCGCTCTTCTACGGTACATGGCTCATTCAGGGACTGAATTCCTTCATTTCTTGCTATCTAATTCCTTCATCTCCCTATTTATTTCGTTTTGTTATACTGACCAGTCTATGGCCTGGGCGATCGAGGGATTCGACTTCAAGTCCCGGCAAGGGCAAGATATTTTTTTCTCTTTTAAAATGTCGAGACTGGCTCTGAGGGCCCAGCCAGCCTCCTATGCTAAGGGCATCTGACGCTATTTCCCTGAATAAAGGAGGTCGGAGCTGGAAATAAAGCATTAAACTCCGTCTAATGCCGTAGTTATACGACTACTCCAGCCATGCTCCTTCCTGAAGTGGTAATAAATGATGCACAGGAACAAGTCTAACTTTACCTTTAACTCTGTTCCTTTTACCTGCCGAATGCGTCACGGTGACGGTAAGGCTCTAGACTTACATGAGACAGATTCCAGATCGAAACTAGGCACAGGCACCTGCTAGTACCCAACGACAGTTTCGTTTCATGTTCTTTCCAATTCATTACCTATTAATCATTCCATCAACGCAATCTTTGCCCTCTCAGATACTGCGAGTATAATTAATTAGCTAAAACACAAATTCGCCCTTTTTAATATCGTAAATTACCTGCGCCGTGCTGTACACTAGTCTTTTATGTATTTCCTCCTTCCTTTCTTTTTTCAATTTTCGTTTCTTCTTCGTTTCTTTGTATCTCATTTCCATAAGTCTTTTTCTTTTATTTTTCCGCTACTATATCATCCTTCCTTTCCTTTTTTTGTTTCTTCTTCTTTTTTAATCTTTAGTTAATCCTTTTTTACCTCTTCCCTTCGTTTCCCTTCTGTTTTTCTCCTCATCTGTTATACCGTCCTTTTGTTTTGCTCCTCCCTCTTCACTATATTTCTTTTCCTTCCAATGAATATAATGTTTATCAGTTTATTATCCACACCAACAAATGCACAAAATGTTCTGCATTTGTTGGTGTGGATAATAAACTGTATAAGATGCACGGTACGTGCATTCAAATAGATGATTAGGTTCTTTGTGTGCCTAATTAACCACTAGGCAGAAAATATATATCAAAATATTTTTTGGAGCAACAGCTCCCCCCCCCCCACCCCAGTGGGCCTGGGCCTCCTCATTCATGAGGTTTCTAGATCACACACAATGTCGCACCACAATCGGTAGGACTCCTATGGACGGGTGATCAGCCCGACGCAAAGACTTCTACCTGACATCACACGACACTCACAACAGACAGATATCCATGCCCCCGGTGGAATTCGAACCCACAATCTCAGAAGACGACCGGTCGCAGACCTACGCCTTTTACCGCCCAGCCAATGGGATCGGCATCAAAATACCCAACGAAATATGAATTACATTTCATCAAGTAAAGTGAAATTTCTTTTGCGAAGATTATCAAATGCTCCTTAGGCGACTTCATCCCGTTGCATATAATTAAGTCGTTATATTAACCGACAAACAGAATTTTAATTAGAAATACTTCTTGAACCAGTAAGTACACATTATAAATTAACCTGAATGCAAGCATGTGTATTACCGTAATAGGCTTTGTTGCTTCTGCCTCACATACTGCAAGTATATTTGAAGTCCTGCCTATATGAAGTTTTACGTCCCGAATGAATATTTCAAACATTCAGCACCGTCGTGCTGTAAAACCTATTTCAATACAACTTGTGCTGCTACATTGATTTATACGCATATTTTCTATTATCTTCTGCTGAAGAAACCTGATCCCAGGCGAGTATACATAAGCAGTTTAGTGGCACACGTTACCAGCTAACTGACAACAGTTCTTTCCTTCAGATTCGCCTCATTGTGTTCTCATATCTTTAACTGATATATGTGAATATGAGAAGACAGGCAAAGTCTAGAAACCAAAAGTCTGAACGATGCTAATTCTAGGTAGGGAAAAACCCTCGAAAATACTCTTTTTACTATACACCAGGGGAGAACACGGTAGTGCAGTTGGTTGAGGCATTGAGCTACAACCTGGAAGGTTGCGGGTTCGAATCCCGATGGTGTCACTGGAATTTTTCATTGACATAATCCTTCCGGCCGCAATATGACCCTGGGGTTGACTCAGCCTCTGACAGAAATGAATACCAGGAATATTTCCTGGGGTAAAGGCGGCCGGTGCGTAGGGTTAACAAACTTAACACCTTCATGTGCCGACTGTCTTGAAATCTTGGAGACTCAAACTCCTGGAATCCTCAGGGTCTGTACAGGCCTGTGATGGGGTTGCTTTATCTTTACAGTGCACTAGATTATTGAAACTGAGAAGGAAATTACAGAATTCAATGGTTTGACATACCTCACTAAATACATGGGCAGGTGTACGTGAGTGTAGAATATGAAATTAATTGGATTCCAAATATTAATATGAAATTTTTTTTTTCTGTGACACAACACCCTAACTCGGGCCTTGGCCGCCTCGTTTTGATGTTCCAATATCACACACAATTAAGACATACAAGCACACCCCATAGGACTCCTCTGAACGAGTGACCAGCTCTTCGTAGAGGCTGCTACCTACACAAAGCAGACAAACGCAAGAGAAGAACATCCGTCCCCTGGTCGGGATTCGAACCCGCGATGCCAGCTATCCAGCGGCTTCGACCTACGCCTCAGACATCACGGCCACCGGCGTCGGCATAAGAAGTAGTTAAGTAAATGGAAATAAAAAGCAACAAATTACACAATAAGTGCGTAGGTTAAGAGTTTGAGGGATCTGGCTCAGCTACACAACCGTAAGGTTTATGAAAATGTGCAGTTGCTTATAAAATACATTTTCATATGCCAATCACTTTTCTCTACGAAAATATTCATCTAGTTATATTCGAGATACACACAAAAAATCGGATGTGGTCTTGTAAAGTGTTCGTTATTAGGGGCGTTCTCATAATTGCGAAAAAGCGCCCACTACTTCCGTCATGCCCATCCGTCTGTTCGCATGTATCAACGCGGCTCCCACTGGATGGATTTCCCTGAAATTTGATATATGGGACTTCTCTGAAAATGTGTCGAGGGACTCCATATTTGGTTAAAATAAAAAATAAAAAATACCGGACCTTTTACATGAACACTTTTGGTGTTGCCGGTGACATAAATTCGCCATAAACATGACATAAATTCGCCATAAACATGACACAAATTCACCATAAACATGACATAAATTCGCCATAAACATGACATAAATTCACCATAAACATGACATAAATTCGCCATAAACATGACATAAATTTGCCATAAACATGACAAATTCGCCATAAACAAGACATAAATTCGCCATAAACTTGACGTAAATTCGCCCTAAACGTGGCATAAATTTGCCATAAACATGACATAAATTCGCCATAAACATGCAGCTCAACAATACACAGATGGCACTGTAACGTTTCCAGTGACACAATATTAAGGTATTCTTACATTGCTTAGCTTGTTTCAGTACGAATTTGAAGAAAAATTGGAGTGATTGAGTGAAACGTGAACGTAAAGTCTTTAACAATACACTCCGGACGGTTTTCTAATTTTACACGCTTACAGACAGGCGGAGCTATTTTGATGCAGAAATGCGAACACGATTGACAAAAAATACCAGTCATTTGTATAGAGCAGGAAAAGAAACTAATTCGACATTTCTTTATAGACCATAGCTGGACCCTTGCCATGCCTCTGCATTCTGTTGCCAGCCACTCAGAGCGGACGCTCGGGCTCGATCCTATGCCAATGTATGTGGGATTTATGGTGGACAAAGAGGCAATGGGGTAGGTTTTCTCCGAGTACTTCCCCTAACAGTATCATTAAACCATTGCTCTAAACACGTGTTTTATTCCTTTAACGTCGCTGTTAGGACGATCGAGGAAGAGTTGGAGGGACCAACTTCATCTTGAGGATAAAGGAACAGGAAACACGACTAACCCTCCAGGAACATGATGATGGTGACGTCGCTGTTAATTGCTAAGGTTATATAGTGTCGATGGATACGAGCAATGTGTTGGTGGTATCCGTTCGGAAATTCGATGTACAGAACTCTTATTGTGCTAAGATATATTTGGTTAGGTTTCCCACTGTGACTTGTATTTAAGACGGACTGTATAGCAGGAGCCTGTTGCGTCATTAAACTTACGAGAATTTATTTTTATCTACAGTTATGGATCCGTAAAACGAAAAAAAAAAAGTGGATGGAACACGTTGCTCCTAAACGCAGTAATACTTCCCAGGTTTATTGTATTTATACACATATTACGCTGCCAGCTAATCTCAAATATTTAAAAGATAAACACAATCCCTACAGCCAAATAAACCGCGGCTTAATTGTGGACGTATATCTCCAGGATGTCTTGATCTTGGGCACTAGATACAGGGAAGTGAGTCACACTCCAGTCGTTGTACCCCCATGTAAGAAACTGTATCCATTGCATGGAAAGCTTGGTGGGTCTCCGGGTGGGTCTCCGGGTTGGTCTAAAGCGGTGGCAAAAAAAATTCTCCGCTGCCACTAGAAATCCTATCAGGATTTTCTAGCCGAATAGTGCGTAAGGTGGTCAGTTTATCAACTGAGCGACCCAGTTCACACCGAACTGCTAGTTTTAGTGGAGAACCGCTGTTGTGTTTGTATGTGTAACGCACACAGTAGCCAGGAGACATTGGCGCCAAGAACAAATTCACCGGCCGGTGGATCAGTGCCAAGTTTTTTTTTTTAAACTGCATAACAATACCAAGCGACAGGCCGTGCTTCCGGAAGTAGCCGTTCCATAATCGTTTACGTCAAAAGCGTTACAGCGTTGTTATGAGAACTGAGTTTGTATAAGCTGTGCTCGCCCTCTGTTTGACATTCATTTCTAATTTATCTTCATACGATACTCTTACACGTGCTTCATAAGATTTGCGCAGCACTAAAACAACACTCACATCTTTCTAGCACCGACCATAAACCCATAGTTCGCGGGCAACATGCTGCCCGCGAAAGAGTGTTGTGTTACAAGCAGAGTCTTTGAAATGAGAAAACGTCCCTTGAACAGCTTATGTAGAAGGACGAAGTATTTTGAAAACTTATGAACCCTTGCATGATTTCAGGCTCTCGTCACTTCGGCGGTAATTCCTTACCGACGTTTCGGGATAACCTATTTGTCCCATCTTCAAAAGACAAGCCCCTTCACCCTTGAATACGGGAGCGATAGGTGTTCCCGAAACGTCTGTAATGAATTACCACTACTCGCTGTGTAATGGACCAGAAGAACGCAGTTTTCCACTTTTGAGCCCTTGTTTATGGGAGTCGTTTATTACAGTACTAACTGACTACATACAGTGTGTCGAAACATCGACTTCTAAGTTGTGAATTTCATTCCGTTTACAAATTATCAGTATATTTTATTGCGCGCGATGTATTGAAAAATACACAGGTCAAATTGTGCGTATAATACATGTGAAATAATTATACTATATGCGTTTATTTCCACATTTTATTTATTGAATTTCATGTTGCCAGCGTGCAGACAAATTTTTGCCACATTTCCAGCACCTCGTAAAACCTTGATCGGGCCTGGTCTAGCAAGTACCTCCACGTGTGTACATCTAGCAGTACTGCCACGTGTATACATCTAAACAGCTGATCACATTCTGATGAAATCTGGTATTACGAAACAAATATGCAGCTGGCGGTGGGAATTGAATTGCAGTTTGTGTCAGTCAGATATAAGATAAAATTATATAATTTTTTGAAGTAGATAAGCAAGCTTAGACTGAAGATGAAGACAGCAGATTCCTCCAAAACGTTAAAAGCGATCTACCAAGTTACAGGGCGTCACAAACCAGAAAACCATAATCTAAACACAATGTGTGCACAGTTTCGCCGCTGGGTACTGTTCTACAGAGTGTGATTCAGGTATGGAACTTAATGAAATATGTATCTGAAATAAACCCTTCTGTATGCGACCAAGCCCACCTAGGAAGTCCATTCGTTCCTTGTTTTTCAAACAAAATTACATGATATTTCTTATTTGTCTCTAGTAAGGTAACTTAATGCCGATCTCTGTGACCGCGCGGTCTAAGGCGTGGGTCTACGGCCGCTCGCTTGCTGGGATTGTGGGTTCGAATCCCGCCGGGGACATGGATGTCTCTCTGTGTTGAGTGTTGTGTGTTGTCAGATAGAGTTCTCTGCAACGGGCTGATCACTCGTCTAGAGAAGTCCTACCGACTGTGATGCGTCGTTGTTTGAGATCTAGAAACCTCAAGAATGAAGGGGCCATGACCCGCTCGGGGCCGCAGCGCCATAGGAAGATAACTTAACCTTTTGGCGCCGGAATTATTTTTTTTAATTTTAGCACACTCTTTATATAAAATGTGAATAATAGAGGAACCAAATGCGTTAGAATTATGAAACAAACTGCATTTTGAAGAGAAAAAAACGGAGAGTATACACCTTGTTTAAAATATTCGGTACCTATATTTGTTGAATAAATATATAAAATGCAACTTTGAAGGTTAGCGGTGCGGTACGTCAACTATAATTGACATTATGCGTCTAAAGGTTGATGCTACGTAACTTTTCTTCGTAGCAGTTTTAGGTAAATATTACAATCATGAAACAGTTTGCCATGTTATCAAACTCCTGCTTCTTTCACTCGTTATTTATTTATTTAATGGCATTTTGAATAACTTATAACAGCATCAAATGTTCGGTTGATCAGTGAATAGTGAATGGGATTGGATTTGAGAGGACCCCCTATTTTCTAGTTAGGTATTATCCTGGTATTTAGTTGGAAGAACCGAAGAAAACCACTTTCGACCGTAGTCAATGTAGTCAGTGTAGTCAATGTAGTCGGATTTTGGGCAGAGATTTGGTCAAAGAACCTCACGAATACAAAGCACAAAAGCTATCCATTCGACAACCCCACTTGTTAGTCATATTAATTTAATATATCGTTGTCAAACCACTGGGGAGA
>Ga0123352_10006259_pt1 | contig 18185 bp, 9 predicted proteins | sample TergutLab28metaG_FD_89700 | JGI IMG/M metagenome (GOLD analysis project Ga0123352, IMG submission 89700) | Labiotermes labralis P1 segment gut microbial communities from Petit-Saut dam, French Guiana - Lab288 P1 | ecosystem: Host-associated > Arthropoda: Insects > Digestive system > Gut ... | reverse complement strand
CATGAAATAACTCAACAAATAAGTCGCAGGCTCCTGAGGATGGATGTATTAACATCCGAAACATGTTGAGCATTAAATAATGAAATAAGAAAGTAAGTGACATCAAGTTGGTCTCTCTTTATTTAACTGCACTTCTTGTAAGTAAAAATAGGTTTATGGTATCATAAGGTTTGTGTCTTGTTGATAAGCATATCATGATACAGGAGGTTTGGAGGCATCATGTTTCTTTTTTCATTTTATTAAATAATACTGATACTGTGGCCATACAAACTCTGAGATGGGAGCTCCATTGGTCAGTTAAAGATAAATAATTTTTTTATAGTGCTGGATCTTCAAAAGACAGAGTGAAGCAAAATTATGAATTGTTAAATTTTCAGTAGGTGCAATATGTACTAGTGTAAACTGTGTACAGAAGTTGTATACCTAATAATTCGCAGTTTCTGCTGTATTTGATAGGAGGCCCAATGTGTCTTTCCAGATGTCATGATATGCCATCTGAAGCTGCATAATGTAGCAACATGAAAGAGGACCGTACTGTGTACTTTTTGAGAAAATCTATTAAATATTCTGTTGTTGTCTTACCTTTTGCATTATGATACCTTCCATTATTTTCATACCACTCTGTCCAGCCTACTTACTGCTAAAGCAGGACCTCCCTGCCAGTATAGTATAAATTCATGATGATAACTTTATGTCAGAGTCCAAATTCTTATTCACGGTAAAATTATATTTCTGGAAACAGTTCACATGTGTATAGCCGTACGGCCTCTTGAGTAAATTTTGGATGAAATAAGGATGTGTACAAAAATTGAAAGGGTACATTAGGTAATTTAACTTATAATGTTTATAGTTTTGTTAGGAAATAATTAGGATAAACCAAGCCATATGCTGTATGTAAGGTTGTAGACAGAGTGTAACTGACTAGCAGCCCAGTGACAGGACAGGAAACAGGAAGAGAAAAAGACATTAACTATCTTTAAAAAAACCGGAACCCTTGGAAATTACAAGAATGGGGGACACCAAGAACTTGAGAGGTCAGGGAGCCATAACTCATGGTGCAGGAGAGTATGGGGACTGTAACATTTCTGTTCAAAGTAGCCTACAAATTAAAATTTTAGCCAACTGGAAATTGAATATGGGAACCAACCAATGTTGGAGGCACTTTCACTAGGTCCAGCAGTTAGAAAGGATGTGAAACATGTGTTTCCCATCCAAAATAGTCAACAGAATTATCCATAATTAGAAACTGTATTTTGAAGTGCCTTAAATGATTACCATGAAGTGCATCATTTTAAAAATTAGGTATCAGTGCATTATCACTTGTTTCTCAGGATTTAATAACATAATAAAAAAATTTATGCACCTCGGTTGAACTTCATGAATCTGCAAAGGTGGTGGATTACATCGGTGATGCGAAACAAGCAATAACATCAAGAAATTACACTCTGTCATCGAGTGTAATGAATGGCATTTCTTTAATCAAATAACTATAAACTTTATTCTTCTCAGTGTTCTTTAAAAAAAAATTAACAAACTGGGTACAAATGCCTCTGAATGCATCACACATAGATTTCCTCAAGTAGAACTCATACATTTACCAGCCACAGATGGCAATTTGTCCGAATTATCTGCACCCTTTATAACCATCCCATTGTCACGAGAACTAGGACACACTAAACAGGACCTAAATGACCTACCCAGAGAAGAAAGAAAAAGAGGAGAGCAAGACAATAGGTAGGTTGGTACCACATGATTAAATTATTATAGCTCTGATCACAGAGGTCTTTCATTATTCTCACAATGAGTATTCAAGACAAAATGTCATTCATGACTTAAAAGATTCACACATTTCCCTTGTATTCTATTTATGTCTGTTTATATGAAGTGTGATAAAGAATCGCCAGGACTGACTTTAGTACAGGGAAATGAAGTACGTGATAAGAACATAGAATGACGTAGCTGGTATTGATAAAATTTACTTCTTCAGCAGTATATTTTGAATATGCTTCAGACATGATACACGTATGTTCAGATGTGTTTTCCAGCTACTAGGCACTGATAAATAACAGGTGTTAAAGAGTAACTATACTTCTGTGTCCATCTTGGGAATGCCACCTTGGGAGAGTGTGAGAGGCATTTAGAACTGAAACATAACTGCTGTTAGACATACATGAGTATCCCTTTAAAGTTCACAAAGTTTTTATGCATTCTGATCATTCACAGACACTGCACAGAGATGAATCATGCTTGCCTTTGTGGTAAGAGGAGAGTTATGAATAACACAAGCTGTAGATAAAGTCATCATTTCATAAAGCACATTCCAAATGATAATGGAACACTTGGGAATGATGAGAGTTTTACTTCTTTTTTATATGGGGGAGCAAACTCAAATATGGAAAGTAATCTGGCTGGTGTAGGGGGGAGGGTTGAGAACTGTTAGATCCACCAATCATATACAGTTCAGTAAGACAATATGCATAGACAGTTCTTCTTGATAATAGGGGTCCCAAAACAATAGTTCAGATATGTTTTGCAAATGGCATGAGAGAAGAACTGTACAAACAGTCAGAGAAAACTCTGAAAGTATGCATAATTTTGAATCCCTTAAACCAAACAGTCCCCGGAACTTCTCAATCGGACATAGTGGCCTGTCTTTTTATTTCTGGAATAAGAGTAAAATACAAGCTGACTGTTCTAGTTGTGGCTATCCAGCTTCTCCTGGTGCTTGTTTGTGTGCTAAGTACAAGAAACCAATTGATGACAGTGCACTCACAAGAAAGATAACATCAAACCAGCGATGGTAAAAATTAAACTGAAGTTCACCAAGCACTTGGGTGATGATGGTTCGATACTCTGCTGGCATGTTCATCCTCATCAGCAGAACTGATGAAACAAAGTACATTCCCTGCAACAGTATAATTATGTACATCAATTAACTTACTGGAATGTATGAATTGAAAAGACAGAATAAAACACTATGCTAATTAATATTACATACCTAATATAATAAAGACTATTACAGATGCTCCCTAGAAACAGTATATTTGTCGGTTTGATCTATAATATTTGATGATAAATACACAGTAACATGAAATGCTATAAAGAATGCTAATCAGCAAGTGAAAAAGAGCAGTCTTACACAAAATGAGCTCTTATGGACCCCAATATCAATTAGAACAATACATCTAGAACTCATCATACATATCTACCATGTTCACTGCTACGTGCAACTGTTTGCCCCATAGGACAGGCCAGTGGTGATCAGATATCCATAAATTGATATAACCTACCATTCATAGTGGGCCAGGTAGCTCAGTCGGTGTAGTGACTGACTACGGGCTGGGTGGTCTGGTATCGAATCCCGGCGGGGACGAGATTTTCTGCCCATCCAGACCGGCCCTGGGGCCCACCCAGCCTCTTGTAAAATGGGTACAGGGTCTTTCCCAGGGGTAAAGTGCAGCCAGGGCATGCTGCTGACCACACACCCCCTTCTAGTGCCGCGGTTATGTAAGAGTAGAGCTATACCTCTACCCACCCTCTGGGCCACACCGGGCCTGTAACGGGATCACTTTACCTTTACCTTTATCATTCATACTAACTTTTGATTTTATACTTGCAAACTAAATAACACAGAATGTCATCTCTGCATATGTAATGTCTTGACACAAGAAACTTGCAATTAAATACTGTGACGATTATGTTTTTGCATGGTGGCACTATGTAGAGGTGGACTGTATGCTGACATTTAGAACATTCGCAATGTCTCCACTTGCAAGATCACCCAGGAGATGCAGACAGCAAGGATCTCTGAAATGGCAGTACCCATTCCACCTCTAACCACTTTCACCACCCAGAAACATGATCATTAACAGTGTTACAGCTAGAAATCAAATACTGTCATGTTCTTCATTTACCCACATGTCAGTCAGTGCCTGTCTCCAAAATAAACCTGGGAAGATTGTTCATAACTCAGTGTAATACAAAACAAAATGGAAAACACTGAAAATCTACGCAAGAAGTGGAAAGTGTGAACTGTACCCCACTGGATAGAAGAGGATGAATGAAGTCTGTATTTACTCACCATAATTTGTGCCAAAACTAGAACAATGATGTTTGAGGATTTACTGCTTGAAATGGCATAAAAGAACTGCAAAAAATCAGAGTGATGTTATATATTAGCAACATAAATCTTTTCATTAACAACTAAAAAGGGTAATGCATTTACAGGCAAGTAACTGATTAAGCACCAGTACAAAAAGAAATTTTGACTGCTTCTAGTAAGGTGCAGGCCCTATGTTCTCTGCTGACTGATGGTATAGAGGTTATAGCCCACCTCAGCTCATCGGTCAATTCGCACATCTTAATCTCAGGGAATCTAAGTGTTCTAAGTAGCAAGACAGTAATTTCATAAAATAAATGTAAATCATAAAATATTCTTTATATTATATCACCAGATTATTAAAGTTTACAGATGTTGGTGTGCATGGATGTGCTGTTGAAAATCTGTGCACTATTAGCATTAGTGTAACTTGAACATGACTTGCCACATCCTGGGTAGGAGACAGATTACTCTCTTATGTTAAGTTTTTGAACTCGCACAGTTTCAAAGCCATCTCCCCTTAAATATTCTTACTGTTCCCAACTGGCTAACCGTTAAATGTCACTACTCCCTAATAGGTTCAATTATCAAAATTTTAAATACTTTGTTTCTATTGGCTCACTTACGTAACACTGTTCTGGTGTGGCAACTAGCATGATCTCCTTGCGTCTTACTGGTCTTCTCTCTCTATCACTCTCACTCTCACTATCCCTCTTAAGCTTGTATACAAATCCGTTACAATCGCCTTTCCATCCAAAACTAAAATTTCTAATTTTAAACAAATCTATCAAGTGTATAACTTTAACACCTCATAAAACTTAAACTAAATATAACGGTTATACGGTTATTCACTTCAGTGGAGCAACAGGACTTGAGAATGTTAAAAGATAAAAAAGGTAAACATACACATACGCATTATGAGAAATACGACCAACAAGTGCATCATCACGGCATGGTCATGAATCATTTAAAATTGTACATATTCATTGCCTGAAGGGAATGAAGGTATAGCTTTATGCACTCTGAACTCTGGAACTAAGCAGAGTGTATAGTCAGCTTCATGTCCCCTAGGACCCATGGAACAGAAGGCTGGGTGGACCCCAGAGCCAGTTTTTATTTTGCATAATGGGGATTTAAAAAAAAAATTGCTGAGGAACGTGTTTTGCTACTAAATGACCTGTACTCAGAAATTATTTAACAACATTTAATGTTCATAGCCACATCCAATAACTGTGTCCTTTACGTTAATGAAACATGGGGTTGAGGGGGAAGAACCTAGGAACAGTACAATCTAAATACCAGGTTATTTTATTATAACTATTGTAAATAACAAGTTAGAATGTCAGATCACAGAGTTGTAGACCATTTTAGGGCACTATTACAGAATATGTAACGGATTAAACTTTTGGCACCAGAATTTTTTTTTAAATTTTAGCACACCCTGTATATAAAATGTGAATAATACAGGAAAACAAATACGTTAGAATTATGAAACAAACTGCATTTTGAAGAGAAAAAAAAACGGGCAGTATAGACCGTGTTTAAAATATTCAGTACCTATATTTGTTGAGTAAATATATAAAATGCAACTTTAGAGGTTAGCGGTGCGGTATGGCCACTATAGTTGACATTAGGCGTCAAAAGGTTAAGCAAACCAGTCCCCACCCTGTCACCCCACAAAAAAATCTTGGTGGGTAGCGGCAGCTTGACCAAGTGAAAAATGGAAACACGAGTATGGAACATATAACTAAAAGTTATTGACATTACCACTAAGCAATTTCAAAATCCCATCTAACTTATAACCATAACAAGTTTTACTTGGCTGTATACTTACCTTCACACATCGTGAACCATAACATGCTTACCTTTGTAAGTGTGAGAAGAAGACCTCTGATGGAAGTGACCACAATGCAGCCCACCAAAAAGAAGGAGATGTGCTGAGACCAGAATGTCACATCAATATTAATTCCAACCCAATGGACTGCTATTTCCATACCTCGTGTAACTGGATCTTTCTTTCCAACACGATCAAACACAATGTTTATTGTTGACTGCAAAAAGCACAATCATCACTGTACATACAGAAACTAAAACCCTTTCTTCTCATTTTCCTATTAATTACAGCATGAAACTGTACACACCCAAGTTCACATTTTGGACACACTTCACCTCTCCCTTCATGAGAGCAGACTGCGTTTGTAGTTAAGAGTGAGAATGGGCTCACTTCAAAAAGTACATAGGTTATCATTAACTGCTACAAAAGGAGTTAAGATATGGGCTAGAAAGTTGTGATTAGACATGGCCACACCAGGGAAATATTAGGATGGTTATGTACGTGAAATTTTAGGTTTCTGCAGTAGCAAAGAATACTGACTTCTGTGGTGTGACACCATGTAACTTGCTAGAAATTTACCATCCTACCACCTTGATCTTCATGGTAGGATAACGGCAGTAGGTTCCTTTGAAATGTTGGCATATTTGTATCAAGTTACATCCCTAAAAGGACGTTCAGAATTCTGTACATTTCACTACTCCAAGCCACCATTTTTTAAGGACTTCTGTTGAACTTATAAATAAAATTTGGGATAACATAACACTAATTTCAAAGCTTAGTTTTTGTTTGTGCAGATTAGTGAATTGTAGTTGTACTATAATTCATTTTATGTGAAAATGAAAACCAATTAGCCACTGTAAAGAAGAAATCATTTTCAGTTGACCCAAAGCACTTCTTGCAAAACTGCAAGTTTTAAAATAATGAACTTACGATTAATATTTTCCACATGCAGTAGAGAGAGAAGAAGTAACCCAGGCAGTTGAAGTATTTCCCCTGGAAAGTTGAGGCCCACTGCAATCGTTCCTGCATATTGTGCATATCATGTGCCTCCAGAAACAGCTGTCGGCTCAATTCTTCCAATGCTGCAATCTCTTGTTTCAGCTGCCAAATATCTCAGGAAGCATTATTAAGGAAACATCTTCACCCACGTGCAGTAACGAAGATACTGTTTAAATATTCATCAGGATAAAAAGGTCAGATACTGAAATTAAAATTGAAGTAGACTGAAAAGCAAATTAATCTGTGATAAAGATAAAAAGAAAGTACAAAACAGTTCTAAAAATCTTCAGTTTATCTGAATTTAGACAACAGTCTGCCAGGATAGAAAAACATAATTTCCATACTGATAATGAACTAAGACTGGTGTCCAAAGAAAGAAAGTGTGATTAACTTCAGTGACAATCTAAGTTTAAATTCCAGTTCTCCTTAGTTTTTCAGTAGGTATTAGAAGTCTTAACATTAATTTCCATTGTTTCTTGACAAGTCCTAATTGTGCAATTATGGCACCTGTTCCTTTTGCTTCATCTCAGTGCATAAGTATGATGCTTATTCAGAACAGCAAGCCATTTTTTCCACTGACTCTTATTCTGTCAGTATGATTGTAACTCAAAGCACCATGCCGTATGAGGAGTAAAAGACATAATGACTTAGAAGTTCATGAGGTATAGGGATGCAGTGGCACAAAGATGCATTAGGATTAATGTACAATACAACAGTAAAGATGAAACTAACTGTGATGTGCCCATGAAATATTATTATTATTATTATTACTACTACTACTACTACCACCACCATTTCTGATTCTGATTTCAGAATCTTATATATTGAGCATTCCCACATCAGAAGTTACCAGAAGCCAGAAAGATAAAAACTGCAAGTATGAAGAACATAATTTAATTGGGCAGATAAAACAATAGACTCAATCACATTTGTTTTATAAAAAGGTAAAGCAATTAAATTACAGGCCTGGACAGGCCGTGAGGGTTCCAGGAGGATGAGGCTCCCAGATTTCAAGACAATCAGCACATGAAGGTGGTAAGGTTGTCAGCCCTATGCACTGGCCGCCTTTACCCCCTAGGGAATATTCCTGGTACTCATTTCTGTTAGAGGCTGAGTCAACCTCAGGGTCATAGTGAGGCCAGATGGATTATGTCAACGAAAAATTCCATTGACACCATTGGGAATCGAACCCACAAGCCTCGGGCTTGAAGCACAGTGCCTGAACCAACTGTGCCACCACATACCCCCCATTTGCTTTATACATGGTGTATCTAAAAAATGCTTTGACAATCTTCATGAGTGAGTTCTTCATTTCAAAACAAAGAAAAAATTTCAAATAAACATGTCCAAAAATTAGTGACTTTTGAGTTTAACTGAAAGATTACATTCAACAATAAATACCTAAAGTATGCAATGTTTTACTTACAACTAATATAATAAATTTACAATACACATTCTCAATTTCATAAATATGTGTAAAACATGTGTACAAAAGACAAGAAGTGCGGTTAGAATAGAGGGAACATTGTCACCTTTTTTTGAAAATAGAACAGGCTTGAAACAGGGTGACCCTTTATCACCAATATTATTTAATTTGGAATTACAACAAGTGATACAAAGTATAAAAATAGTTCCTTGTGGTATAAAGATTGGTAAAGAACAAATGAATGTATTAGCATATGCTGATGACATTGCATTAATTGGAAAAAATGAAAGAGAAATAAGAAAACTTTTTGTAGAACTGGAAAATATTGCCAGAAAATGTGAACTACAGATAAACCAAGAAAAGACAAAATATATGATAGTGGAAAGTAAAAACAGTTTAAATAAATATAAAATAGGACATTTGAAAATAAAGAATTACAAATTTGAAAGAGTGGAAAGTTTTAAATATTTAGGAGTTATACTTAATGAAGATAACAATAACCAAATAGACTTGCAAGAAAGAATAAAAAAATGCTAACATATTTCATGCTACAAAAATTTTTTAAAAATAAAAACATATCAAAGAAACTAAAATTATGACTAAATAACACAATAATAGACACAATGTTAACATATGCACCAGAAAATTGGACACTAACAGAGAAAGAGAAAGCAATTGAACATTTTTGAAAGGAAAGTGTATAGAAGGATTTTAGGCCCAGTATATGATAATGAAAAAGAAAATTTGAGGACATTAACCAATAAAGAAATGTACGCAAGTGTTAAAAAAATGTACTATATATAGAGACAATGAGGTTAAATAGATTACGTTGGTTTGAGCATGTACAGAGAATGGAAGAAAACAGAATTCCCAAAAGGGTATTACATATGAATTTGAGAAAAACAAGATTGAGCGGTAAACCAAGAAATAGATGGCAAGATGAGATGAGAGAGGATGGAAGAATAGTTGGTGGAGAAGGGTGGCAGGAAAAAGTCCATAACAGAGAAGAATGGAAGAAGCTCCTGAGAATGGCAAGGAATTGTCACATTCTGCACATGGCAATGGAATGAATGAAATGAATTCCCATTTAATAACTGATGCATTCTTATTGTTTGTCAGGTCACAATTCACAATAAATGCTAAAAATTTCCTCTACCTGAATCAATGCATGCATGGACATTTTTGATCATGGACTGTCATACACTTCCAAATGTCCTGGGGCAGTTGCAAACGGTTTGACAGGCATCAAAAACGTGTTGACGTGTTTCTGCATTTTCAGTTAGATCTGAATACATACACTGGGGTTTCTAAGTGTCCCCACAGATAAAAATTTAAAGGACTGAGGTTGGGCAAACATGGGAGCCATACAACTTTGCTCCTGCTCTACATATATGTTTGTTATGTTAGGTATTACTCAGTACATCTCGTAAAATTCAGCTATAATGTGCCACAGCCCCATCATACATAAACACTAATTTTCTAGAAGTTGTGGAACACCATTTAAGAGGAAATCCCAGTAGATATGACATGTACAAAACTGTGGCAAAACATGTGGACCTACCAATCACCAACAATACCAGTACATATCAGCCCTGAACTGCAGTTGGTGTCTAATGGACTGTACCATGTCGATTCTCCTCTGCCTGCTAATATTGGTTGTGCAAATATGTGATGCCATCTCATCTGTGAGACAAATGATCAGCTGTTTGCTGAACATTTTCCTTTTTTGTGTGGGAAACTCATTCCTGAAGTTTGTCTAAGCATTTTGGATACTTCCCATATACACTATTCTATAGGGTACTGCAATGGTGTATGAGATTTGCACTCACAGATCTCTTGGACTTTATACATCATATGTACAGCATTGAAAGATAATACATTATGTTTCGGGGAGAGGTTCTTCCAAAACAAATGTCACTACATGATGGTTATTTACACTGTAATTAAACCCACATTAACATAAGATCAGTAAATACCAGATATTACAGACACAGTTTAGAAAATAACGTTATGCGACTTTCACGAGACATTAAATACACAAGATACATAACTGGTCACTGTAACTATATCCTCTCACTAAACAGTAACATTGTGTAGGCAGTTCTGGTAGTTGGAATATGAATAGCAATACTTCTTCTCCTTCACCATGGGAAGGAGGAACCTGCTGTGGAGCTGGATGCTGTTTTTTTCCCCTGCCGTTTAAACTAAATACTTGCTCTTGCTTCTAGAGGACAAAGTCAGTTGGCTGGGTGTTGCTGGTTCTTAATCACCCTACACACCATCTGTGATTCCATCCCAGAACTGCAACCAGTGTGTCGGACAGTACGTACATTTGTGTCAGTGTTTTCTTCCAAAAAACATTATCCCCTCTGCATTGTTTGTTGACCTCTTTACTGATTAGGGGGATCCAAATAAGTGATAAATTCAAACTAGGTTGGCTGATGATTTCCTCCAGGCACTCCATATGTGCTGACTTCTTACATGTTCTGTATCTACTGTTGGGCTATATCTGAAGAAACTTGGCTTAATCCCAACTAATATGGTGGCCTTCTTCAAAGTTGTGCTGGGCCAATTCTGATTTTTCAAGATGTTCCTTTCTCAGATTCTGTGTTGACTAAGTCATACCTGTTTCTGCAATGTAATTGTAGCCACATTCGAATGGAATACTGTACACAGAGTGCCCTCTGTTGTAAATGGTATGGAATGTGTGGTCTTAACTAATTTAATGTTAACATATTTAATTACAGTGCAAGTAATCATTACATAGTGATGGCTGTTTTGAAAAGAGAAAGCCTGAAGAGAGGGACCAAAACTTTCCCTGCAACACAGTGTACTGTATTTTAATACATGCAACGGAAAACATCCACATCATCTGCGAGTCCCCGGTATATAGGTCTAATGTCTACAATGTTCTACATGTTTCAGCTGTTTTTCATAAAGCCATCTTCAGGCTTGAGTGCCACAATTATAAGAGAGCTAGACCATTTATACACAAAAAAAAAACACTAGTTAAAGAAGACTGAGACCTCGTTCTTATAGTTTTCTTGTAGAAGAGACTGAAACTGAGTGAAGTTAAAATGTTCAGAACTATATTAAAACAGTATAATAAAAATCAGGGCATACTGATGTAGCACTTTGTGTAGTTATAAATGTTACACGTTTTCATCTCTTCCTTCACAACTACAACGAAACCCCTATTTTACTTCATCATGTAGACCTTACTAAAATAATGTAAAATCAAGGAAAGTGTAAAATCAGGGAAAACAAAGAAAAACAGAAGATTGGTATTTCTCACTGCCCTGGTCTTATTCATTGTTAAAATCAAGTTTATACAGTATAACAATGCCTAATTTTTTGCAAACTTTCAAAACAGTAGAACTCACTTCTTCATTAACTGTTTAAAATAGAGTACATGAAATAGTAATCATTTGCACAATCAAAACAGAATAAACTGTATTTTTTGAACCAGTCCAGTACTGTTACTTGTTTCAATTTTTTTTTATGCTTCAATGTGTAGAGCTTGTTTTTGAGTGCATGTCACTAGCATGTCATCCTCCACATCGAACTGCTGGATGTATTTTCTTGCTGCCTCTAGTCCTTGAAGAGCATCACAAAAATTACTTTGTTCTCAATAAACTCTTCCTCCACTTCTTCTTCTTGTTTTCTTCATCCTCACAAGTCAGGTGATCCTGTGTGACTTGATCTACACTTTGTATCTCACATACACTGACACTGACATCACAGAACACATATTCATCAAATTCCATGCCAGATGTTTTCAAGGAGCAACAGTTGTCTTTTTACTGTTCATTCAGCACATCATTGCTAACATCAATGTATTCACCACCTGACAAAAAACATTTCTTGAAGCAGTTTTCTGTGGTGGTTGATGATATGTCTCCAGGCTTCTGCAATGAATTGAAGAGCTGTAAGGAGGTTGACCTTAATTTTGGATGAATCACCAAGTAATTCTCTGTTGATCATTGCTACTGCCTTCTGTATGAGTTGCTTTCTGTACCTGTATTTGAAAGCATGGATGATCCCCACATGCAGTGGTTGCAAATGGCTTGGGCAATTTGAGGGGAAAAATGTAACATTAATATTTTTCAGAACAATGGTATCTCATGGGTGTGCAGCACATTGGTTAACGAAGAGCGAGATTTTTCTGTTTTTTGCCCTTCTCTGGTGATCCACTTGCACAAAAAAGTCCTCTTCAGTAGATGCAGTCATCCATGAATTGGAATTTACTGTGTATTTAGTGGGGAGGTTTTTTTACATTCATGCTGCAGTAGGGTTTGTTACACTTGCCAGTCACGGTGGAGGTAATTTCTCTGTGCCATCATCATTGCAACCTAGCAGAATAGTGACCCTCTGCTTTGATTTTGTTCCACCATGGCAAGAATAACCTTTGTATGTCAATGTTCTGCTGGGTTGGATATTATAGAAGAGTCCAATTTCATCAACTTTAAATATGTACTTTGGCTGTTATGTGTCGATTATTTTGGGCAGTTCTTCACTTTTCCAGTCCACTGCTGTTTCAGGATTTACAATCGCACTTTCTCCCAACATAGTTTTGTATACCAGGTTCTGCCATTTCTTAAAACAGTCAATCCAGCCTTTGAAGTCCAAAAATTGAAGATACCTAGATGAGCAGTTACATGTAGAGCTTTTTCCTTCAAGTGTTGTCCATCAATGGATGCATTGGCGGTATGGGCTTGCTTGAACCTTGCTGAAAGGATGGTTTCAAGTTCTTCCAGTGGCAAAGTCTTCAGAGATTTTAAAAAATGATGGCCCACAATGTGAGTAACTTTTCTCTATTTCTGACTATTTACTCACTATCATGTTTAATGTTGATACCGACAAACCAAGCATTGTCGCTATATCCACCCGAGTTTCCACATCAGCATCAACTTTGGCTAATATTAGCATTTTTTTGTCTACAGAAAACACATCACGTTGCTTCTTCATTGTCTTCTCATTTGAGGACATTTTCACAATAAAATGGAATGTCTTTGGCTTCACTCATTATGATCGTTGGACACTTACCAATTCCACTCTTGCTTTCCCTACAACAGTTCAAACAACAATGGTATTGCTTGGCTTGGCTTGCTTCCAACGCTTGTTTTATTGGCTGAATTCATTCTCACAATAGAAGCAGCGCACATTTTATTGGCCAATTTTGCTGGACTAAACATAACACTTGTTAGTTAAAAGCTTCACAAATGGAAATGTGTGTAAAATGAAGGGAGTTTCTGCTGGCGAGATTTCAAAATTCAAATGTACAATCATGTAAAACACAAAAGTGAGGACACATAAATTCAGGGAAATTTTAAAACTGATCTTACAGCCTTTCAGTAAAGACTATAAATTTATAGCACAAATTAAGGGAAAAAGCAAATTCTGAGAACATAAAATTGAAGTGTCATTGTATTTGCATCTGTTTATGAGGGACATTGAAGAAAGCCTCCTAGAGATGATACAGACTTGTAAACCAAAACCACAGCATGGATTTATGTATTGAAATCAAAGAATTATACAGGAGATGAACAGAGACATGGAATATAAGTTACTTTACTTCTATTTGAGGCACAATATGGTCAGCCTTGGCACTTGTCAAAACAATTACATTATTTAAAACATTCTCTGTATTCCTTGTTGGGTGGGTGGGGGGGGGGCAGCTGTTTCTATAAATAAAGTATATTACACAAGAATTAGTATAACATGTGAAAATACACAAAGGCTGAGTTGTCAAATTAAAATTTTAATACTTCTAAGAAGCATTTAGTTGCATGTGCAGCAGTTTTGGTTTACAGGTCTCTGTCATCTCTATGAGACTTTCTAAAATCTCTTTCATAATCAGATACCAGTAGCCATCACAAGGAGATGAAAACATAAAAACTTTATCAATACATGAAATGCTACATCATTACTGCATAATTTTTAGTATACTGTTTTCATGCATTTCCAGACATTTTAACTTAACTCAGTTTCAGCTTATTCTACAAGAAAACTGTAAGACTGAGACCTCAGTCCTGTTTAAATATTAATATATATAAACAGCATTCTTTTGATACTTGTACCTGATGATGATTTTATGAAAACAGCCACAACATGTAGCACATTTTAGACATTAAAATGTATATATAAAAACAGCTGTGATTGTTGGTATGTTGTTATACCTGCCTATTCACTCAATACAATAGGGTGTCCTGCACTAAGATAATTTAATTATGGAGATATTTCAGTGACATTCCTTTAAAGTATCATGGGTTTTCTTGTAAGATATTATAACAGACTAAAATTAAGTTATATCTTCTCGTCTCTTTAATATCTTCTTGTGGGTAGGATACTTTCACCACTGCCTTTGCTGACAGACGTAGTGACAGTCTTCAACATTCCCCATATTCCAGAACTGCTTGGATTGTTTTGTGCTCCATTCACAACTGAGCCTTTCTTGGCTAAAGCAATACGCTTCTTCTTCACCAGAATCATGTCCATGGTCTGCAGCAGTCGCTTCTCAATTGCCTGCACATCTGATGGCATAACTGGCCTGCAAATACAGCAATATTAAGAATGCTGTAGATATTGTACTGTATGCTGGCACTCAATTTTAGCCAGGCACTACCTATGATTATTCCCATTGCACCAGTATTTCAAAAGAAAGGGGAGGTTTTTCAACAATATTTTAATTTTTTTTTCACAATTTAATACAATCAGACATTTTTAATTTAAGTTAGTAAACATTTTTAATTTCATGCATTGTATTGTGATGCAATGTTCAATTAAACTCAGTAACTGAAATATCTTCCTGCAATCAAACCTCAGCTGGGTACTGTGAAAAAACTTGGACATACTACTCTGGACTAATATTTAAACACTTATGGTGCCAAGATTCTTAGATTGAGGCTAAAAAGATACAGAAATGGAAGTCAGAATTTTGTAATATGTTTTCCAATCTTATAACACCTTTAGCTACTTATAAGGGTAAATGCTCCACTTCGCCTTAACCAGCAACACAGAAGCAGCAAAAATAGGACAAACAATGTTTCTCCAACTGTGACACAAGTGAAATCTAAAAATTATACAAAGTGCATAAATGTTCATACACAGAACACAGCACATTTTGCCCTAGTTCTGAGTACCTGCAACTCATGACACTACACCACTGGTTTTAAACATGTGCTGGAAAACAAGACAAAAATGCACTTACCTAACTGCATATGCCACATCCAGTTCTGGGACACATTTGTGTTGCTTGACAGTATTGTCATTTTATGAATAAGATTGGAAGGTTGTATCAAGTTTGGGAGAACATAGTTTCCAAATGAGTTCTTTCCAATTCTGCATCCCTCTTTGAACTTCATGTTCATTTATATTTTTCTAATTTAGCTAATCCAACAGAACACTAAGCCATCAGCATTTCTCAACACAGGTAATTAACAATGCATATTGGCATAAATTATTTTTTCTTTGTTTATAAAACATGAAACACAACACTGTTCCAAATAAATATATAAACAACTGGAACAACTGGTTCAATCTGAGCTTCACATAAAGTAAAAAGGATGTGGACTAAAATTTCATTCACACAAATTTTGGTGTAGAATCCTCCCTCCACACACACACACACACACACACACACACATGCACATGCACACACACAAACACCATTCCATATCACACACTATTCAACACTAAGAGAAGACATTCAGAAACAAACATGCCCTTCTGATTCACTCACCTTACACGTTCGAAAGAGACTATAAAAATGCATGTAAGTTATGAAGCAAATTTAGCAAACACAACCTACTGTACATACGTAATCACCTCATGAAATAAGCCATGGATGTGTAGGGATAATTAACAGCACCAAAACCTGAAAGGAGAGCCATGACAGTCACGCCAATCACTCCTATTCGGCTGATACCTTGTTCAATGGATAAGATACCCTGCTTGGGACTCAATATGGGGAATGGATCACCCACTTTCCAGAAGAGGTAGATATATACCAGCCACGTCAAAATGGTCAATGGTCGTATCAACTGCAGTCGCACTGAAATATTCATAAACATCAGTAATTTCCATCACATAAATTCAAAGTACATACATAGAGAGAGAGAGACTGCATGCATGTGTGTGTGTGTGTGAGATTTTTTTGGTTGGGTGGGGGGTGACTGTGGCATGTTTAGTTCATTATGGCTGGTGGGGTGACATTACTACCATACATTTATACATCACAGAAGAACCTTGCTATACCCTGAATTCAAATATGCTGTGAGTTTCATCTTGTCCCCCAACATGAATATAAGTATTCCATGTCTTACAACTTTCTAAAAAATCTTCAATTGCACTATACAAAAATATTTCAACAACCCTTGCCATATGGTGAAGCCAACAGAGGAAGGTCATAGCCCTTGGGTTTCTACGCTGATGGAACGCTTTGTTTAAAGACCAAACTGTAATAATCATCCTGTTTTCTAGGGAGTCCACAGTAATGAGGCAATGGTGGTAAGTAAATACGGTTGGTATGTAGGTCTTATTATTTAACATGCCTTAAATATAATATACAGTAATTAACTCATTAACAAACATTCTGATTTTAGACAAATATAATTTCACTTATAGCATGGGCACTGATGACATGAGTACAGATGATGTCTCACTGCACACACATAATACCAACTGTTCACAGTATAACCAGAGATGAGACCTATGGGAAGGAGTAACTGCATTACTGATCACTGTTTGGTGACTGAAAAATTGAGGCAAAGGCATGGTCAAAATAGTCACCACAGGCATTCCATATACAAACTGTAAGTTAAAAATACAAAGCATGATCATAATTTTTGGGAATATAGAAGAAAAAAATAACAACTTAAGTTTCAGGTGTGTAATAAAATGGACAGAAGTATGACAGCCTAAAATATAATATTACAAGAAATATCATGCATGCATATCGATGTTTATAGAGAGTGAATTTACAGATAGATACCAACCTAGGGTATGTGGAAACAGACAGGCAATGTATGGATAATGTAACATTGAGGTGTGTTCATGCAACCATTATTGCAGTGGAAAAGACAACCTGTGTGTGTATTTGTAGCCTTGGGTACCCAGCACGCAATGCACATGTCCTATATTGTCTTGTGGCCTGCCCACTCTACAACAATTTTTTTTCAAATTATCTCCTAAATGGCACCACTTTCAAGAAAAAAGAAAATGTTATTGAACACAGAATGTGTGTTTTGAGTTTCTAACAACTTTTGTCTGAAATATTTTTTATTTTAAGAAGAACTGAGTGACACATGATTGAAAATGTAATTGGTCTTCATGTAAAGCACCCTTTATTCATATCTGATTTTTATAAAAATTGAATTTTCTCAACAGATTTTTTAAAAAAATACTCAAATATCAAATTTCATGAAAATCCATCCAGGAGGAGCCAAGATGTTCCATGTAAACAGCAGGACAGATGGACAAGACAAAGCTAGTAGTCACTTTTCACAAATTCGTAAACAAATCATGAAAGAACACAGAGGATAAAAAACACTAAGCACCAACTGGGAAATGCAGAAAGGAAAAATGAAACCCATTAGACTTACAAATTTACAAAACAGGTGGATAAAAAATTTATAGTAATAGGAATTGCTTGATTTTTAGTTATGATACAGAATTAAGATAACTATAAACTTCGTGGCCTTAGCCCGCACGCGAACTATACCGACAGAGCGGCCGCCGCCGGTCGGCGAAGTTAGTGCCAACTTTTGCGGATAGAGGGGTGTCACGTGGTCAGCACAACGGGTCCCCACAGCCGTTAATCTCTGTTT
>Ga0123352_10006258_pt1 | contig 18186 bp, 8 predicted proteins | sample TergutLab28metaG_FD_89700 | JGI IMG/M metagenome (GOLD analysis project Ga0123352, IMG submission 89700) | Labiotermes labralis P1 segment gut microbial communities from Petit-Saut dam, French Guiana - Lab288 P1 | ecosystem: Host-associated > Arthropoda: Insects > Digestive system > Gut ... | reverse complement strand
AGGTTTTTAATTTGCCAAACAAGTCCATGTCCACTGAGTGCTCTTTCGTTGCTTAGCAACCGCTTTACGGTGCATGCAAAACTATACCTTTCCGTAGCCGCATTTACAAACTTGTTCGCAACTCTCATAGCAAATAAATTATTTCATTTCAGACATTTTTATAAAGTAAACATGCACGGTATTCTGGAGAATTATTTACTGTCTATATGTCTGTCCTTTCGTCCCTCCGCCCGTCTCTCTTTGTTTCTGTCTGTTCGTTTTTCCGTCCGTGTTTACGGTGTGGATGGTGCCTTGCACGGCACCATCCGCACCGTACACACGACCTACGCAGCGGCTCTCAAGCCCACCACCCATTTACAAACTCGGTGCAGAAAACCGAATGCTGCAACTCAACATCTAATGCTCCTCATGATGGGCGTATGTACCCGAAACATGTCTAGCTAAGAATACATCAATAAAATTACCTCGTTGCTTCAAGTTGGCATTTCACATTATTTCATTTAAAGTTGTATCGTTCAGTAACCGAAGCTGATGCAATTTTACTTGGCATGAAACATTATCATGAAGTCTTTTGTGTGTTGTCGTACATTTGCATTGTAATGGAAGGTCTCAGGAAAAGACCGGTGAAGAAATGAAATTTATATGCATGTTACGCATGAATTGACATTTCAAGTCGTGTGAATAGAAGTGGCATTCACTTATGTTAAGTTGGATGTGGCCGTCTGCAGCAGTGGTAGTGCATCTTACTACAGTTTAATTCTTGACACTGGCCAGAAAATCTGACGTAGTTGTTTGCAGACCAAGTACGAAAGTACCCGAATATCTTTGTTAAGGAGACCACTGCCTCATACTTCGCATTCCTGTGTGTAATTTACATGACTGGCTTTTGTTTTACCGAACACTAACTTAGAATATACAGGTCGCGGGAGTGAGGATCAGTTCGGAATTCGGCTAGCCTTAACGCATTTTCTTAGGTTTATAATTTCCGCAGGCATGTAGTGGGATGGCTTACAATATCAGCTCAACCTTCACCAACTTCGAATCTTTAATTTACTTAATGTATTGCACCACAAATTCCGCAGTAGCTATTGTTCAGAAAACTAGTCAGTACAATTTATTTTACAATTTGCACCGTTAATCTTTATTATTTGTATAATGAACCAACAAATGCAGATCAACAATTTATTATACCGCTCTTTATTACACTGCCACTACAATTTTCGTCGCTATTGCGTCATCTTCAGGGAGCTCGTCAGTTCCTGCTAAGTTACACAAGTATTTATGTTGACTGACTGTTGGCAGGATTGGGATGGATTCCGATCCTGCCAACAGCCAGTGAACATAAACCCATGACATATACCAGTTGCTGTGTATACAGCAACTGGTATATGTCATGGGTTTATGTTGATGACAAGCAGCAAGCTTGCTCGAAACACGAAGAGGTTAAGTATTGAAATAAACTTGGTGTGCAGTTAATATGTTGAACTCATGTATGTGCCAGTTCTTTTCTGCGACTTAAGAAACTGCTTTCAGTACACACTGTGCACGTTCATTAGCTTAAGTATAGTAAACACTTATTTAAGACGAAAACGTCTTCATGTTTTATGCAAGAAAGGCCGTCAGTAGCTAATTCAACTAATTCGGACTCAAAACAACTTAACCAGCACCATTATTCATGTGACTTCCTTCTTTTGGCTAGTATGTTATTATATGTCGGGCCAACAAATTTCTTGTTACGAACCCCAATTTTTATCGTCGTCTTCACAATTCCCGGTATTTTAACCTAACCTGTTCCGGTTATTACCAGGTCCACCTCTTCACAAAAGTACCATTTGAATACTATGTAATTTTATATAATGTGCTTGGATTGTGATGAGTTAATTAATCACACATAAGTTGCTCTTGTAGGTGATGATACCTGGGCCAGATTGCAGTGATTTCCGAAAACAATGTGCCGTTGTGAAGCATTCAAGAGGTGTGTATGCTTCGGTCGTGACTGAAGCGTCCATATTTGCCCATAGCCTGTAACAGCCTGTCTCTTTAAGAATTTGTAAGTCGTGATTTGCGCTTGATTAATTTGTTAACCCTGTCCCGTAACTTGTATTAAAATCGTTTGATCAAAAGATTTTAATGCGATTTTGACTCATTTTATTTATTCGTAATTGAAGCTGTATGCAAAGATTGATGTACAGACCCCGAGGGTGACCCACAAAGGATCGAAACGTGTCGGAGTGTTAGTAATTATGGCAGTAAAAAACTTAATATTTTAATATAGTGCAATTTTTTGTGTTTTCTTGAACTTGACCAAAAATCATCTCGACATGAAGGACAAGAGGTGTTTTTCTTATTACGAATTACATTATTTCAATCGAATGAGTGAAAAGAACTCTGTTTCTTAGAGGACGATGAAATTAAAATTTCAAAATGCTACCTGAACTGCAAACAAAGAATAATTTTAAAGTGGAACATATTTTCTCATTTACTCCAAGATGGAAAAACTACAAGAGACATCAGACCGTGTTCAGATAACTTACACTTGTTGCATGCAGGTAGATCTGGATAAAACAGAGGATATCACTGCACTACGGCACTTGTACTTAGGAAGTGTGCAGTACCGCGTACCTACATGTTGAGTAGCGGTAGTTCTAGAAACCGATGGAAGGATTTTACGAACGCGAATGACGCTTGTTATGGTAGAGGCAAGTTGCGTAATAACACGGAGATGAATGCACTAGCTACGATGTTTTGCTGTGCACGAGATTAATGCAGTGGAAAACTAATGCTGTGTTCATTATTACTGCAGGCGTTCATTTTTAGTGCAAACGGCAAATTTGCGACACTCTAAGTTATCAGAACGATGCTGGTGATTACTCAAGTGTTATGCGATAAGACGCCGTGTAGTTTGGTTTGTAGGTATGAACTTTTCGGAGGAGATTCCTGCGTTTATTCTCAGGGTATGTGAAGACACTAGAGACATGTGTTTTCCGAAACGTTGGTACCTATGTACCAGTCAACATGGAGCCGCATCGTGTGGTTGGAATCGTAATGAGACATCGTCTTATCTCTTCTGTTTGTGAATTATTTCGTAGGCTTGAGGAGTTCTCGGCCGAAAGATGAAATATCCTGGGTAAGACGCTTTGTGCTTTTCTTTCTTTCCCGTAACATTTTATTAAAGTACACTGCCTGAATGTGTGTTACGAAGCCTTCATTTTTTATATCTTCCAACTGCTGCTTATCAGTCGGGGTCCGAAGCTGTGGAAGCTTCGCTAAGTGACCCGAAGTGAACTTAATTTTGTCAGCGTCGTTTATAATGGGGTAGGTCGTTAAGAAAAGAAGTTAAAATTCGCCCAACGCCCTGAGCGCTCTGAGTAATGAATTATCCTTGCGAACACACACACACACACACACACACACACACACACACACACACACACACACACACACACGCACACGCACACGTAACGACCAACTTACAAACACGGCATGCACGATTTACTGGTACTTGCCATAAATTTGTCCCCACGCCTAGAATGTGCCACTTCACACCCTTCTAGCGCCAAGGTTGCGAATGTGTTGGATCTGTAACTCGGTCATGGGGTGCCATTTACCGTTACTTACTTACTCCATGGTGCAGAATCCTTCTTGAGCAGCTAACTGATTTGCAGCTAGTCAAGAAATTCCCGGCATTTCACGGAACCCGAAAGTTCATTACCGTACTCACAAGCGTCCGCCACCTGTCTCTATCCTGGGCCAGCCCAATCCAGTCCATATACCCGTATCCCAACTCCTGGAGATCCGTCCTAATATTATCCACCCATCTACGCCTAGGTCTCCCCAGTGGTCACTTTCCCTCCAGTATCCCCACCAAGACCCTATACATGGCATTTACCGTTACCTTTACTTTTACCTAAAATATAAAATGAACGTTTTAAAGCGGAAAATCTTTTCAATTTTGTGCGATTAAAAATGCCTCTTGACGTGCGGGTGTTTTCGTTATAGGAAGAAGGAGATGGTATTTTGTGATAAGCTGTGAGAAGGCGGTAACAGGAGGGTGGGTGAAACTCCATAAGGAGGAGCTTCGTTATTTTTAATCAACACCAAACATTTTTATCGTGTTTAAATAGCGTAGGATATACTAGGCGCAGCACGTGGCACACATGTTCAGAAGAGAAATGCATACAGAATTTTGGTGAGGGAACCTGAAAGAATGAACCCATTGGAATAGCTTCACATAGTTGGGAGGACAATATTAAAATTGATCTTGAATATATAGAATGAAATTATGTGGTCTGGATTTATTTAGCGTGGGATACGGGCAAGTGGCGAGACCTTGTGGACACTGCTGTGGACCTTTGGGTTGCATAAAATGCGGCGGATGTCTTGGTTACCTGAGGATCCGTTAGATTTTGCAGAAGGACTCTGCTCTATGGAGCTGGTGGTTGGTTGCTGTGTTAATTGGTCAGGACTTGTAAGGACTGAAGTCAGTTGGAACTGACCCAGTGTCGTGCCAAATGTCTGAGCTTTAGTATTTTGTGGTGTTGAAATTTGTGGTTCTGCTACCGCAGTGGCAATTATGGTAAAATATAAACCATCAGTGTTTACGGATACACAGTAAAGTGGCTAAATTTAGTTGCTAGGAAGCTATCTTGTCATTGAGACGGGCGTACAGACAAACAAAATGGCTGTGTGAACAGGGAGATTTGAAAAATCCTGGTGACAGGTAGAATTATCCAATTATTATTGTACGCTAGAAGTTACTGGCTTTTTGGAATAATCATATTTACAGTCTGTTTGGTGGATAAATCCCTGGGGACTATCCAGTCTCCTGTATAATGGGTGCTGAGTCGTTCCCCGGAGTAAGAAGGCCTGGGCGTTATCTCGACCACCGACCCAATGTGGCGCCTGGGTTAACAAAGTGTAGACCTATACCTCTGCTCCCTCTTTGGGTCGTCATGGCCTGTTATAGGAGGAATTTTACGATTGAATTTTTCGTGGCTGAATAACTATGCAACTGGCTTTATTGGAAAAGCAGCTGGTCGACACAACGGCAGATTAGAATTATAGCTCATGTGGATTATGGAAAATTGTGATTGTATATCATTTATAATATGGGGGATAATACAAAAAAATATATATACAGTGACGGAATGACAGACGGAAATGTGGAATTCAGAAGAGTACACGAAAAAGTGCGGGCACGCGATAGCGCGGTTGGTTGAGGCACTGCGCAAGAAGCCGGAAGGTCGCGGGTACGAATCCCCATGGTGCCAATGGAATTTTTCATTGACATAATCCTTCCGGCCGCACTGTGGCCCAGACGTTGACTCAGCCTCTAACAGAAATGATTACCAGGAATATTTCCTGGGGTAAAGGCGGACGGTGCGTAAGGCTGACAACGTTACCACCTTCATGTTCCGACTGTCTTGAAATCTGGGAGTCTCACCCTTCTGGAACCCTCAGTGCCTGTCCAGGCCTGTAAAGGGATTGCTTTACCTTTTACTCGACCAAGTACGTATGACTGAACACAAACAGGCGCTCGTGAACCTGTCGAATTGATGCTGCCGTAATGTCACATCGTCCAAGTATAGTACCGATACAGAAAGCGATCTCTGCCCACTGACACCTATAGGCTTCTATCCTTCACCTAATGCGGAGAATGATTTTCAAGTTTATGAAGAGGTTCTTGCTGTAGCATCGATGTTCTTGGCCAGTAATTCTCAAAAGCTTTGGTCCATGACCAAAAGTCGTAAATCGTATTGGTCTTGCGACTCATGTAACAACAGTACATGCTCAGTCCTCAGATTAAGTCACCGAGTTGGCAGAATTATTCTGGGAGTTCCTGACCCATCCAATTGTTATTGGGTTGCGGTGATGGGTTTAACAGCCCGTGCTATGGAATTTTACTGGAGAGACTGTGAGTTTGAATCTCGACCAAGCTGCCGACTGTTGTGGCTCATGTACTTCCTGGTGTCATTCAGTCGACTGAGAAGTATGTAAGATTCCAGCCATGTACGTAATTTGGTACACATTCATCCTACTGCCTTCTGCTCTACACAAGGCCGAAATCTGATGTGGCATAAAAAACATGTTATTTGTTGTGCTTGCCATGAAGGCCTACGCGAGAGTAGAAGTACAGTTCCACACATTCTTAAACTCGTGACTGGTTGGTGGTGAGAGTTCAGCTTCACGCCCCGGCTTCTCTATCCTGGGGGTAAGCTTCCTCTGTACGAAAGTAATGGGAGGCTTCGTAGGCCCTAGGGCTGGTCTGGATTTTTCGGTTAAGAGAAAACTTTTTTTTCCTCGGTCAGGGATCAAACCACGATTCCTGGCTTTTCCAGCCTCCTGTCTAGTTAACCGTTAGATATTTACAAAACCGGAAAATGCTGATGACAGTACAATGACCATTTTTGTTATATCCCCAGCACTGTGTTCCGTGTAAGGCGTAGATTAGACGTGTTGAGTGTGTGTATGCATGTTTATGTGCGCGTAATTGCGAGATAGGAGCACATGTTCTGAAGGCAGTTACGCAAACAATCAAGGCCTGTAACCTAAGCTTCGCACGCTAGGCAGTGGGGGTGGGGTGGTGGCGGTGGAGGTGGTGGGGCGGAGATCGTAGAAAGATCTTTAAAGTTGGGTCCACACTTGTAACGTTACCGCGTACCGTAACGCTGTAACGTTACAAGTGACTGAAACGATACGAAGTTACGAGTTTTCATCCCGTGCCTCACGGCGTAACAGTATCCTGCGAGCGTTACACTGCGGGGTTCCCAGTTTGTTACGGGAGCCCGAGCGATGTCTTTGCAGCTAGCAGCGGCTTCGTGCATTCATATACATTACGCTTGAAAGAAAAAGAGAAAAGAGCGGACGGTGGTGACGAATCACGTTGGACGTTCACACCTGGTTAGGGGCTTAATCGTATCATCTCTTTGATGCGACGGCCAAATACCGACAACACACCGAACAAGCCTGTAACGTTACCGCGTGACCAACTTTTGTTACGTTAACGCGGTCACAAGTCCCGTCCACACTGTCACGGTACGCGGTAACGTGTGTACCTTCGCGTGTCAAGTTGCATGCCACCGTTCTGTACGGCAAGCGGTCTTCAAACAGATAGCGCAGATTTCGGTGTGAGGTCATGTGCGACCGTTGGTACCCACAGTTAAACAAACACTGCATTGAAAAAAATATTGTGTAATTTTGGAGATGAGTTAAACGTACAAACAGAAACAGTTTTCGTTGATTTTATTAACTTTACGAGTATACAAACACGTGTGTCAGAATTCTTGTGGCCAGAGATTTAAACCGGTGACTTCCACACCAAAAATCGGAACTGCCACAAAATTTCAGTTATCATCATCATCATTATCATCACTGTCACAGCAGCTCATTATTGGGGTACTTGCACGTTGTCACTGCCGTGAATATAAACAGCACTGCCTTATGGTTTATCAAGTCGAGAAGAATGAGATGGCCGAGGCATGTAGCACGTATGGGGGAAGAGAAGATGTGTATACAGGGTTTTGATGGGAAAACCTGAGAGAAGAGACCACTTGGAAGACCCAGACGTAGATGGGAGGATAATATTACAATGATTCTTCAAGAAATGAGATGGTGGGGGGGCATAGATTGGATTGGTATGGCTCAGGATATGGACAGGTGGCGGACAGGTTCCATAAAATGATGGGAATTTCTTGACTGGCTGAGAACCGGTTACCTTATCAAGAAGGACTATGCTCCATAGAGTTTGATGGATTCTTATGGTTTGTGACGCCATGTATTTGGATAGAAATTGACCGATGTTGCAGATGGGCCTGGTGCCTCTATATTCAGCTCGAAAGGTAACCTGAAGACGAATACAGCAGATGCTTCTGCAACTTACGTGCATTTCTACAAGACTACATATCACAACTCAGAAGACTACTGGGTTCTTCAATTTTGAGTTTCTTGACTAAACTTTATACCTGCGCAGGCTACAGCGCGGAATTCTGGGATGTGGAGGATATATGGCCAGGCATATTGTGATGCACAGGGTTATTGAAATGTGTGGACTGTACAGAGCTGACGGGTAATTGGAGCTCAAAATTTTTCAGAACTAAAGTACTCTGGAACCACCTGCACCAGAGCAAGCAACCCAACATCCAAACGTGTTTCGCAGTTCGAGTGAGAAGCAAGGCAGCGACTGGTCTGACAGTTTTAGATTTCAAATAAAATTACTGGCGAATGCTGAGGTACGTCGAAATGACTCGCAGCCAGTTCACAGCTTCATTTAATTCCTTTCGCAATACATTTTCATTCTCTACGTAAACCTTCTACCGACTACGGGCTGGACGATCCGGGATCGAATCCCGGTGGCGACGAGATTTTCCGGCCGTCCAGACCGGCCCTGGAGCCCACCCAGCCTCCTGTAAAATGGTTACCGGGTCTTTCCCGGGGGTAAAGTGCGGCCGGGGCGTGCTGCTGACCACTCACCCCCTTCTAGTGCCGCGGTCATGGAAGAGCAGAGCTATACCTCTACCCACCCTCTGGGCCACACCGGATCACTTTACCGTTTACCTTTTTAAGTAGACCTTGTTCTTGTTATAGAATAAAATATCCGGGTTGAAGTTGACATGGTACGGACTGTGCGTGCTTTTGCGTGTAATGCCCATGTAAGGGTTAATATTCTATGTGTGTTTCTCAGAATAGGGAGTGAATTTGAAAACGACAATGGGTTTACCTATTTTATAAATGGCAGGCGCACAGATGAGCGACCATGCGTTTCTCGAGAACTATTCCGAATGGATTTATTTGTATAGATTTCGAGGCTTGTGCAGATGATTTGTTATTTGTATCGGACTTATTGGTAAATCTAGAAGGGTTTCTTAAGATGGGGTAGATGACCAGGCACCGACTGGGCCTGGGGAAGAAAAGCCCATAGGGGATCTGTCACTACTGCTTACCGCATAATTATGCGTGCTACTGCTACAGGCACTGTCCCACTTAGCTTGAGCTCCGATCGTCAGAGAGCGTGAATACCTGGACTGCAATTCAGAGTCTGATATATCGATACAATACAGAGTGATGAGTGGTCAGCTTCACGCTCCGACCATTTTAGTCCCTGTTGAAGCGGGCGTTGTTACCAATTATGTAGGGAGCTTGGTGGACCCCACAGCAGGTCTGGGCGTTTTCGAGATAAGATAAATGTCTTTGTGTGTGGTGGGACTCCTGCCATGATCATGTGTCTTCTAGCCCGCAGCCTAGCCTCTATACCGAATGCATTCACGAAATTAATACACTAGTGTTTTTTGTAAATGAATGGGGTATGTGGGAAATGTTTCTTTTTCAACTTCAGACTTTAGTTTAGATGTAATGAAGCGTACATTTATTGTTTATTTTATTTAATGTGTACGTAATTTCAAGTAATCAGTAATTGTTTGTTGTATGATTGTAGCAAAAAAAGATTGTTGAATTCGCATAGTAAAATGGCAGTGATTTGGACGACAGAAATTTTAACTGTTTCCATAACTTCACCTAAATAATTGACCACCAAATTCCCTTTTCTAAAATAAGACACCACTGCAAGTACAGTGTGTTATTTCTGCCGGTCTTGTGTTACATTTTTTTTTCTTTGAAGCAGTTTCAGGAGTTCTTCGTTCTTGTGGAATGTGGCGCCCCATTCTTGGGTCATTGGTTAAAGACGTTTGGAGACGGCGTGTTGGTGTCGACCTAAAAGATCGAAAGGTCCATATCTATGGACGTTTCGACCCTTTACTATGACATCAACACCACCAACCATCCAGTGGACCTGCGCCACATTTGCGAAGACCGGAAAGCCGGCGGCACCTCTTGTAAAGCTTAACAGTTTGCATAGTAGAAAGGCTTGGATATTACCGTACCGTTTGTAATTTCAGCTACCGAAATGGACTATAAATCACGTGTTACAGGCAGTTCATGTTAAAACAGTTTCTAGCTCTTGAAAATGTTCCTCGCGGTAAGTATGGAGAGTTTATCAGGCATAACTCATCATTTTTTAATTCCACAATACTTAAATTTGTCATTTTGTAAATTAAGTCGCTTTCCTCGTGCGCCATATTTATTTAATCTGAATGTTTATACGTTTAGCCGTAATTTAATGGCAAGCTTTGACGCACTTCTCTGTGCTAAAACGAAAATTCTTGCTGCTTGAAACAAGCTGGTCGTCAGATTCGTACATAAATTAAAGGTCGTTATCACATAACTGTCACTTTTTTTTTTGGGCGCAACAATCCCACAGTGAGCCATGGCCTCCTAATTCTTGAGGTTTCTAGACCACACACAACGACGCGCCACAGTCGGTAGGACTCCTCTAGACGAGTGATCAGCTCGTCGCAGAGCCCTCTACCTGACAACACACAACACTCACAACAGACAGACATCCATGCCCCCGGCGGGATTCGAACTCACGATCTCAGCAGGCGAACGGCCGCAGATCTAGGCCTTAGACCGCGCGGTCACTGGGACCGGCAACTGTCACGTTATGTTTAACAATTTTCATCTGATCTTATGTTTCAATGGAGAGCATTCCCCATTGGCATGAAGGAAGTCATAAATTTGATGTCTGCCAAGCCGGCAAATGTAGGGGTTTTCGTTATCTTCCTCAGTCCTTTATGTTTGTTGTATTATCGTCGAGCTAGTAGTACAGACAATATCACACTAACTGCAGATTTTAAAGCGTCAAGTGAAGCCGATTTCTTTTGCGGTTTGATGGAAATCTTAACACCAGCCGTACTTCCCACAATCTTATGACAGTTCAATTCATAATGGCCCTCTTAAATCTTTCATGATGAGTGTGAAGTTTGTCAGGGCTGCTCGAATAATTTTTAGATACTTGAGACAATAATTGATGTATAAAATTCGTCTGACGGCGATCTCCGATATGCTTTCTTCTAAAAATAGCCTCAAATATTTTCCGGTCTTCGGTCACTTAAAAACACAGCCCCATCCGGTTTCCATGGAAATTTCTGTATTTTGGAGATTCTAAAATGGTAATAAATTATAAATGCTTATTTTTCGGTGTTTATTTATTTTTTTTCCATTTAAGTTTGTTTTTAAAACACACATTATTTGTTCTCTATACGAGCTGCCACTGTCACGACCTGCACCCTTGTAATTTAAGTTATACTGATCAACTAACTCTGTGTATCGTCAATATGCGAATTAACATACATTTGATGTTTTGCTTACCGTCCATCTCAGTATATATCTCAGTATTTAACCAACTTGATGCACAAAATTTGTTTCACGATAAGCTTTTATTTCATGTCTCTACATGTTTCGAGCACATGTACTTATCATCAGGAGGTTAAAATTGCATTACACAGCATCTGGTATCATCACACCTATAGGTGTTATTTATACCCTCAACAGGATATAAATAATTTTGGGCCTGTAATCCAACAATTCTAAACTTATCTCTTATTTAATTTATAGATAAGTTTAGGATTGTTGGATTACAGGATTTATATACATAATTCTTACCTAAAAATAAAATTTTATACCTATAAGATGATGAGCACATGTGCTCGAAACATGTAGAGACATGAAATAAAAACTTATTGTGAAACAAATTTTGTGCATCAAATTGGTTAAATACTGAGATATATGAGCATACTTTGTTATTTAGCTAGTTGTTCGAATATTCTGCCATTGGGTTATAGTGTAAACTGTCCACATATTTAAGTCATCTGGCCAGCTTTTAATAATCATTGAGACTATAGCAAAATCATAGTAATGAAATGGTTTTCCTAAAAGTTAAGATATTTAATGAGAAGCTAAGCTGCTGCTCGCTTCTTAAGAAGGGCTCTCCTCCATGCTTTCAGTTAATTGCTTGGTTTCTTCTGTTATAGATAGTGACAGTTGAACATGGGGTATTCTTGGATATGGAGCCATATAGGTTGCTGCCTGTATCAGATATGCATGGCCTTGTACCCAGAGAGCTGTAATTTTCAAGAACACCGCCATGATAACGTCAAATCTCGCACTTATGATGTTTGTTGAAAGCGGCGTATAAAATGCGGACGATTTTAGAGTAGGCAATTGTGATTGTCACCACTCCGTAACGAAAAACGAGGTGCCCAAACAGGGACAGCCTGTTACGAAGTAATTACCTGAACTAAACATACAACAGCCAAGGTCTACACACAATGTCGTTTAACTTTCTCATTTACAGCCAGTCAACCCAGATCGGTGTGCCCGCGTTTTGTCAGGTTATTGCGGTCTCAATGCCGCTAACTTTTATGATTTCCATAATGGCCATTAGCTTCTCTTCGTGAATTCTGGGATGTTGTCTTTAAAACCTATACAGATCTTGAAGAATCTGGGGTGTAGGTGTTGCCTGTATTAAACTGGTTCAGGATATGGTCTAGTGTTTGGCTTTTTGAGGACCATTAATAAATATTTGAATTGCGTGAATGGCGGGAAGCATACTGTTGTGAACTCAATGAAATCAAAGATCATGAATTATCCTGCACTTTAACTGCATAGTGCAGACTCATGCCTAACTTAAAATTATCCGCGTAATCATCACCTTCTGTCAGAACGCGCAAACACATTTTAAGACTTATAGCCACATAAATAAAAAGAAATATACCTTCTTTATCTTGTGATGCACAATACATATGATTATTAATTTTGTTGAAGGGTAAATCTGCATGGGATTTTGAAATTCCAAGTTTCAGCCATTGATGGAATAAATGTGACTTCTCACGTTGTCTGGGTCATTAGGCTGAATGGCTTATCATTCCAGTTGGTCATTGCCCTTCATTTAATATTGCACACTACTCATGATAAAACTGGAGATGGTGAGACCAGTTTGACGGCTTAAAATGAGATAAGATGTAAGTGCTATTAAAATGGAATTTACAAAGCTGGTTATTCAAGTTGTTTATAACTTACCTGGCCTCAAGAAGTTTCTGTTCTCCGTTGTGACTCTTGTTCAGCTCTCAGCCATTTACGCCTATTCTTGCTTCTTTTCCCCCGAAGCTAGTCTTCTTTGGTGAGTATAGACGGTAGAAGTCTTTGTTCACGCGTAACTATTTTTTATGTTTAGTTACAACGATTTTTGAAATGATACTTTTAGAGAAGTTTTTTTTTGTACAATTGCACTCTATTAGTCCGTTGAACTGTTTGAAATATTTCACTTGGTCGTAAGTACGGATTCACTTAATTTTACAAAAATTACACATTTTCACCAAATTTCATTACAAATTTTTATTTTTAAAAGATGTTCAAATAAGCAGAACTTCATCCGCCAGATTACAGACGTGCAATGTAGTTCGCCTGGCCGTTGTAAAGTCTATGTTTTGCGTTACTAACTTGACAGTATGAATGTTTTAATACCTACAGGACGTACAAGACAGGAGCCATCGAGTTCGTGGCTAAATGCAAAGCAGGTTGTATATGTTAGGTGAACAAAAAACTTAGTTTAAGACGAGAGTATGAGACGCTGCAGTACGAGTTGCACTGGAAGGCGTCGGAATGGGGAGTAACGAAGTCTTGACAGCATTAGTACGCAGCAGACGACCGGCGCGCTAGCTATCGGGGCTGCTGTCCCACGAGTAGGCAGGCAATCCTCCGCGTTCACATCTCATTCTCCCGCCTAATTTACGAACGTATCCGAATGTACGCGATGTCTCTCGAATATCACTCGTTCAATGAAATCAGTTGAACTGTCGTCTTGGTGGTTAATATTCTGGTTAATTTTTACTCACTCAAAATTACCCATATATTCTTAGTGTGTGGAATTCTGTTGTGTTTTCTAATATGAAGGCAAGACAGATTTTTTTTTCAGTAGGTGCAACTCTTTCTGTGGGCAAACAAATTATTTTTGTTTGCAATAAATGGCTACATGTTTCGGCTCTCATACGGAAACCGTCGTAAGACTAAACCGCTACAAAATGTATTAACATAATCTGCTTTGCATATTTTGTAGTGGTTTAGCCTGATGTTGGTTTTGGTAAAAAGCTGAAACATGTAGCTATTTAACGCAAACAAAAGGAATGCATTTATTAACAAAATGATTCCTTTAGACTAAAAAAAGTTACCTTTGTTTCATTGATATTTATTTTAACGACACCTTGTCAAATGGTACGGTACAAGCCCTGGCCTGTGTTAAAGAAAGTGACAAAGTTTAATGGCATTATTTGCAACAGAGGAAAATGTGGAAACAATTAATTGTGTCCGTATTCTTGAAGGACACGCATTGACCTTCAGTCGTTCGTCTCTCACTCAGGGCTGCATATATGTCCTGTTCTTCTTTATATGAATATATTTTAGTGCATGTGGATTTAGAGACGCGTCATTACCCCCTGACTAAAATTCGTGTACAAAATCATAATTAGCAGCGCATGGAATACTATTAAATACTATTAAATCGTTATGAAGCTGTCAAAGGACCTGAAAGTTGTATTGCGATTAAATTTTCAGGAACTTTAGCACTACACGTACATTGCAGGAGGCAAAAATAAATTTTCCGGTTTGTACAAGGACTTGTAATTAGGCAATAAAACTGGGAAAATGACGTGGTATGAAAATAGGTACGTCTGTTGCATTTAAAATTCATACATTAAAGTGATGCAAGTGCCCTAAGTTACTGAAGCTTTACAAGAAGGAAAGTGTGCATCTTCTGTGTAGATGGAGGCATTATCTCATATAAATAATTGTCTGGAATGTATGAGAGATCAAATGAAACACGAGTCTAGATACGGTTGAAGAAAAATCATTGTAAGTGAAAAACGCAATAGGAAAGGAAAATGACTGAGTGGGGTTTGTTTAGCTGTTCATTTTGTGCATTGACTCGTAGGCTATAAACAGGAGCGGCTAAACTTGTGTCCACGCTCGTCCGCCGGTTTACATCGTACTTGTAATACAGGGAGGATTGCCGGATGAGAAAGGCACACCTTTAACCACGCCCGCCCAGAGCTCACGAGTTGGTGAACAAGCTGTGCAAGACTGTCACTGCCAAATTTTATAGGTCGATTCTAGGCTGACCCAGTCACCAGTCGCCAGTCGCCACCGGCACCTACCCACACTCAGCCTCCTGTAGCTATCCAGTGGTCTCTTATAAACCAGTCATCTCTCGCCATCAAGTCACCTGTCGCCATCCAATCATTTGTGGTCACCAAGTCATCCGCCATCACCCACTCGTTTGTGGATATGTAGCGACCTGTATGACTTCGCATTGAACTTTGCGATGTGATGGTTCTGTTGAAACTATTTCGAACCCATAGCACGCCTAAAAATACTCGGTGGGTTTATGCAGTAATATTTGGAAAAAAGTCGACAAACTAGAATGCACCTAAGTTTGAATTCCCACGGTTACATAAAATGATACTTAAAGAAACACCACATCACCAAAATCAAAGAAAAATAAACATACAGCAATCACAATAGTAAACTCGTGACTTTCGATGAATAATAAGCAATGTTTGCTTATTTAACAACACTGTGTGTTGAAATATAGTGACCACGTTGACAGGGGAAGTTACTAGAAAGCTGCACGAAGAGCGTGGCGTATAATCACGTTTATGTGTATTTTTGCGCATCTTTCTTCGATATTTATCTTAACTGTAGTGGTTGTAGCTACGTAGCGGATGAGTATCTCCACTATACCAAGCAATTTGAGGGTTGTTTGTCATATTACTGGATGGCCAGATATATGTAACGACTGTAGCTCCGTCGGTGTAGCGCAGTAGGTATAAGGACAAGACCGGCCATGAACCACCGAAGTGGACAGGGGCAAGGGAATCTTTTCTCTTCCTAAACCCCCAAACCGAAGACGGGGTCTGGGGCGTTTCTCCGGGTGAAAGGCGGACGGTCCGTAAAGCCTAACATTCACTTACATCTTATGTTTATTGGACCGTGCATCATCTTGATAGTTGAATAAAGATAGACCAACTTGATGTCACTTGTTTTTATTTCGTTATCTAATGCTCAATATGTTTAGAATGTTAGTACATCCATCCTCAGGAGCTTTCGACTTATTTGTTGAGTTATTTCATGGGTTGTATTGCTCTGGTTCGATGTGTGTTGGTGTTACGTTGTGTTTCGGCTGGGGTGGTGTGGTATCCGGATGCAGGCTGAAGCACTAGTGCTTCAGCCTGCATAAGGATACCACACCACACCACCCCAACCGAACCACACCGTAACTCCAACACAATCGAACGAGAGCATTACAACCCATGAAATAACTCAACAAATAAGTCGCAAGCTCCTGAGGATGGATGTACTAACATTCGAAGCTTGTTGAACATTAAATAATGACATAAATCAAGTGACGTCAAGTTGGTCTATCTTTATTCAACTATTCACTTACATCTCGCGCCGAAATTTAGGATGACAGAAACAGTGTCGTTGTTGCCCTTACGTCTTCCTGGCAAGCAGAGATGCAACTTTATTTTCGTGTTGTAAAATTCGTACATACTCTGTAAAACAGTGAACAGTTTATAGTTTGCTTGATTTATGTGGCATTGCTAATAACGACTGGTAACAAACATCGTAAGTAAAGCGTGCCGTAAAGGATTTTGCTTTGTTACTTTGTAGATGATACAGCAATTTACCACAACGCTCGTAAAGCGAGAGCTATATATTTTACAATTCTTCTCGTTTATGCGGCTAGTTAAACGGACAGCTGCTGACTTGTAGAAGATGAAGTAAACTCACTGTGAGATGAATACCAGCAAATACGTGGTAACACATATTCCCTACTTTTATCGTCTTATTTCATCCGCAGTATTAAATTCTCATTGAAGGCGACGAAGATTCAAGGTTTTTGCTATATCACAACGTTGAGACTGGTAAAGAGCTACCGACATTTCGAAGGAGTCTTTTGCTTAAATGTTTGGGATCTAGCAACCCTTGGAGAGAGCTTGAGATCCAAGAAGTCTTGATTCTTCAGAACGTTACATTACCACGGCTTTCTTAGCACGATTAATTGCAGAATTTAGGCATGTCAGGTGTGAGTCTCTTTGGTATACGTTCGAGTGTTGTTACAGAAATGGACGCAGGGTGTATATCCGTTGTGACTGTAAACTGCAGTCCTTGCGGGAATGTTTCATATGAAAGTGTGGATATTTTTAGGATTTCGTATATTACTAAATTTGACCATTCATCATTTTTTTTAAAAACACTTCTCCATTCGTTAATATTCCATTCAGTAGAACAAAAATTAGAACAAATTTTGTCATTTAAAGTAAGTGGGAGATGAGAGGGGCGTATAAAGAACAGGGGCTCTTATTGCAGGACCGTTCGTGTGTGGGAATACACACATATGATTGCACCAAATATGTACCAGAAACACTTGATCCTGTGCAAGACTTTAAGACATATATGAGAACTCTTCTCTTGATATTCTTAGCCCTGGCAACAGATGGAGCTGAGTGCTTAGTCACACGTCCCTGCCGCTAAAGAACCTGCGTTAAGGCGCTTTTACATTATGTATTCTGGATGATCACTGCGGATGTTTCAAAGTTTCAAGTTTCGAAAAACTCATTCTAAAATAATTGAAAAATCTTTGCCTGTCATCTTTCATACGTCTAAACAGAATGTGAAATTCGCCTTTCTCTTATTCTGCTCGGAACAGGCTGTGAATCCAGTATTTTCGTTTTTCTTCTTCTGAAAGAAGGTAAAGTCCGCAAGCAATGATCACATCCTCCATCCTCCTCACAGCGATCCATACCTACGACCGTAAAGATTGATAGCAGCACGCTACAAAAAAATACGATCTGTTAAACTGTTGGATTAGCAGTTCGGATGTTTCCGGCTACCGCGCGAACTTTCACGAAGGACACGGTATCGGAGCATGGCAGGAGCAGGAAATGGCATGTCTGAAGGTTCGCTACCGCACTCACAAGCGTCCGCCACCTGTCCCTATCCTGGGCCAACCCAATCCAGTCCACATACCCACATCCTACCTCCCGGAGATCCGTCCTAATATTATCCACCCATCTACGCCTAGGTCTCCCCAGTGGTCTCTTTCCTCCGGTTTCCCCACCAAGACCCTATACGCCCCCCTCTCCTCCCTCATACGCGCCACATGCCCTGCCCATCTCATTGTTCTCGATTTTATCACCCGCACAGTATTGGGTGAGGAGTACAGATCACTTAGCTCCTCGTTATGAAATCTCCTTCATTCCCCGTTACCTCGTCCCTCCTAGGTCCAAATATTCTCCT
>Ga0123352_10006256_pt1 | contig 18187 bp, 9 predicted proteins | sample TergutLab28metaG_FD_89700 | JGI IMG/M metagenome (GOLD analysis project Ga0123352, IMG submission 89700) | Labiotermes labralis P1 segment gut microbial communities from Petit-Saut dam, French Guiana - Lab288 P1 | ecosystem: Host-associated > Arthropoda: Insects > Digestive system > Gut ... | reverse complement strand
ATAATATAATTTTGACCTCCTGATGATGAACACATGGTGCTCGAATCATGTACAGGCATGAAATAAAACTTATTGTAAAACAAAATTTTGTGCATCAAGTTGGTTAATTACTAAGATAAATATGTGCCTAATGTTACTGCATAAATTCCACATCTGATTAGTCTGTCAAGGTACAAAAAATTATCACTCACAATTTGCCAAAATTTCTCGCAAAAAATAATTTAAATAAATATATATATATATATATATATACTGTATTCTTATTTCTCTCCCCACAAGTACTTTAATAAAAATCCAAAGTTATAATTCGCGTCGCAGGATGTGGGAACAGAAAGTATAGGTTATCTACATTGTGTAGTCCAGACTGGAGACGTCCTGTGAGCCGAGACCCGATGAAGTGGTCAATATGGAACTTTCCTGCTGGCTAACGAGACCGTGCTGCAGTTCTTCCCTCATTTCAAGAAATGCTGTTTTTATAAACATCATATTCTGTAGTTCGAGCAGGTGACTTCAATAATCTTATATTGCCAGACACGAAGTGTGAAATTACGCAATGTGCAGAATGCTCACAGCCCTAAACAAAGCGAACAGAATGAGGTCCACATTATGAATGCAATCTGAGTAGTTCTGACGGACAAGTCGCAGACACTATCAGTTTTAGACGCACTTCTCAAAGCTGCCCAAAAATAAAACGAATTTCCAGTGGAATGTGAAGTCATACAATCACTAATACTCGTATATTTCTGTTTACCGCTTTCTACAGCATTTCGTCACAAGCAGCGGATTTAAAGTAAGACTGTCCGTGGTTTACATTTATACCCAGTTTTGTTTAAAACTCTATTTGATTTAAGGTACCTTCATTCTTTCAGTATTTCTACACATACAGAAGGTCAACAGTTTCTTCTCAAAGACATTATATATTTGCTGGCAGCAGGTATATAATGACTTCCGAAGCCACTTCTCTAGCTTCCAGGAATAATACTGTGGTATATGTTTTCATGTTTTAAGATTGTAATTTTTATACAATATCAATTGCATATTTTGGTGTTGAATTAAAAAGTAATAATGTCTGATTTACAATTAGCAATACTTGCATTTCCCTTAATCTCAGTTTAAATAGTACCTTTTTTTCGTCACCTGCAGTTTCATCATTCTCCGTGTTTTTCAGGAAACTTGGGTAGGAAATATTATACGAACCTAATGGCAAATTACAATTAAATTAGTCAGTGACTGTGTTCAATGAACTTGATATTTACAGAACGGCATTCATTAGGAAATTACTTAAATATGTCTTTTGACTCTCATGGAGACGTGAACCCAATCAGTCGTAAAGTTTATGTTAAGGTAAAGGTAAAGGTATCCCATTACAGGCCTAGACAGGCCATTAGTGCTCCAGAAGATAGAGGCTAACAGAATTTGTAGACAGCCCATGAAGATGGTAATGTTGCCCTCCTTACACACCGGCCGCCAGTACCTCCCAGCAGATATCCCCGGTACTCATTTCTGTTAGAGGGTGAGTCGACTTCAGGGCCACAATGCGGCCGGAAGGATTAATTCAATAAAAATTCTCAGTAACCCCATCGGAAATTGAACCCGTGAAAGTTTATATTACCAATGTTAATTAACGGTCTTTGATTTCCCAAGATTATGTAGCGTCATTTTTCAATGATTTAGAGAGGGTCTTATATTGACGAAGTGCTAATAACAGCAGAAACTTCGGGTACTGGAAGCAAACCATAACCCATTGTACGTTTTTCACCACAAATCCCACACGGCCTAGCCGGGTCGTAAGCCTGCCACAAGTGTTAATGCCGTATTTCGTACGTACCAAAATTCATTTGGTATAGTGTATTGATTTTAGAACAAATTTCTCGGAAACGGTTTTACTGAATTGTTATTCCACGCACCTTTTCGAAAAATAAAAGCTTTCCAATTTTTGTAAATTAATTTACATCTCATGATAAATAGGCCTAACAATTATATTTTACGTGCGTACTTGAAAGTAATATAACCACTCACAGAACTGGATTATTTAACTAAAACACTGCTCGTTATTATTCTATGGACAGACAATTATGTGCAAAGCAACAAAACCTCTTCTTACGTCTTGATACTAGAAAATTCTTTTTTTGTATTAACCTGCTGTAGCGTAATTTCGCGGATTGCATGTGTGTTTTATCGTAGAAATTTGATTTGTTTTTTTAAACGTGTAGATCTAAGCCGTAGGTAAATATTGTTCCACCTTCATACATGCTGCGATTCACTTATAATTTAAATAACCGGAAGATGCTTACAGAGGCCTCTGTTTTGGTGATCCTGTGAGGAGACCGTCAGTTCGGTGTGTAGAACTGACTCCGCGACAATGAAGTCTGTCACAGATGGTTCCTAAATTACGTTCTTGATTCTGTTTTTTATTCATTTGAGTACACTTCCATCAACACGTCTTATGTGTTCGTCATTTGCGTCAGGAAAGTGGAAAGCGAACTTTGTCAGGAACAGAAAAAAAAATCATGATATGTTTGTTGCAGCTAGTTTAGTGTTCTTTAGTTTAGAAACAGAGGTCAAATGATCCTATATGAAATTGAATTTTAAAACGAAACACCAGAAATGAAAACAAAGAATGAAAAAGTCCTAATTTTTTAAAGAAGGTAGCAGATTCTCCAACGAAATAAAGCGGCAGGTAACAAATGTATGGTTAAAACCAACACTCTACAAAAACATTTTTATTTTTCTGTAATAGGCATCGAAATTTTCAAAATATTCTGTTCGTTTTCAGATTGTTATTTTTTGGCTTTCGACGTAGCTCTGAAATTTTCAGATAATTTGAAAATACGCAGTGTAGTTTAGTGTTAGTAAGAGGACTCCTACATGACTTGTTCAAAATGCAAATAACTAACATGAACGCATTAAGATAAATGTATTTTGGTCTTGTACAATTTATTTCTTTTTTTTTCCTGTCCTTGCTTCAATTTTATTTGTGTATTTTTTCTTGTGTCTTTTTTTACTTACCCGACCCACTTCTAGCATTTAATCTCATAGAGTTACGGCATTTCATGTCTTGTCAAAATTTGTAAAACAGTTCAACAAGAAACTGAACCTGTATCATTTTTTTTCCACCGCTTATATATAGCGAACTTTACGTTAAATTCAAAAGATTAAAATTTAACACATTGAAATACCTACGCTGTAAAGTGAATTAATTAACAGAGGTTATTAAAAAATTTCAAATTATTCTGACTATAGGTGACCTGAAGTCCAAATGTTAAAACTGTGCATGGGTTTCCAACCATAAATTATGATAGGGATTTTTACAAAAAATTAAATTTCTTAGAAAATAAGCTAGAATAAAAAGGGTTAAACTCCGTCAAATTCTGCATGTAATATGATTTGTTCATGTTTCTACGAACGTACCTTCTCTTATGTTACTATTTGCTCTTTAACAGTTAATTTCAGCAACAAGGAAGTTCAATGTTGTCCAAACAAAGCAGTTGTTTATGTAGCGGACAAGAAACTAGTAACATTTCACAGACGCACTCATATTAGTTGTGACGTAATAGTTTAGTCAACTAGAGACCAGTTTTGCATGCCCAAGCCCTGTTTCAATCGCAGACAATTTCGGACAGAGGGTTCGTTTTACGGAGTGTTATTATGGCAGGTTTGTCACCTGAGATAATCATGCCAATAGTGATCCATATTCATGTATCTTAGGGGATGATTTATTTTGTAGAACCTACCGGCCAGACCATTTCGTTCCTTGTATGTATCTGTGTGTGTGTGTGTGTGTGTGTGTAGATAAACATGAAGAAATAGTGAAAAGGAGGGTAAATAAAGGAAGAATGGGACAGGAAAGGAGAAGACAGATATGAAGATTAAATGCAGCTGGGGAGAAATAGTTGTGCAGATAATGTAAGAAAGAACTCGAAAAAAGGGGAAATAATGGGGGAGAAAGAGAAAGAAGAACGACAATGGAAGGAAGAATGTAATAAAGAAAGAAAGAAAAGAGGAAATAGAAATTGAAACGAGACTTACATAAACAAGGTAATAGAAAGTGCATTTGAAGGAAAAATTTAATAAATTAATGAGTAACAAACTTCATGTTTACGCCGTGCGTCAATATGAAATGCATTATTGTCCAACTAATGCACACATTTATATAAAATCGTTAAATTTAAAAAAAAACAATGAAACTTATAAAAGCCGCTCCAACATGTTTCGGTTCACACAGAAACCACCATCAGAGCCACAACCAGCGCTTAACTAAAATTACAAGTCTTGTTCAACTGTGCGTGGCGGTGCAGAAGTTGTCAGTGTTATGGCGGCATATGGCGCCATAACACTGACTTGCAATTTTAGCTAAGTGCTGGTTGTGGCTCCCAGATGATGGTTCCTGCGTGAGTCGAAACATGTTGGAGTGGTTTTTATAAGTTTCATTGGTTTTTAGCAACTTAACGATTTTATATACTTGAGTTCATTAGTTGGACAATAAAACATTTAATGAGTAAACATGTGAACAAATAAGAAAACATACAAACAAGCAACAATGAAGTTTTATAAGCTTATATAGCCCGCTGTTCTTAGTTACAGTGTGCTGATAAGTCCTTAGCCCGACCCTGGAAGGAAACAAACTACAGCGACCAAGACTTACACCACTATACCAAGACTTATGGCGTACAAACAACAGGAATATATTCCTGTTGATTATATTAGGTGACAAACCTTACATAATATCGCATAATATCACTAATAATATTTTACATGTAGAAATGTTGTGCGTTAAAGAATTGTCTTTGATCTGGAAATTACAGCCTCTTGCAAAAGGCAAGTATGGCCAAATTTATCGTATATACTTTTATGTACGTTTTCTTTCTCGGAACATGCTGTATATCAGAGGCAGCAATATAACAGTGACATCACAACGAAGAAACCCTATCTTGGGAAAAACAGAAGCACTTACAAAATAAAACAAATAGCTCACAACATAACAGAAATACATCGCAAAATTGAATAACAAAGAAAACACCTTGCATCTGAAATAAAATTGGGAAAGAGAAAGAATGGTTTTAGTATCGTCGAGGTCGACGATCAGTACCTTTACACACTGGTGTAGCCTGTAGTTAGGAACACTTTATTATAATGAATTGTAAAGAACCTGAACTTTTCTTCACTTCGGATGAGTATCTGTTTCACAACACAGATGTTTACAGCTAAATATTAGTATCCGCTAAGCTAATGCATTATAGTATTCTGCATATCCTGTTTATTCACTCCATTACAATTTTGAAGTCAGAAATTCATGCTAAATAATATGCACCCTACATGTGAAAAAGGAGCAACACACACATTGTTTCTCTTTAGATTTCCTTCCACCTGGTTAGTTTCCGATATTGTCCTTCAGACAGGGAGTAAAGTCAAGAGAACGCATTTTATCACTTGCTCAAAATTCACTTGTAATGCAAAGTATTGCCAAGTGCTGAATCATCATCTGTTACTACTATAAGAATATTTTCAATAATGTTCCCTTTATAATCTTTCATACGTACATTAATTTGCCAATTTTTGTTGCTTGAAGAATGAATGTCGTTTTATGAGATCACTAATGTGTTGATGCTTGTAAATTTGTGTTGGTTTATCTGGTTCCCCCCATTTCTATTTTTGAAACAAGTGTCAGTTTTTTAACGAAATATAATATGAATCTTGTGCCGTTAGAGAAAGCCCAACTTTTATGTTTAATTTTCTTCAAATCAGTAATATCGCTGGTGCAGCATATTTTATGGTACCGGCTAAACTAGACTCAGTTTAGGGTTCTGAACTTGTTTATGGTAATAGATCTTCAGGTACAAAAATACTAATTTTTGGGTAAGGGTAACGTTTTTTTGTAAAATGTTTAAAAAAACCTTGACACCCATACAACAATTTTGTTCACATGTGTGTTCTGTGGCAATAAAATGGTAAAGGTAAAAGTAAATCAGTCCCATTACAGGCCTGGACAGGCCCAGAGGGTTCCAGGAAGTTAAGGTTACCAGATTTCATAACAACGGCACAGGATGGTGGTAGGTTGTCAGCCTTACACACCGGCCGCCTATATCTCCTGGAAATACTGCTGGTATTCATTTCTGTTAGAGGCTGAGTCGACCCCAGGGCCAAGGTGCGATCGGAAGTATTATGTCAATGAAAAATTGCAATGATACCATATTGAATCGAACCAGCGACCTTCCGATTTGTAGCACAGCACCTTAACCACTGTACTACCGCGGTCCCCCCCTGTGGCAATAACAAACGCATATTGTAAACTAAGTGTAATCTGTATGGTGTAGATATGGGTAATAAACTCAGCATGAAGTATTATTTGTTGGCTAACTCTATGCGGGAATTTCCTGCATTGAATCTAAGCCAGGTCACCGGCAGTCTTGAGGTTTTTCGTGATTTTCTCAGTCTGTGCAGTCAGATGATAAGAGCATCACGATTAGGCTATGATTGCAATTGTGTTTCATTTTAAATTTATCATTTATAATTTAACTAGCACTTCACACCATATATTCTCCAGTAGTGACTAAAACTAACCCCATGGAGTAGAGTCTACCTGAGCAGTTATTCGCTGCAAATGTAGACAAGACATTTCGCGCATCTTATAAGACCTAAGATTCATCACCGCATTTATGAGAGCCCTGTACAAATCACTGCCTATCCCTGACCGCAGTTAGGTTCATCCAGTCCACACACCCCACTCTATTTCTCGAAGACGCATTTAAATTTTATTTTTCCAGCTACTCCCGCTTCTTCCAAGTGGTCTGTTTTGCCTCCGGTTTCCCCACACAAGTTCTCTATTCATCCGTACTTTACTCGTACGTACTACATGTCCGGCCTATCTTATTCTTCTTTATTTGATCACTCGGCACTTATGTGATGAATAGTAGAAATTACGTAGCTTATCATTTTGTTATCTACTCCACTCCGCTCTTACCTCTTCCCGCTTGGTTCCACATATCTTCCCCCACTTTCACGTCACAAAAAGAAATGACACACACACCTTAAAGATCAGAAGACTATTATAAAAATTTATTTTTTTAAAGTACATAGGTTTTCCACCAGGACATATGAAAAAAGTTTCTGAAAATAATAAATAGAGTGAATAATTAGATCAATTTATATAATCTCCGGGTACATATTCAAAAGGCATGTACACGCACGTAGAAATGTGGTGTAATTAAGCAACACTGCGCCAGTTCATTTGCGGAATGGGTGACCGCCTTAATCCGTTTACTGCCCATCCCTTAGCCGGTGTGAATTTGTCCGCGTTGTATCTACTTTGTGTCACTCATCATTCAGTCCATTACAATACAGGCAGAGAGAGAGAGAGAGAGAGAGAGTTCCCAGAATTATTTTATCTCGTATCTACGTAACCGATAACCCGAGATTTTATTTTATTTCGGGCCTAACATTTCCAAATACACATTACAGCATTAGAATTTTTTTTAACAAGTTTCGGCGTAAAATGAAGAATTTTAATATTATGTAAAATTACTAGACACATGGGTTTATTACATACAGCTTGTCCTTTCAGTTGGAAGAGGGTAAAATTCAAAGACTGTGAAAGAAATAAGTGATTATTGTCTTGTTTATACCAGATATTTAAAATTTTAAATTACTGGTAGATTCCCTTCACATTCCGACAAAACGGTAGGTCCACAGACATTTCTAAGAAGGTATTCACAGTAAAATATTATAATTACTTTTTACAGTGCATAACATGCAATAGGCTTGAATACGACCAGTTCCATCCAGTTTTGAGATCAAGTTCGTGTCAAATCTTTGCCGCTATACCTTCACAGTAAGTTGTTCAATGTAACTGCTGTTATCCCCTGAACTTCTCTGTACTGTGTAATAAGTTCCCAGAATATGTTAAACTAATTCAGATGTTCACGGAATAGAAATTTGAATTTCTGCTTGCGAAAAAGAAATCAGGAATTTTCTACCTGTCCAAAAGGATTTTGCGCTACTTCTCCGGAAGTAAAGGAAGCTTTGGTTGTGGAGCTTACAATTCATCTCCTTGACATAAAACCAGGATTTCTGAGTGGAAACATGCTATCTAAATCCCTTAAAATATTTCAGCTTTTACGGTGACGTTGTGAGGAAATCTGTAACAATAATTATTTCCCTGTACATTGATCGGCTTCTGTGCATAATTTCGCGATTTGTGGCCATCCTGTTTGGATTACCTAACGTACAAAAAAACTTGCATATGTAATATACTCGTACATATGCAAGTATATACATATATTTGTATAGACAAATGTATGACTAACAGATCTTTCTTTCTTTCTCTCTTTCTTTCTTTGTCAGTATCGCCTCTTTTACCTTCTCATTTTAGGTGTCGAGGGTTATTGTTACACCTGATTACACCCAGTGACACACACACACACACACACACACACACACACACACAGAAACTCATACCCGGTAAGACTCTTGTGGACGAGGGGTCGGTCCGTCGCCGGGAAGAATAACAAATCACGCCCTCTATTTCAGTGTTTCGTTATGCTTGGCAGTCAATTTGAAAACTGAACAAAGTAATTACATCCATCGTGTTGGTCTTATTGATAACAAGGAATGTACAAATGTGGGATAGCCGGTGATAACCAAGTATTCCTAATATTCTCTTGAAAGTCCGTGAACACCCGTCACTTGATCGTAACTGTAATCTGGGCAACGCACGGTTCGTTTCGCAATGGGTAAAGGCATAATCTCTCTCCTGATAAAGTTTTTGAAGTGGGCTAAACTCAAGTATTCTGCCCGTAGGCCTTTAATGCATTCTTGTGGTAAAGAACCATGTAAAATAATGCTAACTTCGACTAATACTGTTTTCGTGAATTGCAGGTTGCAGACCCCAGATGATGTGATATGACGAAAAGTAAATATCTTATGTGTGTGTTTATATATATATATACACACACACACTCACACACACATACACACACATACACACACACACACTCACACATACACACACACACACTCACACATACACACTCACACACACACACACACACATACATACATACACATACACACACATACATACACTCACACATACACGTACATACACACATACGTACAAACACAAACACATTCATGTACTGCCTGAAAGAGTCACGAAGTATGTCAACTGATGAAGTGTCTGTTGTACAGTTGACAATCTGGCTAAATGTGCGCTATTTTATGTTACAGAATAACGGAGGGCAACTCATGCTGTCATTATTCGAAGTGTTGTCGGACAATCTCACCTACAGTACTGTACAGCAGGTAAGCCTATACAGTGAACGGCAGGCGTTAACGTCATTCATAATTTATTCACTCGTAGCCATTCATTCTGAAGGGAGAGCTTGTTAAGAGCTTTGGGATTTCTGGGCCTTTTGTCTCTGAATAGGTTATTACAGATTTTCACTCTGGCGGATGATGTATGGATCTTGTGTGGTCTGTAAGTGACGTCACGTGGAGACAAAATGAAATAGCAAAGAGACTTAGCTACATATGTCCCTTCCTCTAGAGGATCATTTTTAAGTTTCGTTGAAAGTGAAGAATTATATGATATTAGGTGCATATTCGGAATTTCCATAGGAAGCCAGCTGTGTATGACACCGTATCCTCAAAGTGAACAATCTTTCTGTGAAACAATTTGTGATATTGGTATTTGGTGCGTGTTCTACCACTCTGTTTTATGATACAGAAATTATGCACGAAACAGTTTTTCTCGTTCAATTCACTTAGTGGGTGCAGTAAGTAGTTTATTACTTTTCGCAGATTTTAAAACCGAAGAGCAGAAGCTTACTGATTTGCTGTTTTGCTGGTGAAAGTAGTAGACATGTCCATTACCAGTGCGTTTTGTAGTCAGTAATTTTCTAGCGCGGCATCTTCAAATGTATGAAGGTCTAACAGATACAGCGTAGCCGGTATAGCGACTTGCAATGGGCTGGACGGTCCGGGGTTCTATCCCAGGTGGAGGAAAGGGATTTTCCCTTTTCCGAAACCCGTCCAGACCGACCCTGCAGCCCACTCATTCTCATCCAATGGGTACCGTGGCTGATTCAGAAGAGAACGCGGCCGAAGCATTGCGTTAACCACCCATCCTTATCCAGCACTGAGGTTAGGAGAGAGTACGGCTGTACCTCTAAACCATTCTTTGTGAAATAATGGCAGGTTATTCGGTGAAATGTACTTTAATGACTGTAAAAGCCAATGTTTTTCTACAGGACCATCTCTGTTATTTACTCCTCTGTTTATCTGTAATGCTGGAGTAGCAATGGCAAAACCAGACTCTCTGTTGACAAACTTATGATTTTAGAGGTTGAAGTAAAAATGAACCCATACAATTGGAAATTGGCCGCATGCAACAGGGAATTGTACATTGTGTTTTAATATTATCGTACCTCTTAAAGTTCTTACCAAGGTAACGAGTAACAGCAGTGTTACTGTTCCTTTACTAAGATTTCCACCTCCCCAGATATGGTGAGGGGAGGATTCTCCAGAATCTGTTCTATATCTTGACCATGACAGATGTCGATATAAGAATCTCCGAATTTTCTCTTACATTAAGCTTTTTTTTTGGTTGATAAAAAATCCCTATATTTTAAATTTTATGTATTTACATTAATGTGTGCATAATATCTAGTCCTGTTGAAAATAATTGTATCCTTGTTGAGCACTGTTAACATATCCTTAACAAATGTCCATGACGAAAGTTGTCATAAGCCAGGATCATTAGCAGTGGTGTGATTTTTACTTACGTATGTAAAATTTATGTCATATTTTTCTTTATGATCGTAGCGTTTACTACAAACCGAAGAGCCGAAGAACTTGAGCAATTTTGGATCTATTTGTGACATCTTTTCCATCTATGGTTCAGGAAGTTTCGACATATAGTGCTGGAACAGTTGGTTTGTAGTTATTCCAGAAAGAAATAAGAATCGTCCATTTCAGGGGAAATTCTTATTTCCTTCAACACATTCCAAGGCATCTCAGTGTGCAACGTAAGAAGGCCGTTTTGTGCCTTCTTGGTACATGTGGAGAACGGTGGTACGAGAATCGGGGATATAAAATATTGCAACTTAAGAAGAAAGAGCAGTATAAAGACAACTACCGTGTGTATTGTTTATCTTCGTGGCCTTCAGGTTCTTTGTAACGGGCGATTTCTCATGACAAAGTGACGGGGAGAGCGTGGAAAGGTTTCCGTTTGTGCTCTAAGAGGTTCAGAGGTGAAGTTAGCCTGCAATAAAATCAGAAAGAAAGGAGAAATAGGACCAAGTAAAAGATAAGAACAAGACTGTAGCTTCTCACATGTTTCAACAATGTCAGCAGCCCTCTTTGAGTCCGTACAGGTCGCATTTAACCTAGTAAATAAAAATAGACTTTTATTTCTGTTACTAAAAACCGCCCCTCTATGCTGAGTTGCATTTTACTACGGCTACCCTGCTCTTCAGGTTACCATAATAAACTATGAACTTATTTTGGGTGGGGCCAAAAATAACAGCCTTGTATACACAACACAACACAACACAACACAATGCAACACAACACAACGTAACACAATCACACACCAGATGTACATATATCTTAATACAAACTCATACACCATTGGAATTTTATTAGCGTTGCAACATTAAGTAAAAAACTATGACCGCAAAAATGTGCATTTAAGAAGGAAAACAGTCAACGGCAAATTGTAAAAAGCTTAAAAAAATATGTAAAAGCGCAGGCCACATAAGAGAAATTTTATTTGAGGAAAAAATTGGACCTTAAATTTTTTGTTGATATGTGAAAATTAGTTTTAGTTCCATTTCAAGGAACTACACTTTTTTACGGCGTGTCCGGACAGATCTGTAGGCCCATTATGGTTGCATCTGAGGGAGGGAAATGGCATGTGTTGATTCTGACTGCAACGGAGAAAGCGGAATTTGAAATCATTGACAATAATTATATCAGATTGGGGCCATCCTGTTGTTTTACCCAATACAAATATCAAATAAATATTATTATATTCATTCGGAACACAACAAATAGTTTTATTATCAATCTATAAATCTGGTAACATGTTTCAGTTCATTCAGCCTTCATCAGGCCAATTCTCAAACCATACTGAAGGTAAATTCAGTAGATGTGCACGTTGTGGGACCCTACAATGTTCACATCTACTGAATGTACTTTCAGTATTGTTTATGAATTTGGCCTGATAATGGCTCGATGAGCTGAAACATGTTGCCAGATTTATTGATTAATAATAAAACTATTTGTTGTGTTCCGAATGAATATAATAACATTTATTTCATATTTGTAATAATTAGTTTAACTGGCAATCCTAAGTTGTTCATCCGTCATAAATGAAGACTTGAATGTATTAAGAGATTTTTGTTTGTAATGAGAAATTCCATTCATTCATCGCCCTCTCAAACTCCTATTTCTTCTATTCGTTCCCCATTCTGTCTCCTGATACTTGCACGACTGCTGATTTTGCCAGACTCTCCATCGTCTTGTCCTTTCTCTAGTTTAATTACTTTTTCGTTTATATTGATCGTCATTACCTATTGAACACTCATGTAGCTGAATTCTTTATCCAATTTGATCTTCTACTATTAAAATATTAATGCTTTCTTTAAGTTTGTTCAATTTAAACAATTACATTACACAGTTGTACCAATAGTAATTGCCGTGCACATTTCATTTTTCGAGACATGTTTGCAATCTGAGTGCCAATAAACGTAATTAAATCCAGGATTTTCTCGATAATTTAACAAGGAGTCAGAAGACAGTATGCAATGAAGAGAAAGATAATGTTTCGTCATAAATATGAAATTGGAACAAAAACAATTATGAAAGTTACATACGGCGTGGGATTAGCTGCTGTGTACAAGATCGTATTGTAGAGTTCGAAACTCAGGTTGGCGGTCCAATTTCCGCTTTATTTCCGAAGCTTACGGGGCGCAGATTCTTTAACCACATAAAGTGATGTTTTGAAATTTACCTTTACCTAGTAAAAATAAATTTGCATGTTATACAGTAATGGTTTTAGAAATGTGTCCCTTAGAACATTTATGTAATGTTTGTATAGAAATTTAATATCTTACTGAAACGGGTGGAGGCCTATATGACCTTAACTTTTGAACGTAACGTATGGACGTGACACCCTGTTGTCATTGAAACACACACAAAAAAGGCTGTTTTCATATCGATAAGTGTCTTTCACTGTGGGGATTGTACTAATTTTTATTTCAGTTTATTACATTCTTCATAGACCTGCAGTTGTCGTCTTACTGAGATTTCCATGTTTTGGTTGGGCGCCTATATTAGGCAAGTTAGAGTAATGAAAAAAAGGATGGCCGGAAATTCAGAAACAAAATGTGGGCTTGTCACCCCCTTATTCACAAAGTGTTGACCTTGTTATATAGGGAAAATGATGCGAAAGAAACCTTCACGAAAGAAAAGCCAGAGACTTTTCTGGGATGGGTGCTGGTTAAAATCTTAACTCCATCAGTTACTTAATTAACACACCAACAGCTGCACATATATATGTTATTTAATAAATTTAAAATTTATATTAAAATACTTAAAACGCTCCTACATATTTCGATCACACGATCATCCTCAGGGAGCATACATTGTTCCTTGCTAAAGTTATAGTTTAAAAACATTCAGTGATTTACTGCTGAGTGTTTTTGAACTATAAATTAGCAAGGAACAATGTATGCTCCCTGAGGATGATCGTGTGATCGAAACACGTAGGAGCGTTTTAAGTGTTTTAATGCGAATTTTAAAATTTATTAAATAACATATATATATATGCATCTGTTGGTGTGTTAATTAAATAAACTACAGAATGCACGGTGCAACGATAAAGATCCATCAGTTACTTTTTGTTAAGCCATTAATAGAGCAATAATTTCATAAAGCGACTAATGTGAACATATAAGTCGGTCACCACTGTGAACAAGAATCCCGTAAGCCGAGTATGCATAGAAGACAGTATGAGTCTACGAGGAGGAAGCGAATGAAAACATACGTATCCCCCGGTAGAGTCCTCTCCGATTACCAGAGACCGCAAGTCTCAAATTTGAACAAACGCTGAAGAATGGAATCCAATGGGTGATCAGTTTTAGCAGCAGAATAAAAAACGAACAAACAAACATCAACTACTTGGATAATAAATTTGACAACGGGCACACGTTGAACACAAGTGATGGTTTTAAGAGTCGACACCATTTACTTCGGAAAATTTTCTTCAAAACAACTTATCCAAGGAGGATGTGTCATATGATATAAATTTTGGATCTTGTGAAATTTTACGATTTTGTTATGAAATATTTGAAAGAATGAGTGCTGAATTGAGGACGAAATATTGTACTTTGTGCCTGTTGAGTGTGATAACCTATTGTGACATTGGCTTCAAAATAATAAATTTGCGGCAAAAGGTCGGGGTGCATGTTGGAAGGGCAAGAATTGCCTACATCTGGCACCTTATGTACTCGCGCTAAAGGAAACTTGGGTTCAGGGTCGCTTGTGCTTTGTTGTGAAAATATTACCAAGTGACGACAAATACAGCAGTGGGGGGTTAAGGCTAGGGAGGGGTGTAGTCTAATATTGCTGCGGGCGTGTTCAGTCCTGTGTAAAATATTGCTTCTTTGCTCTGAGAACTCTGAATTCTGGAGCATACAAAACTTTACGATTAAAAATAATGTTCTTCCTTTTTTGGGCTAATACACTTCTGCTCGTGTATGTGTAGGTTAAAACAGAAAGGAAGAAATTTCTTACTGCCAGTATTTCTTCGAATAAAAGTTTGTACTTGTTTCTTATTATACTTCCAAAAACAATAGAATTCAAATGTTCGTGGATAACAACATTTTCGGGTGTAGCTTTTAGTAAAATATTGTAAAACGCACTTGAAGTAATGGAAATATACTCCAGGGTTAATTGAGCTCAAGACGCTGCTCTTTATATTTAGACAAACACTGTCCGTTTCAATTTCTACGCAATATTTATAGCGACTCAAATACGTGATTTAAAATAAATGTAGTTCTTACGTGTTTGTTCCAACTAAGAGGAACATTTAGCTGACGGTCCCATTAAAGAAACACAAGAATAATGCAAATGTTTTCCATCTAATCATAAATTTGTTGTTACGAATTCTAATTAAGAGCAGCACACGTTTCGGCTAGCTAAGTAGTCATCACCAGGCTGAATACAAAGAACGTGACAAGGGGAATATTTACAGCTGCAATTACTGTTCTGAGGTCTTACTTTTTCAACAGTGCTCTTATTTAATATGTATTTGTAAATGCTAAACGTATAAAATATACACAGCTCTAGAAAGAATATGTTACAAAGTTTAGAATTATTTAATTGAGCAGTTGATTGTAACTGTAAGTTAAAATAAAATGTAGCGCCTAAAATAAATCAAAGGTGGTGCAGCTTAGGCACGTTTTACAAAGACGGTTTGGCATTTATTGGTTTTGAGGTCTTACGTATTCTGGCTCGATGATAGACTGTTGGATGTTGAATTTGCGTGACCGGTATCATATCAATTGATAGACTGTTTGTTAGCTGTGTGTGTAAGACATGAAATGATATTAGGTATTTTCTTCAAGAAGTGACGTGGGTTAAATTTAATATTAATTCATTAGATTAAAATGGAAACAGGAGCAATAAAGAAAACTGCATTAGACTTGAATCCTCAGGGATATAGAAGGAGAGGCAGACCGAAGAGAACGTGGCGAAGGACAATAGAGGATGAGATAAGAAGCACAAGAAGATCATGGAATGAGTTCAATGGAGTAGCTGGAGACCGCAATGCCTGGAAGCTCTTCATGGATGCCCTTTGCTCCACAAGGAGTAAAAGGATTTGATGAGATTAAAATGGAAATTAAAAAGTAATTTAATAGCTTAAGTGTAGTTGAAATTTTTAATGGTTTAATTTGTGTCTTCATAAATGTGTAAGAATTAATTTGTTCTTAGCGTTTTGGTGTTCACCTTTATTGTATGATGGAAGCAGAATTTTCAAAAGACTTACTTCACGCGGGTTCAGTCATCTTAACATTAACAAACCATCTTCTTTCAGATGGACATTGTAGTTCGTCAACCTTATAGTAGGGAGTCAATGAGGGAAACGTGAAGACAATTGTCACCTTCGTCCTCGCCGAGCTTAACCGTCCAGTATGTTACGTAAGCTCCTTAATACAACATTATGGTGTTAGGTGGAGGTGCAGTGGGATGTTTGTCCTTAAACAGTTAAGTGGAAATGAATTGGAGATGGAAATCTTGTGCACTTCGACTCGACCCTACAGATGGTGGTTCTACATGCTTCCGAAACGTGGGTAATTGTTTTTTCATGGTTTGACATTCCTAGTGAACCTAGACCTTCTGTATGAGCTTCCTCTCTCACACTCATTTAGACACACCACACTCGGTAGGATTCCTCTGGAAGAGTGATCGGCCCGACCCAGAGACCTCTTCCTGACAACACACAACACTCACACGAAAAGGCTTACGTACCTCCGTCGAGATTCGAACCCGTATTCCCAGCAAGCGAGTAGCCTTAGACCGCGAGGCTACTTGGATCGGCACATCGGTACATAGTCCCATTTATTAATCGATGCGGCTTAACTTCCCAGATGAAATTTTTCATGAGCGCCGCTGCGACAGTGGCGTACTTCACTCAAAAGCGCTTTTCATTTGAGTTTTTTTTATCCAGCTTGTTTAAGTTAAAATCAGGATCATGGTAAAGAAGGTAAACAAAAGGTCAAGTACTGTGTTGGAGTGAACGTATGCTATTTATGCCTTATTGATGTTACACTGCACTCGTACGAATCAAGATACGTCGCTGTACGTCTGTTGTATGACCTGACATTGCCGGTTGCCGGGTTGGAAAACCACAACATAGGTACCGCAATCAGCCTGGATGCTGCCCGCTGGAACTCAAAAAATTAATGTAAATTTCGTTCGTTACAGTGCGAGTTATTTTGTAGTTTTGTCAGGTGCTTGTTTGTTTGCTTGCTTTCTTATGCCTCGGCAATGGATTAAAAGTTGTGATTTGTTCTCGTAATACGTAATTTGTACGCTACAAAAAGTAAGAAAAGTGGCAGTACTAATATCACGTTCGTTAACATATTCCTTGCCACTACTTCACCGTTACCTGTCATATTAGCTCAGTGGTAATCTGCATTGTACCAGACGGTAGCAAAGATCTGTACTACAGGGCTAAGGTCCTGGACGGCTTGTAAGCTCCATGTCATTGTCACTCAGTTACGAGTGTAATAGTTGAAAACGACACTTTTCGTTACTCGTACGGGTATTCTGCACAAATCTGTTCAAATGTCGGAAAACATGAAGATTTACAAATATTTGGCTATCGGGCGAGACTGTAGCCAAACACATCTTGCATCGATCGTTCACAATGTATGAAATATTTTTATTTTAACTTGAATACGTGCCGATGTTGACGCATCTTCACTACTGTGACTAATTACTTGTACGTGTTGTAGAATCGTTCGTGAGAAGCTAACGGGCACGAAATATAAGGATCTCAACAGCAGTACTACTGAAGATTTCAGTATTTCATGATGTTATCGAGGTTTTGATTAATAAACAACTACAGACGTTTCGAAGGAACATGGCGGCTTCAACTTCAACGCCAAGCCGTCCAAGAAGAGAACTGGATTTCTTGGCCCTAAAGGTGAAGCCACTACTATCCTTCGTAACGTCTGTAACTGCTTACCAATTAATATAGTGTAACGTCGCAGAGCCCCATCATCTTCAAGAAACTAGTTGCTGAGTTAGTAAAGTAATTCCACGCGTTGTTGATTATCATGTTCCCAAAATCCACCATCGCTCACTAAAACTAATATGTTTAAATCTAGAGCCATATACTGTAATCCACAGTCACGTTCGCTTTGACGTCGTACAACGTTTGTAACTGATAAAGCATTGATAAGTAAACCAATACATACATCTAAAAACATGGGACACATTTCACCTGGCGATAAAGAAAGAAAACGGAATATTGCCATGCCTACTTTATTTTGTACAGGGTGTTCGTCTTCATGTTTGACCGATTAGCGCGTGCACGACGAGTGAGTTCTTGTTGGGTTTTCTCAAGGTTATTATCACCGCAAACATTTTTCTATCTCACGTCAAGAACTGTTAAACT
>Ga0123352_10006255_pt1 | contig 18187 bp, 10 predicted proteins | sample TergutLab28metaG_FD_89700 | JGI IMG/M metagenome (GOLD analysis project Ga0123352, IMG submission 89700) | Labiotermes labralis P1 segment gut microbial communities from Petit-Saut dam, French Guiana - Lab288 P1 | ecosystem: Host-associated > Arthropoda: Insects > Digestive system > Gut ... | reverse complement strand
CTTAAGTTCCATAGACAACCTGATGATGGCCAACACAGGCCGAAACATGTAGTTGTTTTCCATCACATTCATTAAATACACCTCAGTGATTAAGTTGTGTTTGACTACATACCTTCTCCTAGCAACTAATATGAGTCTAACAGACATTTCTTGCCTTATCTCCCACAATCACTATTACGCGTACCATGTCATCTAGTCACTGTACGGTACATACGCTTGATTTGTGCTGTTGACAGCATAGTTAAATGAAAAGAAGTAAGTACATTTAAAAGGGTTGAATATATAATGATATTTACACATATTAGTCACCGTATGAATTTAAAACATTAAATATCATTGTTTCGTCAGTCTGCTAACTCCAGACTTCACCTGTTATTTATAACTTTCTTATTAGTATGTTTTCGAACAGCTGTCGATCAGTGTTTTCAAACCTTCGGCTTATAAATAAGGGCCTAAAGGAATAATTCACATCTCAGTCCCTGGAAACAGCTCATACTAGGCCGACATCGTCAGCAAATCTGACAAAGTTACGTCAGTCGGTGTGCCAAATAGTTGCTGAGAGCGCTTCCTCTCAGCCACACTTCCATTTTACACATGCTTAAGGCAAAAGTATGCAATTTCTATTTAAGGCACCTTTGTGCGCAGTAACTTATATCACATAACTTGTTATTGATTATTTTTAAGCGTAGTATGCGCAGAGAGATAAAATATCCACCAAACACTTTAATCGGAATACCGAAAAGAAAGAGGCAAATAGAAAAATGTAGGTTTATGCGAGATGGTAATATTACTGTGGCTCTAAACATTTGGGGTGGACATATCAGTCTCAGGACAGAATCCAGTGGTGGGAACAACATCTGAATGTAGTATTTAACCAGTTTTATATAATCCATGTTCTGTGAATTTATCTGTTGTATACAGTTCTTTGATATACCTAAAATGCGCTTGAATGTGTGAATGTAATTTTATTACATAATAGGCCTAACCACCGCAGGATGGTAAGAACAAGAATATAATATGATTATAATTGTACTCTTGTTCTTACCACACCTGAAGATGGCCACGTGGGTGACTAAAACATGTCGGTGGTTACTACTTACAAATATCACATCCATAAACTCAAATACATTTGTTCGTGTCTCTAAAAAATGTACACGTAATAATTTAATTTCTTTTTTCATAAAGAAAACGAATTTTTGGTCAGCTTTGCTCTTATTTTCCTAAGAGTGACTCTGCTCAGTTAGGTTGCTTGATTCGCTATAATGTGATGAAGAAGAAGTGACCGACCGAGAAAATATATAAGAATGTTGCAGTTAGGATCCTCGGTTAGGATATATCTTAAGATGCTAAATGCTTACATGCACCTTCGTAGGAAGTTGCTGCATCCATAAATTTATAAATGAAGACTGAGGCAGCCACTCCATACGAAGCCTTTGTTGCCAGGTCCGAAATAATAACCCAGAAAACCATAGCTTGAATTCTTACTGCCATGGAATATCAATTCTCCTTAATAATTCAGTTGATCTGGGAGGGTTATAGATTGTACTCCCGTAGAAACGGAGAAGAATATACGGATTATTCTGTTCGGAGTAAACATTTTGTAAGGAAGTATGTCCTTTAAATTCACAAAAAAATTCAAATATCGACAGTGTAAATGCTATCGTTAATTCTTTCCGGTGGCGACTCAATTATCACCAAGCCTCAGCAAATATTGGCTATGTGAAGCCTCTATAAATAGTTTGACGTCAATATTTCGGCCACAAACATTTACGGAAAATCTACGGGAAATGTATATACATCGCATTAATAGATCAGATTCCATCGCTATCGATGAACTAATATAAACTTCATCCGTGAATACATAGGATGGCTGCCTGTTAAGGGTTGTTTCGCAAATAAATGACATTTTATTTCTACCAAAATAGTTCTCGAAGACACTTACCATCGTGGGAAATGCGACGCTCTATAATTCTGTAGAAGATGGAATAGTTTCAGAAGAACCTGTTACAATCTATATTCAGGGCATAAATATTTCCATATTCGTACTTCCTTTCCCTACCATGCCAGTAGTGTCCGTGTTGCAGATGTGCTCCAGCCTGCAACACAGGCACTACTCAAACCCAGCCGCACCAAATCTCCAACACACAACGAACCGAGAACAAAACGACAGATGTGGTAATTCAAAAGCACAGTCACAAGCTCCTGATGATGGATATATTAATGTCCGAAACATGTTGAGTATATAAGAAGTGAAATAAAATACCAAGTGACATCAAATTGGTCTTTTATACTTCAACGTATGCAAATGCACCTATAAGTTACATTATGAAGTATGATTTTAAATACGAGTGGAAGGGAAAGAAAGAAGCTATTTCTTTCTTATAGTGCTACATTGTGCTGATGGAAGGTCTGTGCTTTTAAGTCTGCAGAATATATTCCTCAGCTGATGTCAGGGTTAGCTCAGACGTAATGTCGAACGAAGTGGAATTTTCAGCGTGTGATTTCACAACAGAGGCCCTCAGTTTGTTTAGGCATCACTCTCTAATGACGTGTGAGGGACTGGAAGTTTAGACGCACAAATTCGTAACGTCGACACTGCAGGCGTAGTCAATTTCACACTCAGGGCTGGTTAACCCTAGGAGAGGCTTAGTGTAAAATTTATGCTGATGTTTTAATTGTTTGGGGTTTAAATGTTACTTGCTTGCAACATGATTTTGATCATTTGGAGTATCATAAAAGACGACGAATTGAATGGTTACCACAGAGATAATCAGCATATTAATACCATATCACTCTTTTTTAATTCTGTGGTCCAATGGTGCATAAATCCTGGGAAAATTCGCTGGGTCGACTAAATTTTGTAAGGTGACACCTGAAAGTTTTGGACCCCCTAGAATGGAACTTGCTTCATGGCACCATAAGTGCCTAGAATTTTGGAGTGGCTGCTAGAGATTTTGAAAATTTGTGCACTTCTGCCCTTGTCGCCCCTCCTTTTTAGTAGCTTAGTTTTAACCCACTCTTCTTTCTTTCAAACATAAGCAAGTTTATGGTACCACCATAGGCTTCCGCATGCCTCAACAACATAACCCACCGGCGAATTTAAAGTTCGTTATTACAATTAACTTAATCACGAAAAATGGTGTTAAAAATTAGATTTTCACAGATTTAATATTAGTTAAATGTATACTTAACGCTTAGAAAGATGCAGAACCATCGGAATATTTGAATTGTCTGCGCAAGCGAACGTAATTTGTATATTAAAACTTGTCCAGCTACATGCAACACAAAGCAGTTTGTTTATTACTCTGCAAGTTCTCTCTACATGTTTCGGGTGTCCAGCACACCCATCATCAGGAGTACACAAAACTGTAACTGCAGCCTCCGATACTAGTCATATTTTTGTGCAACTACCTCCCTCCAACGTGGCTTTGTTTTGCATCTCGTTGGACAAGTATTAATATAGATCAGCGAAGCACGGAACCATAAACGTAAAAAAAGAAAATAATTGTTTTTCTCAGCGGGGTGTTATTTTTATCAGTGTGAACATTGTCATTCTGTAATTACTGAGTGTTCTGGGTGGTTAATTGTTAAATATTTTTAAAGTACCTAGTGCTTGAAACAGATCGCCAAATTAAATACGCTGCTATAACGTGTTACATATGCGTCTTGCTGCAAAAATAACAATAGAACTGAATAAATGAAATATGTATTCCACACGTGGTCCGCTAGTATAGGGCGTCCACACTTTGTGCGAATTAAGGTTACGCGAATTTGAAATAGTGCGGTTAAAACTATTAGTGTTGTATCAGTTTGTGAGTAAAACTTGAAATAACGCGAATCCGAAAAACAAACTGAATTGGTGGAGCTTCAGATGATGGGATGGCTATCAGTATGCAAAGAAATCCTCGTAGGAATAAAAGGAAGGGAATTCTCAATCCAGCCTAGTTTCCCGTACAGTACAAGTCAACAGACCAGACTCCAGTATCCAGCAGGGAGAAAGGGCTTCAGAATTATGCGCCTGTTGCGTCATCTGTTTTCCTGGTTTGTCGTCGGGGTATGAAGATTTTTTTCCAACACTTTCAGGATGTGTATTAAATTAATTAACTTTTCACTAAATTTTTTTTTGTTTATATTGTGCTTCAACAGTGTTATTAGAACTTAAAATGCGCTGCATTGGCTGTAGGTTTGTGTGCTTGGAGAAGACATCCCTCGTACTTATATTTATTCCCATGGGCAAATTAGTATCGAAATAGGCAAATCTGGAATAACTGGAGATTTAAAGAAGGCATCCTTCGCGTAAAATCCGACGGCACTGTAGTTGGAAAATGAGTATCTTAAGTAGAAACTGTCGTTGTGATGCTAACAGTATCTCGGCTAGTAAGATGGCACTCCTTGTATGAAACTCGCAGATCCATCACTACGTGTACGCTAGCAAATGTTGATCGCCAGGCAATAAGAATCCAGTCCATAGACAGTCCTATTCTATTTCATTGACATCCACTTAGGTATTAGAGGTAAAGGTAAAGGTCATTTTATAACAGGCCACGAAGGCCCAGAGGGGGAGTAGAGTTTAGTTCTACTCTTTCTTTAACCTCGGCGCTAGATGGGGTGGCTGGTCAACGCTACGCCCCAGTCGTTTTACCCCCGGGAAAGAGACCCTGTATCCATTGTATGGGAGGCTGTGTGGGCCCCAGGGCCGCTCTGGACGGCTGTGGAAAATCTCGCCCCCACCTGGATTTGATCCTCGTACCGTCCAGACGATAGCGAGACGCTATATCGACGGAACTATCCCGGCCCCTGCCTTAGTATTACAATCCTATATTCGACTCAGCTTCAGTTTGTCAGGCATGTTCTTCTTGCACACCTCAGACATGCACCGTTCAATGTTTGTCTCAAATCACTCGACTCATTTACACTAACATCTTCACAATAACCAGAGTAGGGTGATTTAGCGTAGACATTTAGTAGGTGATCGCTTCTGATTCCAGCCTGGAAGCTGGTCATCCTGAGTATGTTTCGTGATTTCACTCATTGCTTGTATACAATTTCAGGTCATAAAAATACTGATTCCTTTCAAATCCTTACCAACTCAACTTTCACCTACCATTCTTACATTAGATGCTGTACAGAATGAGACACTGTCAGCGTCCTGCAATAAAACAAAACGAAAACAAATAAAACAGAATAACAAAAAAAAGTTTCATATGGGCGAAGAGAAGACTAGTAATTTTCCAGTTGCGCGACTTTGTCTGCTCTTGTGTTAGTTTCTTTCTCTCTGAAACGAAACTTCCTCCGGAACGTATTCTGAAGCATTCTCAACCTGTTCTTCTTTCAGAGATTGAGATCAGGTTAAAAATAATACGAGAATTCATCAGAAGTTTCATGTAAATGGAATGTGGGACTTTTTATTTATATTTGTAAGATAGATTACAATATCGCAGTACTTCGTCACACCCATTAATGCACAAAGATATGTCGTTCCGGAAAGCAACTACACCCAGTTGCCCCCATATTTCTAATAGTGAAAAATACTATCCCTCTACTTATGTACAGAGCATTTGTTACAACTTTCTATAGTTATAAATGTGTAAAACGAAGCATGGAGGATAAGGAAAAGAAGTTTAAGTTTTATTTAGATTTTTTAAGTGCGATAAGGAGATAGTTCAATAATGAACAAAGCCCGAAGCTTCATGCAAAATTTGCAGTGTAAAATAACATATAACAAAATTCCTATTTTGAAGAGGATGTAACCAAGATCGCTAATGGATAGTATTACGCCTTTTCTGCATTCTGAAACTAAAACCTACCGAGTACCAAATACAGATTTTGTTAACAGCCATCACTACTGTTTTTTAAAACTAATCTTAAGTCTTCTTGTTATTGAACATATAGAAGATGCAAAGTTATATCGTTAGATATCTTTTGATTTGGAATTGTGCATATATTTTAATAATATTGTAATTTTCTCATGAACAGCAGACCACAACAACAGACTCTTAAATGTGTGTTTCACGATTAAACAATTTTTGCCACGAAACAAATGAGAACAGAAGATTTCCATTGTTGTGCTTTTATACCATGAGTTTTGTATTTGGTTGTCCAATTTTACGTTGATGTTAATTCCGATTAGCTCAATGTACTTATCTCAGGGAGATGGTTCAGCGCAACCAGCCATGTGATAACAAAGGATGAGGCTTCTATAACTACGATTTTTCCGTTCCCTTTTGTGATTGACCTCTGCTCATAAAGCAGGAACATTGCCTTCAAATGCATAGCAAGCCATGTTTATCGGTTTAACTGATTAGTAATTCCTCACGTCACATTCACAACTATTGCATCATGTTCTACAATAAATTGAATCAATCAAAACCAGAATAAAATGAAGACATTTTGGTGTATTTTGTAAGAAAACTGCCAATTCACTGTAGCACACCTTCAAATTAGCTTGTTATGGTAGTGCGGATATTCAATACAATCTGACAATTCTAGCCGCGGTGTTCTCTTGTCTCTTTGTTTTACTTAATCTACAATTTTGCTTACAGACGACTGAGGTTAGAAACACCTCAGAATTATAAAATTTACGTGTTGCCTAATGTTATGCATCATATCGCTGGTGTCAAGGGAAAGGTCACAGGCCTCATCTTTAAAATTTACAGGAAGAAGAAAAGGATACTTCTTTATATTTCAACGAATATATGGGCTGAAATATCACTCTGAAACACATCGACTTAAGTCACTACTTTTAACAGTTAATAAATCACTGCAAATAACAATTAGTTATCCATTAATGCTACGCAAGATTTTACTAAAGTGTTTAGTGACATATTATTCTCTCTTCTATTTAACCGTCCGGGATAATGTTAGTCTTCTGGAACAGCTGTGTTGGCCATGCAGTTTGTGTTTAACTTTTCCTTTTGAACCTTTTCATAAACTGCTCATTGTTATAAATATTTAGCGGGTTGTGTTTCAGATGCTTGCAGAAACACAAGCAGATCTCCATACAAAATATTCAGTGCTTCTGTCCCGTTCTCTCCTCAAAATCTCAAATATCCAGTGTTATATATATATGCGGACCTACAAGCGTGGCAAAGCGTAATTTTACTGCACTTCTTTACGAAAGCACTAAACAAAAGTGTGTTAATGGCATATTTACAGGTACTCTTGAAGAAGACCACACACTATTTAATCATTTTACGTGGTTGGTCCAGTATGATATCCATTTGTACATTCTAGGTTAGGCCATAATATGAAGATTTATGAAGTACACTTCTTAGCAGATGTTCAGTACGAGTACCGTGAGCATCCCAGCCCAAATCATATGACTGTGCACTTTCTTTTAACATACATTTTAACATATCGGGTGAAAATGCATCCGAAGAAGCTCGCATCTATCCCACAGAGTTTGGCCAAACTGGTACGGAATGGTGGAATGTAAAGGATATTCTCCATGGACCCCCAGAAAAAGAAATTAAAGGCCGTAACTAAGGAGGAAAGAGGTGACAAAGTGACAGGGCCACCTCTCGCAATCCATTTCCGTCGGAAAGTCCCATTTGACAACTGCCGGCCAAACTACAGTGGCCCACTAGAATAGCATGTCACTGGAAACCTTTCTTCAAAAGTCGGCATAATGAATTCCTCCAACATGTCGAGGTACATGAAACCAGTCACAATGCATTCTGGGGGGGGGGGGAACCAAAACTTTTTTTTTGTTTTGATATACCACAAGAGATGTTGAACTACGGACTCCTCCTTTATATTCAGGCACTGAATTAGGATTGTTACTGCACCAGCTTGATTGTCATATCTGTTAAAAATTGCGGAGAATTGGGTAAGTGGCTTCGTCACTAAACAACAATTTGTCTGTACGCCGTATCCGACACTTTAGAGAACGTCAGTCACACGTGGACTTGGAATCTTACGTATTGCAGCAGTTGGTATTTGTTAACGTTAAACCTCAAACGAGTTCACAGAATTTTGACCTCTCTCGATTGTGGCATTCTTCATGTCGAGTTGCTTGACATTTTGGTTTCCTTCGACTGCGAGCGAAAGCCGCTCGGACTTCAGTCACTGGTGGTCCTTTCCTGTAATTTTTTCTTTAAGAATGAAAAAGCTTCAGTGTTCAGCTTATAAGACTTTTAACTGGACAGTTCTGCTGATGGTTCGCAACCGAATTCTGTCTGAAATCTATTTTGTGCTGTAGTTACAGGTATCGTTTTGTGACAAAAGAGCACAAACTTTGCTTCCTGCACTTCAGTGGCCATTTTCCACAACTCAGATGTCAGCGTCGCTGGTGTATTTGAGACTATGTTGCTTGGAAACTCAAACAGCAATAATTACGTAGCTTCCGCCCTGCCCCAGTACAGTATCGGAAACGATAGTGATTATTAATAGCAGAATAATTATTTTTAAAGACTTTAAAAAGGTAGTATTACTAGGTGCAGATTCTTCTCGTCTGGGTTGGTATGCCGTGTTGAAATTCCAAAGAATTGCAGTACCTTTATCAGCAAGGCCATGCAGTCCTCGTCCTGGAATATGACTACACGAGACGGCGCAGGACCCGCTTCCCAAGACGACTTGCATCTTCAGCGTCCCTGCTGCGAGACCCTAATCCCAGCTGAATTTCAAACCCATACAGAAGTAAAGAAGAAAAATAACAAAAACCTTAAACAAAAGCACTTGACACAGACTCAGTGTAATTCATTGCAACACAAGAAAAGGAGTAAGTTATTACATTTTTCAAATGCGTCAATGAGAAAAATTGTTAATCCATCGTTTCTGAAGTCAACAGTTGTTGCACCGAAGACGTTGTAAATAATTCAGTTTCAAGGTACCGACATAAAATAGTAAATTACGATATTAATACTACGGTGTACGTGTAAGAGTTGATTTTAACTATCATGAAATTATAAACATCTTCTAACTGTGTTTCGGTGTAATGCAAAACCTCTCGTATTCTGCATGTAAATTAGTCACGGTGGGCATCCAGGCGAGTAGCGCTGATTGACATGTTTTATTTAATAACACGAGCAGCCGTGAGCTGGTGTTGATTGTCGGTGCATAGCGCACCTGATTGGATTAGTGGGTTCCACCGGCATTACGTAGGCTGGAATTAGTATGAGCTCATCCCCAAACATATACTGCACGTGACGGGGCGTACAGATGGAATGAGATATTTGTTACCTTCTGTTGTTCTGTGCCATCGTTTTGATGCACACGACCCTAAGGAGTGAGCATAATGGATAGCAGCGTTCAGGGTTTCATCTTTGTTGTGTGTGGCGCTATATATTGCGAAATTTCAACGTTTTCGTTCGAGCTGTGAGACGTCGTCGTGTGTCTCCAACTGATGTGCATAACCACGTTGTGCTAAATAAGACATTTCTTTCAAAATATTAAAAATAGGAGCCGCCAGAATTTCTTTGGTGCTTTCGCAGCTAGCTGCTAGTTAATTCAACGCTCGGAGATATATACTAAAACAGACGTACTCTTGCTTCTTAGTAAAGGTAAAGGTAAAGTTAAAGTTTCCCGTTACAGGCTCGGTGTGGCGCAGAGGGTGGGTAGAGTTATAGCTCTACGCTTCCATGACCGCGGCACTAGAAGGGGGTGAGTGGTCAGCAGCACGCCCCGGCCGCACTTTACCCCCGGGAAAGTTCCGGTACCCGTTGTACAGGAGGCTGTGTGGGCCCTAAGGCTGGTCTCGATGGGCGGAAAATCTCGTCTCCCACCGGGATTTGATCCCGGACCGCCCAGCCCGTAGTCAGTCGCTATACCGACTGAGCTACCCGGCCCACACCTTGCTTGTTAGTACACGACGTTAAAAAAAGAGACCGGGTGAGGAACTCCGGATCTTTCGCCATAGTAATTGCACGTTATAGACTCCCGAAACTTCTCTCAGTCGCAGGCCAGACCATGCTCCGTTACGTTGATGTATTGTGAAAAATTATAACTTTTCACCACTATGATTATCAAAAAGAACTGAAGAGTGAGTAGATATCAGATTCTTGTGAAATCAAAAACAAATTACCGCAAGAATCTTCAATTTATTATGTTTGGGTACGTAAAATGTGGCGGAGTTACTTAAAACACTAACAAAATGGCTTAAAGTTATGTTTCGAAGTCGGAAAGGCTCTATGAAACAGTCGGCACCTTACAATGGAAATTCCTTTTGAGTGGGAAATTTACAGATATAATAGACTAAAAAATGGAGTCAATTTTTTGGAAATGATCTCTTTATTTCACAGAAACATTGGCGTATCTAAGGTGGAAGGAGTATTTAAAGAGAAGATTTTTTATTTCCTCTTGCTCAGCAAATTTGAAATGATTGAGACGAAAAGAAATTTAACGAAAATTGTTATTGTTTCAAAGTTCTTACTGTCTCTAAGTGGCGACCATTTATAATGCTCACCCTGGACGTCAAATAACTTAGCTACACCCTCAACAAGCACGCGTGTATATTATTCAGTCAAGGGCAGAAACGCGCGCACACACACACACACACACACACACACACACACATATATATATATATATATATATATATATATATATATATATATACTGTTGTTAGCGAAAGAAGGGCGGAAATCCTTCTGTAATGTTCTTGTTTTTACTTCGAGTGTCTACTGCTTCCTAGCAGTCTTCTTTGATTGGCGATATTAAAATACATGCTATTTACGCCTATTTAGAAAACCTGGAGAGTGGGATGTTACAATGTGAATGCTGCAGCGTGGGACGTTTAATACTGGTGTGTTTGCACGTGGGAGAATTCTTTTTTTCCCAAATACAAAGCCTCGTACATACCCGTATCATTTCTAGCTAAAAGGCTGTCGTCGAAGCCAAGGGACGCATTCGTGACTCAGGGATAATTCGTCAGCAGGCCTACATCTAATATTCTGCTTCGTATGGGAAAGGAACTGTTGAATTTTTATGTGTGCGCATGAGACGCCTTAGACATGCACCATCTTCCCGTCGTCACTAGTTGCGGAACTAATCAGAATGGTCCTCGGAAATTAACTCCATCTTATCGTCACGGATAGGTCCGTGAACGTTTCCCGGATTGAGAGAGGACGCGGCCCAACCGGACTGACGACGTCAATTAAAGGCTGTCAGACCCACAATATCTGTCACAATGTTTGCACGCCAAAGCCGGAGAAACAGTAGATTTTCCAAGCTGTTTATCTATAAACAAAACAATATAAGCATCTTTCGTCTGAAGGTTGTTATAATGCTAAAATTTGTACATTAGATTGAGGTTTTTACTGTACGCAGTTCCCCTTTGAAAAACCAACATCTGTGGAGATAAAGTGTCTGTCTTGATATTTCGGCTTAATTTGAGTGAGGAGAAAATTTCGAAATTACTTTTAAATAGGCGATGTTTAATGGGTGGACAACACAAAGTAACGTTTATTATTAGACACTGTAGAATATTCTTAATTACTGTTAATATTTGATTGATTAAAATTTCCCTCAGCCGAAATTCGTCGTTGTTCAGTCTGTAGATATTACACACAATTTCTGGTAGGATTCATTTACACAGTAACATTTACTAAGCAATAAATGTTATTGCATCAACCTATATCACGCATACCGTAAAAGGTAGGGCAGACTTGCACGTATGTCTAAGCACCTTCTTGGATGCAGGCGGGGTAGCGAAGATAAACATGCGACTATTCTGAACTTGGAGAGTAGATGGAGGTAAGGAGTCAGGATCATGTTTCGACCGTTTTACCCCCGGTGGCCAATAGATGGAAGTTTGGTTGGGCCTTAGGTCACATAGATATCTATCCATTAATTTCTTTGGCTGTACGACTTGGAGGGTTCGCCGTTTTCATTTCGCCGATATCTCATTCAGTTTACCTATGCGAGTAATAGCATGCTAATTAAGTCCTTCGTTGAAGTTATTTAAAAACGAACATATAAAACGTAACTGCGGACTGCAAAACACAGTTCTGTGTACCGTTTCACTTTGCCTTAGAAACTACATACCGTTAATATGTTGTATTCCTATCTTACTACGAATTACATTTTCTTAATTGTATGATATTTTAACAATATTAAACCATATAGTGGAATTGCTTATAATATTTTGCTTATTTTATGTTATTTATACTGTTCTTAATGTTATAATTAATATACCAACCAACAAACACCCTTAATAGAGTATGATTTATGACAAATATTAATCTACATTATTCTGCACAGGGGCGTTGTGTGATCTGAATGGTTCCTTGAGGATGGCACCCCGGTGCCGAAACATGTAGGAGATTATTATTTGTCATAACTTTTATTTTATTGAGAACATGTGTTTGTTGATATATTAATTATAAGATTTTATTTATTTACCTACACAATCTGGTAAATACATTGTGAAACAGCTCAAGCTTTAGTATTTTCCTGCCGTATGCCATGTACACTCTTTTCTTGTTCTTAAAACAATAATTTCATTCAGCTAATTTCAACAGAATGTTGCGACGTTTGTCATTCTTTGCGGTATAATTTGAGACATGTGGTATACGGAACTTATTTTCCGCGCACATTCCTTATTTTGTCACCAGAATTCTTAATAAATCTTGTTTATCGTCATTTCTTATTGACCAACAGCTAATGCACACTATTTGTCAAATAATCACTTTAGTTTTACGTTTTGCTGACCGTTCATCTCACTATAATTTTAGTAATTGACCAACTTAATGCACAAATTCTTGTTTTATAATTAGTTCATTTATATTTCTCTACATGTTTCGAGCACTATTGTGCTCATCATCAGGAGATCAAAATTGTATTATACAGCATCTGATATCATCACATTCTGTAGTTGGTCGTCCGTTGCGCAGGTGCGCACCGGACGGCCACCTACAGTGTGTAATGATACCAGATGCTGTATAATAAAATTTTGATCTACTGATGATTAGCACAATAGTGCTCGAAACATGTAGAGGAATATAATAAACTAATTATAAAACAAGAATTTGTGCATCAAGTTGATCAATTACTAAGATTAATCACTTTTTATAACTCCAATGCGTTTCGATGTCTGTCTGCTTCATCTTCAGGGAGTTCTTGACTATTTTTATAGCACATCAAAATGACTCGAACACTAATTGATTCTAAGATCAGAATTTTTCACAGAATCCACAATTTAAAGTAACAGTTGAAGACTCTGCACTTGTGTGTATCTTAAAATATCTAATGATTGAAATGTTGACAGGGTCTTCATACTTAAGACATAGTTTTGTATGTTCTCAAATATATCACTTTTTACCATTATAGAACCACTACAGCTATGATAATGACGTGTTTTAACTCTTAAACTTTGTAACATCCCCATCATTACTAAAGTGCTGCGATAATGGTAGAACGCTGAGGCCGAAGGCCTTGTCAACAATTTAACCATTAAATAATTTAATACACACAATTGTAGAGACATGAACAGTTATTATGGAGTGTAGATTCTATGAAAAATTGTGATTTTAGAATGAATTGTTGTTTGAGTCATTTTTATGTGTTCTAAAAACAGTTAAAAACTCACTAAAGATGACATGGACACGCGCCGAAACGTGTCGCATTTATGGTTAAAAAGTGACTAGTTTGCAAATAGTGTACATTAACTTTTGGTAATTAAAAATTGACATGAAATATGTCACACGGTATATACAACGCTAAAATAACTAATTTGTGTCACTGGGTCAATATTGTTAATAATAGTTTCTAATAGAAGTACTTCGCTTTCTCGATTAAAAAAAAGGGACATGCACTGGTGTTTCCTTTTTGCGTTCGCAACAATTTGACTGTAAATGGAATTGTCAGCTTTGCCATATCCTTCTTCCTAGCATCGTGTCCGCATGTCGTATCCGGAGATCTGTTGGGTGAATTTTATTGGCATTTCATTTAGGAGGCTTTTACGAGCTGGACGAGAGGTTAATTGCATTTCAACTCTCTTTAAATAATTCTGACTGGCTCTGGGGTCCACCCTGACTAATATTATTCAGTAGACACCGTTTATTTCGGAGAGGTAAAGGAGCCGGACTCTGCAGCTTACATCTTAATTTAATCTAGTGCGGAGGTTACAAACGAGTGGAGCTGTACTCCATTTCCCCATCATTATTCGTGGCGTGCAGAGGGACAAATTATATGCTTAAATTTCTTCTAAAATTTGTCGACCGATTCGAATTGTCTTTAATATATGACACAGATCCTGCCCTAATCTGAGGAGTAATTTGCTAAATATTTACGGAGATAAACATATCTGGATTAAACAGTGTAGGTAAAAGCAATTAGCGCTTTGCTCTCTAAACGGGTCTTAGGTTAAGTTCTACAACTTCTGGCATGACTATGATCGGGCAGTGAACGCTAGAATCTTTCCGTTGTGCGCATGTGCAGCATGGTTCACACTCAGCCAAGCCTCAGTTCTAGGAATCTCAAGGTCAGGAAATTAGAGTACTCACACTAAAGGCTCTTGGGGCGCTCCAGGTTACATTTTACCTAAAACTGTTATAAACAGTTTAACGTGTGGCTTGAATTACATTGCTCTGGGTTAAATAGCCTTTCGAAGAACACGCGATTCTGGAGTGTCTCATGATACGAGTGTGAACGTTGGAACAAATAGATGTATTTTACCTTTTACTAGCGGTTTCTTTACTCACCATCAGGTATAACATTAAAAAATTCTACATTGTGCTCGCCTTGAGTTGAGTGTTTTATAAGAATCACAGAACAGACAGCGACTTTTGCTTTATACATCATTTACTGAGTGGTTTTTTAACCGTGGTGGAGAGTGTTTACAGCGTGGTACAGAACAATTCCTTATATAAAGCAGATTGCGTTTGCTTTTAAAAAGTTAAATACAAGCCAAGAATATGTTCTCTGATCTTGAGCCGACCGTGGGCATACCAGTACTGTGAATCACGCGGAAAATTTTATATCCGTTTTGTGACCAAGGGATCCTTCGCTGACAGCAATTCTAACACACACACACACACATACACACACACACCACACTACACACACACACACCCACACCCACACCCACACACACCACACACACACACACACACACACACACACACAGACTCTGAGTACCATACTGAATTCCTTTTACAGTTGCTCTGCAGGGTAAATGTCGAGTGACACTGCCCTCCCATGAAGACAACGAGGAATTGCATTTATACCATAATACTGTTTTAGCGCAAAAGGATCTGTGAAGGATGTAGTGAAGGCACCGACATTCTCTTCTCTGCAGTGGTGTAGTCGGGGGAGGGAGCGAATAGTACTGCTGCCTCCGGCGGATGAGTCCCAAGGGTGGTCAAATAAACTTCTAAATAACAATATATGATTGTCTCCTCTCAACAAATTTTACATTATTGAGCCAAGTACAAGGGAATTCTATAAATAATTGTGATTATTTTAAGTTCGTGATTATGTGCTCCGAAATCCAGGAAACCCATCGAAGCCACTGCTTCTCTGTACTAACTTTTGGAAAACCTACAGTTATTACAGACGACTTGCTGCAAAGGTAGTGAATCCTGCGTTTTGCTAAGCAATGTATTTACGTGTTTCACATAGCTCTGACCCTAACTACGGAATATTTTACTAAACAGCATTAAGCCGCTGGTCTTTCTGCAGGAAAAGGAATTTCTTTTCTGTGAAGCAGATTCTGAAGTCCTGTAACGTAAAAATTCAATTTAAATGTACGTCAGACGTCATGGGGTCAATTAACACTGGAACACTCTGGTTTTCTAAATGCGTGTTCATTTTATGTTACATAGTTTCTAAGGCTGTAGTGACATATTCTTAGTTGCCAAATTTATTACCCAGTGTTTCATTGAATGAGGTCTGTAGGTAATAAATAAATAAATGAAGAAGGCAAGGACCAAAAGGATACTTGGTTTTCTCGACGGCACTAACTATGACGAACGCTGTCGTCGGGATATAATTCCTTTTAGTTTGGTAGAAATTTACTAGAGTTTCAGAGGAATTTGATGCCTTCATGAAAATGAAGAAATTAGATTACTCTGGAAGTCGTCAAATTTCAGACAAGTTATGCTCCATAACATCATATAAGATTCCGTACGGAGGACATCTCTCAAAATCTTCATTAATGTAGACCTACTGTCCCAGAATGTTTTTGGAATAATGAGGCAGATCACTATAAAATTAGTAAAGATGGTACCCAGGCTGGTAACAGCTGCCAAAACTTCCAATACGTGAAGCGGTTATGGCAGAAACTCAGCAGTAGCTTTCAGTGTTTTACCCTAAAATATTTTAGTAAAGAAATTTTAATCCCAGACACCATAGTACTTGATTTGAAATTTTATGGAATAAAAACTGCATAATTGTGCTATACTGAGGTGTCAAAAATTGAATACAATTTTATTCCACACGTATGAAGGAATCAACTACCATTTTGATATTTTATGGACGATAGGGTTTGTGTATCGCGCAGTAGCTGTATTTGTCTAAAAAGAAATATAAAACCTGATATAATTATTTTATTCGAAGTTATAAAATGTATAGGACGAAATGTATTTTAGTATCTGAAATACACCGAACACAGAAGATTCTGCAACTTCTTTTGAATCAGTCACATTCAATTCTTACAATAAAACCTACTAGATGAACTAATTTCTCAAATTTATTTTCGAATAAAATTCTACATATTTCGGACAGTTCCTCTGTTCATCATCATATTGTAAGAATATATCACGACGCACCGTCATTTAAACATTAAAAATCACATTAAATTGTTTAACCATTTTGAAAGATTACACGTACATTGGTGTATAATCAATGATCAATTAAAAATTTAAATTATTAAAGCGTTCTTATATTAAGCCAGTTGTTTGTTTAAGAGTGAATATTTTTGACTTTAAAATAAACGAAAGGAACAAAAGACGAACGGTTGTTTTACATATAGGTATATATGTCAGTGCATGTAAAGTTGGTTTATAAGTTGATTTTTACACTATGCACTTTGCATACAAGATTAAAATGGGCCTGTAGGGTTTCCTCGTCGACTGCCTTTTAGATGGGCCATCATCTGACTGTTCTTAGGCCAGTATTATACGGCAAATGTCGGCGTGACCTGTGTAGTGTGACTCTGTCATGCGGGATGCATAGTTCGAATGTGACATTTTGTTAACTGCTAAGTGTTATGGCAGTAGTGCGCCTTAGTTGATTGATTGAAAGACTTGATTGCTTTTATATATTCCTAACACATATGTTCGCGCGATTCGTACGTGTGTTTGAGATCAAGAAGAATGTATCTGGAATTCTCACCAGAAACGACGGCGATCCAGCAGATGCAGAGCGCTGACGCTACGAGCCGGAGGGCTGACATGGCCCCGACAGCGTGCCACTGTACCGGTCCACTGAGCTCATGTCAGGACAACCCACAACGCTCAACACTTACTTGCTCACTGTCACTTGTGTCTTTGCTGGACGTCGCGACGCGCGAATGGTCTTACGGTCGGCCGGACGACGACTGCTGCTTAGGACCCACACTCCCGGCCCCGTTCTGGTTGAGACTTCGTCTGGACAGGCAAGCGCACTGACTTTCAGGATACGAGCGTGACTCCACCTCCTGCGCGGGTATGCACCACCGCGCCACGTGCTTACCAGGACTGCAGGAACATTGTCGAATTTTAGAAAAAAGTGGAAACTAAACCCGCTCAATTGTCTAATTGCCATGTTAAAGGAAGTTTCTGGAGGGCTATAAACGAGTTCTTCGAATGTACTAAGACCACCTCTCCTTTACGAACACATATATCCAATTCACCTACATAAAAGTGGTAAAAATTCTTGAATGTTAGGCGCAAGTGCTCATTCTACTTTTACAGGTTATGTTCTTTAATTACTATATGTTAACTACAGTGACAGTACTTTTCTTGAGAAAGTACGGAAATGACTTTCTTTGCCCTACATTGCTAATAAATTTAACCTGTCTCTCAAAATATGTGTTAGGGAAATAAAGGTACAGAAAATCGCTGTACGATTCTGGACAGGCCCTGAGGGTTCCAGGAGGTTGAGGCTTCCAAATTTGAAGGCGGTCGGCCCATGAAAGTGGTAAGATTGTGAGCCCTACACACCGGCCGCTTTTACTCCCAAGAAATATTGCTGGTTCTCATTTCTGTTACATGCTAAGTCGACCCCAGAGCCATAGTGCGGCCGGAATTATTTTATCAATGAAAAAATG
>Ga0123352_10006250_pt1 | contig 18191 bp, 17 predicted proteins | sample TergutLab28metaG_FD_89700 | JGI IMG/M metagenome (GOLD analysis project Ga0123352, IMG submission 89700) | Labiotermes labralis P1 segment gut microbial communities from Petit-Saut dam, French Guiana - Lab288 P1 | ecosystem: Host-associated > Arthropoda: Insects > Digestive system > Gut ... | reverse complement strand
GTGCTTCCTGTACTGTGTGACCTTTGTCGATGTATTTCAACACACGACCCCGAAATTTCGCGTCATATGCCATGCTTTTATTTTATCACTTTTGTCGACCGTTGTCGATTTATGTTATTATAAAATATTTTTAGGCTTACTATTTGGCGTAGTTACAGGGTTTATTAGACCATTAAGTCATTAAAAACGTGTGAAAGTCCATAGTCGAGCAAGATTATCCATACCCAAATAATTTTTTACGATTATAATGGGGGTTAATGATTTTTATTTATCCTTTTCAGGAGGGGAAAATGAAAAAACACATAACAATCGCGCTGGTAATAACGTTGGCTTTCACCCTTGCCGCTTGCGGCAGCGGAAAAAGCACGAACCCACCGAGCGGCGATATCACGAACCCACCCGCAGAAAATACGCCCACTCCCACACCGACGCAAAGCGAACCTCCCGCACCACCCCCAACGGACAACGGCGGCGGCATGGATAACGTTAGCCCCGGCGACCTCCCACCGGACATCATGGGCGGCGGCAACGACCCCTACACGGCATACGACAACGCCACCGACCAACAAAAAGCGTTGAGCGGTTATGCCCGTATGAATTATGTTGACGAAAAAAGCGGCGACTCGGTTATCTTTTTCAACCAATTTGTCAACGACGGATATGACAACATCGCCGTACTGCGCGGGACAAACAAAAATAATTTAAGCGTTCACGAAATACTGCCTAAAAGCGGTTTTGATTATATAGAACGGAGCAACACCGTCATCGAAAGGCTGTATATCGACAGCGGTGCGGCGGGGAACGGATATTATTACGCGGTCACCGGCGTAGCGGGCGGTGTTGCGGGCGTCCCGGAAGAAGGCTATATCAGGCAGTTTTGGCCGATTGACTACTACCGGATGTATAGGAATGACAGCGGCTTTGTGAGGGTTCGTTGGGAATCCGTTGAGCGATCCATGGAAACGCACATCCCAAGTTACCGGGCCATCGAGGTTTTCGGCAAAGACGGGCATTTCAAATTTTACGCGGACAGCGGCAGCCTTAACTTTATGGGCGAAGTCCACGGCAGGGATTGGATGGCTCAAAGTTCGGTCAACGAACAAGGCGTCGGAATGGATTTCAGGTACATCCTGTTTGACATGAGCGACACGATGTTTGAGTTCTTCGGTGTGTTCGACGTTCATTGGAGTACGCCGTCTGATTTTCCGGCTTGGCCGCCGGATTTATATATGTTCACAATATATTGAAATATAGGAGGAAATAAAAATGAAGAAAATGATAACATTATCCCTCGCGCTGATGCTGGCGTTCACACTCGCCGCTTGCGGCATCGGCGGTATCGGCGACAAAAGCACGCCGCCACCCGCGAACAACAACCCAACAAATACGCCCGAGGGTAACAAACCGAGTGGCGGAAATGATATCCCGCAAAATAATTTGCCGTTGACTTTGCAAATCATTGATTCAACTAGCGGAATTTTCCGTATACACTACCCCGCCTTGCCGAGGGATTTTCGTTCATCCAATGAAAATATCACCGACTATTATTATTGTGATGTGCAAATTTACGGTGGCGGTACTTACAATTACACTTTAGCGGTTCATTTAATTAACGGGCCGTTAACTTTTACGCAATTTGGTTTTCATCGTCACGACCCTAACAGCGGAGAAAATATAGACACATTGTCTTCCGCGGGTTTTCAAGCTGACGGGAAAAATGTATATTTTCAATTCATGATACCCGATGAATTTGACTTTGATTCCGTACACCGCGTTCGGTATCGCATAGAACATATAACGGAACACAGAGTCGGTTCGGAAACTTCTTTTACAAGTGAAATAATAGTAGACGAAAGCGTGCAAATAAAGGATATTCTTGTTTCAAATATTGGAATTGATATTTCACTTCCTACCCCCGGCATAGATTCCGATATTCCCAACAACGGTACACCGCCGAATGTTTCCGCAACGATGGAAAGCCACAGGGGTGACAAAGCATATTTTTTCACCACATCCGGCGATTATATTGTTTTCGTCAGAAAAATGTACGCAACACACTCTTATGACGGTGCCTTTTTTGAGGTGGAAAGTTTTCTCATTCAAAAACTGGCGGAACTGGGGTTGGAAGCAACATTTTATACCATTACCAACTATGTCAACGAAGGAAGACCCGACATAAGCGCGGTATTCAAAAAACTCGTCTTTGACAACGAAACCGATGCCGAAACATTTTTACAAAGTTTGATTGGCGGTGACTTAAACAAGAAAGATTTATATGCCCGCGTTGACAATGTGGTTTACCTTAACGCAAGACCCCAAGGGGATATGGTTTTCGTGGGAAGCGATTGGGATATCGCTTCTTTTTACAAGGATAATGCCATTGCCGCATTGGGACGCGGAGGATGGAGTTCGGGCAATGAAATTAATTACAATGTAATTGATTATTATATATCCGACACTTCGGTTTTGTTGCCGCCGCCGAGTATATTCGTACAATCATCGCCAACACCGACACCGTCGCCATCACCGTTGCCGACATCATCGCCGTCACCGTCACCGTCACCGCCTGCCGTGAATCAAGATTCTTATTTTGGTAATGCAACCCACCTTAGAGGTGAAAATAACGCTTTGCATACCTTTTATGTTGTTGGCAGTTCCGACAGTTCCGTTTGGGGAAGTGATGTATATACAGATGATTCCTCGATAGCGACAGCCGCCGTACACGCCGGATTGTTGAAAGTCGGAGAAGGGGGAACTGTAACCATCCGAATCCTTCCCGGCCTTGAAAGTTACGAAGGTACAACGCGCAATGGGATTACAACATTTTCTTATGGTTCTTGGGGCGGCAGTTATGAGTTCGTAAGGTAAAAATAATATTGATATTGTAAGCTGATCCGCTTATAATATTAATGAAAGGGGATGATTATATGTCCACGACAAGCGTTACCGTTCGGATGAACACCGATTTAAAAAGACAGGCGGAAATATTGTTTGACAGCATGGGTTTAAACATGACGACGGCGATATCGTTATTTGCAAAAGCCGTCGTACGTCAAAACAAGATACCGTTTGAAATAACCGCCGACCCGTTTTATTGCGAATCGAATATGGCGCGTTTAAAGGAATCCATTGCCAATTTGAACGCCGGTAAAGGCATTGAACGCGATATTATTGAGGTTAGCAACCGATGAAAAAAATTTGGGAAGAACAAGCATGGGATGAATATACCTATTGGCAAACACAAGATAAAAAGACCCTTAACAAAATAAATCAATTGTTAAAGGATATAGACCGCAACGGTTATCAGGGAATCGGAAAGCCGGAAGCCCTAAGCGGTGACTTGGCCGGATTTTGGAGCAGACGGATTGATGATTTGAATCGGATCGTCTACCGTATTAAAGACGGCAAAATTGAAATCGCGCAATGCAAGGGGCATTATCATGATAAATAACGTATAATTCAACAGGGATTGCGATTGACACAAGATATAGTGGACTTCATAATGCGCGGTGGAGGAAGGTGCGGGGTATGAAGGGCCAATTGAAATCGATCAACTTCAAATTCATTCTGTTTTTTGTTATATTCGTGGCGGCGATATTTTCCATTATCGTCATGACGTCCGTCCAGCAAACGCGGCAAATCACTTCCACCATGGTGGAAATCGTGGGGATGCCGATATTAAACCGCGTATCCTATCGTATAGACGGGGATCGGTTCGAACGGCTTGCCCGTACGCTGGATGCAAATGACCCCTTCTATATCGAGACGCAAAGGGTGTTCCGCCAATTAAGGAACGAGTCGCAGGTATTTTTCCTGTACGCGATGGCTCCCTATGACGGGGATATACATATCTTTATTTTTGACGGGGAGGACCCCGACAGCGAATTCTTTTCCGCCTTGGGGGAAAAGGAGGATATCACCGACTACGACGAAGCCCTCATGCTCGTCTACGAAACGGGTGAACCGCAGTTCGTCCCCATCGTGCATTATTCCGATTGGGGGCATTTGGTTTCGGCTTATATGCCTATATTCAATTCAAGCGGGGACGTGGTGGGGATTATCGGCGTCGACTTCGACGGGTCGAGCATCCACAACGCAACCGCGTCGAGTATACGCATCTACGTGATCTTCGCCGTCGTGTTCATCGTAATTGGTTTCTTTATCTATTCCTTCCTATTAAAAGACATCATCAGCCAAAACAAGAACCTGGAGATCGCGTCCAACGCGAAAAGCGAATTCCTCGCTACCATGTCCCACGAAATCCGTACGCCGCTTAACGCGATCATCGGGATCACGCAAATCCAAATGCAGGAGGATTTGCCCAAGGAACACGCGGCCGCGCTGGAAAAGATCGGGAACTCCGGCAATGTTCTGCTTCGGATCATCAACGATATCCTGGATATGTCCAAGATCGAAACGGGCAAACTGGCGTTAAATCCCGTAAAATACGACACGCCCAGCCTCATCGGCGATACGGTGCAGCTCAACATCGTGCGCATCGGGTCCAAACCGATCAAGTTCCTGCTGGATGTAGACGAAAACCTGCCCGGCTACCTGTACGGCGATGACCTGCGCGTCAAGCAGATTTTGAACAATCTCCTTTCCAACGCGATCAAGTACACCGAATTCGGCCACGTAAAGCTCTCGGTCAGCCAAAAACCGGAGGGCGAAAGCGTCCTGCTGCGGTTTGATGTAGAGGACACGGGGCAGGGCATGAAGACCGAGGACAAGGAACAGTTGTTTTCGAAGTACCTGCGGTTCAACACCCGCGCCAACCGTAACAGCGAAGGTACGGGCTTGGGCTTGACCATCACGAAGAAATTGGTGGACATGATGGGCGGTACCATCCGTGTTGAAAGCGAATACGGGAAAGGCAGTACCTTTACGGTGACCGTCCGGCAAAAAACGGAGGGCAGTCCGCCCATCGGCGCGGAGCTTGCCGGAGAGCTGGGCAAATTCACATTCCTGGACGAACGGTACAACGCGAAGTTGCAAATCAGCCGCGAACCCATGCCCTACGGCAAGGTATTGGTCGTGGACGATGTGGAAACGAACCTATACGTGGCTGAAGGGCTGTTGTCTCCGTACAAGCTGAACGTGGAAACCGCGGACAGCGGATTCGCGGTACTCGAAAAAATAAACGGCGGTAAAAAGTACGACATCATCTTCATGGACCATATGATGCCGCTGATGGACGGCATGGAAACCACGCAAAAACTACGCGCGATGGGCTACGACGGCCCCATCGTGGCGCTGACGGCAAACGCCCTCGTGGGTAACGACGAAATATTCTTGCAAAACGGCTTCGACGGTTTTATCGCGAAGCCGATCGACATACGGCGGCTCAACCATACCTTAAATAACTTCATCCGCGACCGATACCCGGAGGAAGCGGAAAAATATATACCGGAAGTTTCGGTGGAATCCACCGAGGTCAGCCCCAGAATCAAAAAAATATTTGTCAGCGACGCGCAAAAGGCCATCGCGACCCTGCGGGAAACCATCGCGAAAGCGGATTTGCCGTTGTTTACCATCACCGCCCACGCCATGAAATCGGCGCTGGCGAACGTTAACGAACTTGACGCCTCCAAGCTGGCGGGCGCGTTGGAACGGGCCGGCGAAAGAAAGGACGGGGATTTTATTGTCGGCAACACCGAGACGTTTATCAAAATCCTCGAAAACATAATCGAAGCCTTTAAACCGACGGAACCCGAGCGTTCGGACGAAGGGGAAATCGAGGAAGACACCGGATATTTGAAGGGGCAGTTAGAATCCATCATAGCCGCTTGTGAGGAATATCACATCCAAGCCGCGTACGACGCCTTGGACCGCTTGGACGAAAAACCATGGAGACCGGAAACGCTGGAAACAATCGAAAGGATTCGGGACGAATTGCAATTAAACAGCGGATTTGACGAAGCGGCGGCGATCGCGGGCGGATTTGTAAAGAAAATGTAATAAACGCTTGTCCGCCGTAAATATTAGGATTATAATGAAATGAACAAATATGCTTAACGAATGGGGCCAAGCATGTACGCAGCCGGACTCACCCATACAGGTCAAGTGAGGAGCCAAAATCAAGACGCGATTTTCGTTTCGGCGGACGCCGTCGGGCCGTTGCCCAACCTTTTTGTGGTGGCGGACGGCATGGGCGGGCATAAGGCGGGCGACGTCGCCAGCCGCCAGGCCGTCGAACGGTTTACCAAATATATTCGGGAAATGCCGAAGCCCGATAAACCGGCGGATGATTATATCGGTTTGCTCCTTTCGGTCGCCGAAAGGATAAACGGGGAATTATTCGGGCTGGCGAGGGCTAATCCCGAGGAAATGCACGGCATGGGGACGACCTTCATCGCTTGCGTCATCGAGGATGGGCGCGCGGATTTCGTCCACGTAGGCGACGGGCGCGCGTACGCGGTCACGCCGGATCGCATCATCCAATTTTCCGACGACCATACCTACGCCGAGGAAATGTTCCGCGCGGGCGAAATCACCGCCGAGGAAGCGCGGATGCACCCCAAGCGGCACCATTTAACGCGCGTGCTGGGCTTCGACCCGCATGTGGAGCTGGACGGATTCTCCCGTGCTTTGGAAGAGATTACGTCCATTTTGTTGTGTACGGACGGGCTGAGCAATATGCTGGACGACGGTCAAATGATGGAAATCGTAAACCGCGAAGGGTATGTCGAGGTGCGGACGCAAGCGTTGGTGGATGAAGCCAACGCCCGCGGCGGGTCGGATAATATCAGCGCGGTGCTTATTGATCTGCGGGAAAGGGAACGGCCATGAGGCTTGACGCGGGGCATATCGTATCCCATCGGTATGAAATAGATGAGGTGCTGGGCAGGGGCGGCATGTCGGTTGTGTACAAGGCCCTTGACCGGAAACTTGGGCGTTACGTTACGCTTAAGGTGCTTAAAGACGAATATTCGGCGGATGAGGATTACGTCCGCCGTTTTCCCGTGGAGGCGCAGGCTGCCGCCGCGTTAAACCACCCCAACATCGTGCAGATATACGATAACGGGCAGGACGGGGATATTTGCTACATCGTATTGGAATACATCGACGGCACAAATTTAAAAACCTTGATCAACCGCAAGGCTCCCTTTAACAACGATACGACCCTGGCTGTGGCGATACAAATCGCCGAAGGGTTGTCCGAAGCGCACAGCTACGGCATCATCCACCGCGACGTCAAGCCGCAGAACATACTCGTGACGCCGAGTTCGACCGTTAAGGTCACCGACTTCGGCATCGCGCGCGCGGCGAAGGCTTCGACCCTTACGGGCGGCGGCGGCTCCATGGGCAGCGTGCATTACTTCTCACCGGAGCAGGCGCGCGGCGGGTTCGTGGATAACAAGAGCGACATCTACGCGTTGGGGATCACGCTGTTTGAAATGGCGACGGGGACGCTCCCCTACGACGGGGACTCGACCGTGGCTGTCGCGTTACAGCACATCAACGACCCGTTGCCCGACATGGTCGCGTTAAACCCGAATATATCCGAAGATTTGGAACGCATCATATTAAAAGCGACCGAAAAATCCCCCATCAAACGCTACCAAAGCATGGAGGAAATGTCATCCGATCTAAAACGCGCCCTCGCGGGCGAATCGGAACCCACCCCCAATCGGCAAGCCGCGCAGGAGGACGATGACCCTTCCTATTACGACAACGACGGTTACGATTATTATGACCACGACGATGCCGCCGCAAGCGGAAGCAAGGCGGAGGACCGGAAGATTATGTTATACGGCGCGCTCCTCGCGCTGCCATTAATCTTGATCATTACGCTGGTATCCTTCGGGGTATACCGCTGGCGGCGCAACGATTGGGTGGATATCATCGACTTGACGGGCATGACCCGATACGCCGCGCATGAATGGGCCGAATCCAACGGATTGGAATTGATTATCTCCGAGGTATACAGCGACGATTTCGAAGTCGGGCAGGTGTTCGGCCAGGTTCAAACGCCTGACTTCAACGCCCTCCGTTCGGGTGACGCGCTCCATATATCCGTGAGCAAGGGACCCGAGCCGTATTTTATTATGCCGCTGCTGGAGGGTTACACCTACGAGGACGCCGTCGCCGCCATCAACGCGCTGGACGCGGCCGTCCCGTTCGAAGTGGAGCGTATCGACCACGTAGACGCCGCTTTGCCGCGGGATAAGGTCGTGGCGCAGGAACCCTTACCGGGTGTACCTTTGCGGATGGGGGATAAAATTATTTTGCAAGTCTCCGTCGGCCCCGAGCAAACCCAAGTACGCGTGCCCAACCTGATCAACCGCCCCGAAACGGAAGCGAACGCGTTAGCCGCGGAAGCGGGACTGATCGTGGGCATACCCGAACGACGCGAAAACATGACGCACGCCGCGGGTATGGTCTTCGGGCAGAGCCTTGCGCCGGACGAAATGGTGGAGCGCAACAGCGTGATTATCTTGAGTGTTTCCACCGGACCGCCGGAAGCCCCTCCCTCTACGCCTACGCCGTCCCCCACGCCAACGCCCGAACCTACCCCGACGCCCGAACCGACACCTACGCCCACCCCCACCCCCGATCCGGGCAGCGATCCCGATCCCACGCCGCAGCCGCCAAGGCCCTTCGTGTTGAGTATCCAATTGCCGCCCAACGTGGAGGTACTGCCCGACCCGTACCATTTGCGTATCACGTTGCAAATCGGTAGCGATAACCCGATCACGCTGATCGACGACCCAAACGTGGCCGCGTGGCGTTTCCCGCTTTCGCTGTCGTCAAACGACTTGGGGCTGCATAATATGGGCATAACGTTGACCGGAAACGGCGAAGAGCTGTTCTCGATCTACTTCCTAAACGCGGACGGTGTCTCGATATCGATAGCGGAGCAAATCTTCGCGATTAATGACTAAAAACGGCCTGATCACAAAAGGCGTCGGCGGCTTGTACACGGTTTTGACCGGCGACGGATATTATCCCTGCACGGCACGCGGTATCTTCCGCAACAAAAAAATCACCCCGCTGGCGGGGGACAAGGTGCAAATCCTCGTCGAGAGCGAACAAACCGCAACGATCACTTCGATCGAACCGCGGAAGAACGCCCTGATACGCCCCGCCGTGGCCAATATAGACCAAGTGATCGTAACCCTATCGGTCAAGCAACCCGCCTTCCATGCAGGCTTGCTTGACCGTTTTTTGGTGCTTGCGGCGCACGCGGGCATCGACGCGGTGATATGCATCAATAAATGCGACCTCATGCAACGGACATCCGAAGGTATTCCCCCCATGTTTATGCCCTATAAAACCGCCGGTTACCCGATAATATTTACTTCACGGAACGACCCCGACGGGATCGATGCCCTGCGTGAAATTATGGCGGATAAATTGACCGTTTTCGCGGGGCCATCGGGTGTGGGTAAATCGAGCCTCATTAATGCGCTTCTACCCCATGCAAAACAGGAAATCGGTGATATCAGCGCGAAATTAAAACGCGGCAAGCACACCACCCGCGCCGCGGAGATTTTATTATTGGGGGAAGGAACCGAAAACGGCTTCGTCGTCGATACCCCCGGATTTTCCTCATTGGAAATCGAAGCCATACCCCCGCGGGATATGGCTTCGTATTTTAAGGAATTTGTACCTTTCTTGGGGCAATGCAGGTTTAACGATTGCTTACACTCAACCCATGACGGTATCGAGGATTGCGCGATTAAAGCGCAGGTGGGGAAAACGATCCATCCGGCACGGTATGAGAGCTACTTAAAAATGGTGAATCATTCTTCGTAATGCCCTCGGCAAGCAACAATCCATAAATTCTTTTCGCTATCGAAATTATATATGAGTCGGTTCGCATGGTCGATGCGTCTGCTCCATGCCTTGCGGTATTTTAACGGTTCGGGTTTTCCAATGCCTTTTGATAATCCGTTGCGTTCGATATCCTTTACGAGTTCATTGATTTTCTTAGCGGTTTTTACATCTGCCGCTTGCCAATATAAATAATCGTCCCATGCGCGGTCAGACCATACCTTATTCATCCTCCACCTCGATTAATTCGTGGATTTGTCCCCTTCCTTCGGAAAGTTGTTTTAACGAACGGTCAATCATGCTTAAATATTCGGCGTTCCTTGCCGCCTTTGCCAACGCGTTATATTCGATAAGGCTAAGCAATACAACGTTCCTTTCATCCTTACGGGTGATGATTACGGTTTCACGTTCGTCTGTTGCCTTGTCGCAATAATTTTTTAAATTGTTCCTGATGGTTGAATAATTGACGGCTAACATACAATCGCTCCTTGTACGTGATGTTGTACATGATATTGTACGTTAAATTAATTATTAGTCAAGAAATTGAAAATAAAAATTTGAACTGAAAATACCTATACTTTTTTATATCCTTTGCGATAACAATGTTAAAGGGACGGTATATAAAATACAACCGTCCCTGCATATTTATTAATTTTATTTTTATTTTCAGCTTGCTTTCTGCTCCAACCTCAACCGATCCGCGATCAGCGCGATAAATTCACTATTCGTCGGCTTGCCCTTATGATTCGATATCGTATACCCGAACAAACTGTCAATCACGTCTACCTTGCCCCTGCTCCAGGCTACTTCTATCGCGTGCCGTATCGCGCGTTCCACGCGGGAGGGGGTGGTGTTGCATTTCTTCGCGATAGTCGGGTACAGCTCCTTGGTGATGTAGTTGAGCACGTCGATGTCATCCACCGCCATCATAATCGCCTCGCGCATATAATGGTAGCCGCGGATATGCGCGGGTACGCCGATTTCGTGCAGGATTCCGGTAACCTTTGTTTCGAGGTTAACCGCGCGGTTCTTTAAGCTGCGCGCGTCCACCCCCTTTAAGGGGGTTTTTAATTGCGTTTTGAGTTGGCGGATACGGGTCACAAGCGATTCCAAATCAAAGGGCTTCGCTATGTAGTACTCGGCCCCCAATTCGATGGCTTTTTGCGTGATTTTATCCTGCGTGATGGCGGAGAGGATAATGCAAATCGGCGCGTAGCTTTGCTGTTCGCCGCAGAGGTTCAATTTTTCCAACACGCCCAATCCGTCGAGCTTGGGCATTACGCCGTCGATGATGGCGATGTCGGGTTTAAGGGACTGGATCTTTGCGAAGGCGTCCATGCCGTCGTACGCCACGCCGACGATCTCGAAGTCCGATTGCTTGCCGAGGTAGCTGATGATGGCGTCGCAGAATTCGCGGTTGTCGTCCGCCATGAGTACGCTGATTTTCTTTTCCATGTGTATTCCTCCCGGGATATTGCGGCTTTTTGTCGAATGACGCGCCGCGCTTTATGGTATTAATAACCAATTAATGGAAGTATAACAGGAAGAAAATACCATTGCAATACTTTTATGGAAATTTATGGTGAAAAGTACATATTTCGCATTTGATTGTGGAAAATAGCGGAAAGATGTACAATATATACGGATGAATCCGCCGTTCGGGTGAATCCGTCACAATAAACCGCAAAGGAAGTATGCTTAACATGAAAGGCAAAAGCGCGTTGATCTTATCTTTGATTTTTATCGTAACGGTAGGCTTGGGTTTGTTGGCGGCCTTCGGCTTCGAGGTAAAGGGGCGGCGGTTCGACGGCATCGGCGATATCCGCCAAGGGCTTGACCTGCGCGGCGGGGTCAGCATCCTTTATGAAGCGGACGAGCTTTCCCCTTCGGCGGAAGACATGAACGCCGCCACAAGTTTGTTGCGCAACAGGCTCGATTCCCGCGGTTACACCGAAGCAACCGCCACGCTGGAAGGCAACCGCCGCATACGGGTGGAGATACCCGGCGTGGACGACACCGCGGCCGCCGTCGCCGCCATCGGGCGCACGGCGATGTTAACCTTCCACGAGGTATGGGGCGATGACGAATTCGGCCAGCCGATATTGGGCAATGTGCTGATGACGGGATCGGAAGTGGCGCGCGCCGCGGTGGGCACATTGCAAATCCCCGGCGGCAGGATGGAATACGTCGTCGAATTTAACCTTACCTCCCAAGGTACGGCCATTTTCGCGGAGGCGACACGCAACAATATCGGGCGAAGGATCGCCATCGCTTTGGACGGGGAGGTTAAAAGTTCCCCCGTGGTCAACGACGTGATCAGCGGGGGGCAGGGGCATATATCCGGCACCTTCACCCGCGAGAGCGCGCGCGAGCTGGCCGAATATATCCAGCAGGGCGCGCTGCCCTTCCGCTTAGAAGTCATCAGCGAAAACCATATCGGGGCGCGTTTGGGCATCGACGCACTCGAAACGAGCATCATCGCGGGGATAATCGGACTTGCGCTGGTGCTTCTTTTTATGGCGGTCGCGTACCGCAGTATGGGACTCTGCGCCGATTGGGCGTTGGTCATCTATGTAATCCTGGTATTGCTGGTGCTGAGCGCGTTTAGGATAACGCTTTCCCTTCCCGCCATTGCGGGGATTATATTATCGATCGGTATGGCGGTGGACGCGAACGTCGTCATCTTTGAGCGCATCCGCGAGGAAGTGGCCGCGGGCAAGACGCTACGCTCCGCCGTGCGCGTGGGGTATCGGAGGGCGTTGCCTGCCGTCGTGGACTCAAACGTGACGACGCTGATCGCGGGCGCGGTACTCTTTTGGTTGGGTACGGGGCCGATCATGGGCTTCGCGCAGATATTGATCATCGGTATATTGGTTTCCATGTTCACTTGCCTGTTGGTCACGCGTGTGCTGACCGTATGCCTGATGAATTTGGGTGTGATCAAAGCGAGGCATTTCAAGGACAGGAAGATACCCTTCTTCAACAAGAAAAAAGCGGATGCTTCGGCGGGGGCAACAACCGAAGAAGAAACCGAACCCATCAAGATCGTCGAACGCCGTAAGTGGTACTTCGCTTTTTCGGCGGGGGTATTGGCGGTGGGGCTGGCGTTTATGCTCGTCCATTCCGCACAGGGCAACGGCTGGTTTAACCTCGACGTGGAATTCTCCGGCGGTACGCAATTTATCGTGGACATGGAAGGCGGCAATCCCTTTGACGATGCGGGAATCGAGGACATCGTACGCCGCGTGACCGGGGTTTCCGCGCCGCAGGTACAGCAAATCCTCAACACCCAGCAGGTGATGGTCCGCATCCCGCAAACCACGCCGGAGATCCGCGCGGAATTGATCCGCCAAATCAGCGGCTTGTATAAAATATCCGACGACGCGTTCACCTATTCCGACGTTTCGGCGGCGGTCAGCGCGGAGATGCAGCGTTCGGCGTTGCTTGCCATCGGCGTAGCCAGCCTGGCGATGCTTGTTTATATCTCCATCCGCTTCCGCGACGTACGCACGGGCGGCAGCGCGGTATTAGCGCAATTGCACGACGCGCTGGTGGTGCTGTGCGTGTACGCGATCCTGCGTATCCCGCTTAATTACGCGTTTATCGCCGTTATGCTGACGACCTTGGGTTATTCGATCAACGCCACGATCATCGTCTTCGACCGTATGCGCGAGAACCGCGGGCGCATCCCCAAAGCGGGCCCGGCCCTGCTCATCAATACGAGCGTAACGCAAACCCTGCGCAGGACGTTGCTCTCCACGGTTTCGACGTTCTTGGCGGTGGGCGCGTTGTACGTAATCGGCGTGGCCAGCATACGCGACTTTACGCTGCCGATTATCGTGGGGCTTTTGTTCGGCGCGTACTCGTCGGTGCTTCTGTCAGGTTCGGCATGGTTTATGATGAGGAAAGACAAGAAAAAAGCATAGGGGGAACCCCATATGGAAATCCGCAGGATCACACCTGAGGAACGCATCCAATACGACGCGATCTGCCAGATATGCTTCCTGGATATCCGCAGGCGGGACATCCGCGAGGAGCTTCGCAACCCGCCCGAGGAGCAAAAACCCGACTACGGCGGCAGGAAGGGCGCACCCGTGTACGCCGCGTTCGAAAACGGGAAAATGCTTTCCGCTTTAACGATCAACCCCTACGTGATCCGTATGAACGGCCACGAAGTCAAGATGGGCGGCATCGGCGCGGTGGTCACCTTACCCGAGGCACGCGGCCAAGGGCTGATCAAAAAAATCAATAAGCCCGTATTCGAGGCGATGCGCGAGGAAGGGCAGGTCTATTCGTTTTTATATCCCTTCTCCTTCGCGTATTACCGCATGTTCGGCTACGAGCATTGCTACGCCCGCAAAAACGCGGTCATCCCCATCGACGAATTTAAGAAATTCCCGTATCCCGAGCGGTTCATCCCCCACGGGCCGGACGACAGCCATGAACCCTTCGCCCGCATCTACCGGGAATTCACCCGCGATAAGAACCTCGCCGTCGTCCGCGACGAAAGCAATTGGAAATGGATGCTCGACCGCGACCCCTATATGAAGCGGCAATTCACCTACCTCAACCACGACAAGAACGGCACACCCAACGCTTATTTATTATATGAAGCCGATGTAAAGGGCCACGATGGGGAAAACGCGCTCAAAATCCGCGAGCTTTGCTGGACATCGCCCGAAGGGCTGCACGCGGTCTTCGGCTTCTTCGGTAAAATGGGTTCGGAATACGGCGTGGTCAAATGGAACGTGCCTTACGGACTCAACATCCAGGCTATCCTGCCCGACGCGTACAGCGTGGATTGGACGGTAAACGCCGCGGGCATGAACCGTATCGTGGACGTACCCGCCGTACTCGCCATGCAACCCGCCCCCGCGGGGAGCGGCCGCGCGCACATCAAGGTCAACGACGATTTTTGGCCGGACAACAGCGGCACCTACCGCTTGGAATGGGAGAGCGGCAACCTTTCCGCAAAACGCGAAAACGTTACCGACCCCGACATGGAAACCAACGTAACCACGCTGGCGCAGCTTACCACGGGGTACATCAACGCCGCCGAAGCGCGTTACCGCAGCGATACGGTGATCCGCGGGGACATAAATACGTTAAATGTCCTGTTCCAGAAGAAGGATTTATATCTATTGGAAGGGTTTTAACAAAGGAGAAAACAAATGAAAATCACGAAGAAAATGAGCCCCAACATCACCCGGGGCCGCCAAGGCCACCATAAACCCGATATGATCGTATGCCACATCACCGAAGGCAGCTTTAACGGGGCGGTATCGTGGCTGACCAACCCCGAATCCAAGGCATCCACGCACTACATCGTGGCGCAGGACGGGCGCACCACCCAAATGGTGGAACTCACGGACACCGCGTGGGGCAACGGCACCGGCGGCACAAAGTCGTCAAACATATGGCACGGACATTCTACCCTTCAAACGGTACGGGAGCGCAACGTCAACGCCAATAACTACACCGTCAGCATCGAACACGAGGGGCGACATTCCGAAACGGGCGGAGCCCTAACGCCCGCGCAACTGGACGCAACCGTCGCCCTCATCCGTCATATCCGTGAAGAAATACGGCGATCCTTCGGGATCGAAATCCCCCTCACCCGCCAACATATCGTCGGCCACCACGAAATCACCCCCCGCTCGAAGCCCAACTGCCCCGGTGCGCAATACCCCTTCGACGAAATCATCCGAAGGTTGGGTGGACACGGCGCGGCGGGCGATTCCCCGTCAAACCCACCACCCGCCCCCGCAAGCCCGAGCGATGTCCCTTCAAATTTCGCGCGGGAAGCGTGGGAATGGGCGAAGATCAATAATATCACCGACGGCACCAACCCGCGCGGGGCGGTCACCCGCGAACAACTGGTCACGATGCTGCACCGCTACCATAAAATGGCGGCGCGGCCATAACGGAGGCGCACATGAAAATTATCCCCCCTTCATTTGAGATCGTCGGCTCCCCGGACGGCGCGGAAATCCTTAAAAACATTGAACGCGCGGGGCGTACCTGTTACAAAAGCGAGGACTTGATCACCGAGGATTCCGCCGAAACGTTCGTGCGCCGAATATTAAAGCGCGGGCACGAATCCGTCATCGAGCATGACAAGGCGACGGTTAAAATCATTTGCGACCGCGGCGTCACGCACGAGATCGTACGCCACCGCATCGCCAGCTATTCGCAGGAATCGACGCGCTATTGCAACTACGCGAAGGATAAGTTCGGCAATGAATTGACGTTTATCCGTCCTTTTTTTTGGGCGGAGGACGAGAGGAAATATGAAGTATGGCGCGAGACGATGCAGAAAATCGAGGATGCTTACATGGAGCTGCTGACCCTTGGAGCGACGCCGGAGGAGGCGCGGAGCATTTTACCCAACAGCTTGAAAACGGAGATTATCGTCACCATGAATTTACGTTCGTGGCGGCATTTCTTTAAATTAAGAACGGACGCGGCTTCCCATCCTCAAATGCGGGAGGTAGCGCGTCCGTTGCTGGATGTGTTTAAGCGGTTGGTGCCGGTGGTGTTTGAGGATATAGTTTATTAATACGAAGTTGATGACGGGCTTGCGGTGGGTTATCGCCGAGTTGCCGTAAAGTTGCCCGGGGTTTTCGCCGAGTTCCCAACGGGCGGCGGCGCGGGGGGAAGTGACGCCGCCCTATGCGTGCCGAGCGCTTCGAATGGGAATACTCCATATTATTTTAAAATCGAACTATAAAAAATTCCCCCATAAAATACGCGGAGGAAATTAAGTAATATAGATGTGGCTTTGATATCATGTACAGATAGGGGTGAAAACAAATAGACTATAAAAAGGTGTAGGTTTTTGTAGTCGGTAAAAAAAGGATACCAAATTACACATTAAATTGCAAATGATTATTTTTATCATTAATTTGTATATTTATGATGCTGCTACATGTAATATTAATAACTTTTATTAATCCAAAACCCCCGTTTGGAAGATTTCATTTTCCGAACGGGGGTTTATATAAACCTACACTTTTCTATAGCTTCTTAATTTTATTACATAAATAAAACACGGTTGGGGGGAGTTTAATGATATGAAGAGTCCAATTAATAAACACAAGGATGAATTGTTAGTGTGCTCTTTGGGTAAATATTCACAAGCATACAAAAACTTGGAAATTGCCTTGGATAATGAATGTAAGGACATGAAACCGGATAAAGCCGTAGATAAACTCAGAGTTATTCAACTAACGGTAACGGCAAAAAGTAAAAGTCTAAACAATTTGCAAAACTTTTCCTCGTTAGGAATTTCGCTGCTTGCGTTTTTATTATCTATTATTTTTGGTGCAATTACGGTTTTTTCATTTGATATATCAAACGACAATTTTTTGCGGCTGTTTTTAGTGGGTATATTGCTCATTTTTATTTTAATCGCCGGATATTTCACCTTATTTGCATTCGACAAAAACGGTAAAAATGAAAGCCTACGAATTAAGTACGAGCATATTATCGATATTTGCAAAAAACTTGAATTAAAATATAAGGAGCATATAACCCCATGAAAACATGCCCCAATTGCTATGAAAAAGCAAAGAAAGCACTTTTTTGCCCCAAGTGCGGCACGGCTACAATAGACGCACCTCAAGACAAGGTGGAAATTAATAAAAAGACCCTGTACCTCGGGGGTGCAATTATTGGTGGGTTGGCGGTTATTATAACCGCAATCCTTGTGATTAACTTTACCGTAGTACCGGGTAACCGTTATACAAGAGCACAGAAGCACTTTGCCGCCGGGGAATATGCGGAAGCGGTTGCCATGCTTAACCGATTGTCGCCGGATTTTAGGGATGTGTTTACACTTATTCCTTATTACGAAGCGTACAATACATTTTCGAGGGGTGAATTTTCATCCGCCGCCCGCCAATTTGAACGCTTGGGCAGATACGGCGACGCGCCTTATATGGTGGACGAAAGCAATTATCAACATGCTATGCAATTGATGAACGCAAACCGATATGATGACGCATATGCAATGTTTGTATCATTAGGGGCGTTTAAGGACAGCGCAAACATGCGGTTGGAAATACGGTACCGAGAAGCAATGGGACTATATAATAACGGGGATTACAGGGAAGCGTTGGAAAAATTCACCGAACTTGGCGATTATAGGGATTCCGCGCAAAATGTTCAAGAAATAAGAAAACACCTTCCATTTCCAGTATTCATTATAGCAAGACGTCATACGATGTCGATAGCTACGGATGGCAGCTTATGGGCGTGGGGTAGTAATGAACACGGTCAGCTTGGTGATGGTATAATCACATAAATTAAAAACAGTCCACAAGAGCATCATCAAGAGAATCGAAATTGGGAAGAATTCTACGAAGTCTGCACTTTAACCACGCCCAGAACTTTTCGATGGGATTTAAGTCAGG
>Ga0123352_10006248_pt1 | contig 18192 bp, 6 predicted proteins | sample TergutLab28metaG_FD_89700 | JGI IMG/M metagenome (GOLD analysis project Ga0123352, IMG submission 89700) | Labiotermes labralis P1 segment gut microbial communities from Petit-Saut dam, French Guiana - Lab288 P1 | ecosystem: Host-associated > Arthropoda: Insects > Digestive system > Gut ... | reverse complement strand
TGTTAATAAAAATCCAACCAGATGCAACAGTATGCAGATATTTATTTACTGCAGAGTCACTCTACATGTTTCGGGTGTCACAGCACCCATCATCAGGAGTACTAAAAACTGTAACCGCAGCCTACGGTACAGGTCATAATACTGCTACAGCTACTTCCCTCCAATGTGGCCTGATCAGGCCACATTGAATTATGATGCACAGAACCATGAGCTTAAAAAAATGTTAGTTTGTTACTGGTCCCAAGGGTTAAATATAAATTTAGCTTCATCATCCCATGTGTGTGTCTGGATTTCAAAATATTTTAATGATAATAAATTTACTTATAAAGGTTGTGGAGACTGTCTTGTAAATATGTAAGACACTCTCTGTATGAAATGTCACTGTCGCTGCTGGATTTAAGCATGGAAATTGTATCTACATACTAACTATATTTGCATGCATATATTTCACAGTTCTGTTAATAATAGATATTTTGACTCCCTTGTTGTGCATAATCATCAAAGTGTTTGCAATACCATGTGTACTATAATATAAAACAGCCAGCCATTGAAAATTTAATCTAGAAATAGATGGTTTGTTTCATTTGTCTGATTTGTTTTTTGCTGTGCCTTACGAATTCTTGAAGCTTTATTATGCTGCCCTAAATCAGAAATTTTCTGGTTTGTTTTACTTTGTTGCACCCCTCTTCTCCCAGTGGCATATAGTGTTGGGATTTGTGCAATCCTGTTGTGGTGGTGGTGGCGGCAGTGGTGGCGGTTGTAGTAGTGGTAGTGGTGGTGGCGGTCATAGTTGATTGATTGATTACGAATAGGTTCGGGACCTCATGGTCCCAATGCACCTAGGCCTTAATTAATGGGCCCTTTGTGCCCCATATCAACTTATGGGAGCCCTGTTGCTTTGCTAAAGTTCCAGATGGCCCCCAAAATTATACTCTTAATGTCCTCTGGCTCCATGAAGAAGGAGCCCAGATACGCATGTCTGAGTGAAGCCAAAGCTTCACACTCACAAAGAATGTGGGGTGAGGTTTCTTCCTCTGCTCCACACTTCCTACACAGTGGATTGTCCGGCAGCCCTAGTAGGTGAAGATGTCTCCTCAGGGTGTTATGTCCAGTGAGAAAGCTGGTAACAGCCCTGGATTGAGTCCTGTTAAAGGACAGAAACCTAGCCTTGGCACCCAGACAAGGTCCCGAAATTAGTTCTCAAGCCTGTCTTTGGGTATCGCCAAGACCGGCAGTCATAGTAGTACTAGTAGTAATGGTGGTAGTGGTCACAGTGGTGGCGGTGGCGGTGGTGGTGGTGGTCATGTGGTCATAGTAGTAGTGGTAGTAGTTGTAATGGTGGTGTGGTGGTCATAGTAGTACTAATGGTGGCAGTAGCAGTAGTAGTACATAAATTTTTGTGTGCATGTAAAAATTAAAATAGTGTGCTGTATGTTCATATAAGACACAAAAATGTGTACAATGTTTCTGTGATATAATTGGCCCTTATGTAAACAAATCTTTGTTTATGTGAGTGGACCAGGAATGCAACCCGTGTGTAAATCAAAATTGCACTGAGGTGTGTATTGTGCCAGATGATATTTTTACAGTTCCAGCTTAAAATAGTTTGCTTAAGTGTGTCTGTGTGTGTTTGTGTGTGTGTGTGTGTGTGAACGTGCCGTGCCCTTGTTCCTGGTGAATTGTTGATTTTATCATCATCTGTTTCCAGATTCAGAAAGCTCACAAAAGGAACCCGCTTCTGCACTGCTGTGGGCTTATTATTATTTAGCCCAACATTATGACTATTTAGGCAATACAGAAAAGGCCTTGTCATATATAGATGCGGCAATTGAACACACTCCTACATTGATTGAGCTGTTTGTAACTAAGGGTAGGATATATAAGGTAAGGAAGCAGGTTATTGTGCAGGTGACACATAGTTGTGTATGGAACTGTCTCCATCATTTTGTGTTACGGGAAGGAAACACAGACAATATGTGTCCCATGTGGACATACTGAAATTGCCATGAAGATTGGATCATCTTCCAGTAATCTATTGATTTTGATATTGTGAAAACGGGGACTGTGGTGTGCCTTGTACATACAAAAATTTTGAACTGCCCACCATCTTTTTTAAAAAAATACCCTTGTTGTGTAAGTATACTATTGTTTTTGTCATTCCAGTCTCACGTAATATTTTAACAGGTGCTTTATGACATATTTATAATGGGAGTGAGATATCTTTGTCATTCAAACATACAAGGTTTTGTATGGTTTTTTAACAAAGTTCTTGACATTGTGTAGGTCAGATGATGGACTGGCTAATGGACCAAACCTGGTAACCTGAAAAATGTGTAAATTGTGTTGTGCAAGAATGTATATTAAATATGTATAATTTGTACTATCCATTGTTTGTTGGTTAATACTGTTTGATATGTGTGTGGGGTCTTCTGTGTTCTTAGTCATGTTTTTGGTACCTAGCCAGAGAGATTTTTTTTTTCTCTCCGATTTGTTGTAATCAGTAAATGAGGGCTGCTGAAGTTAGTTACAGTAACATTTTGCTGCCATGTTGAAGCTTCAATTTGTACTCCCAGCATTTATTTGTGGGAAGGGGTATAGGGGTTGGCATCACATTACTACGTTAGCTCATCTCTTTTATGTGAAATTGTAGGTGTGTACATACTTTGACAGTCTAACATATTGAATATTACTATCGCTGTGTCCTTTTCTATTTATTTGCCAGGTGTTATATGTGCACGTTAACCAAGGATGGTAAGATGTCTGTTAGTAGAAGTATGATACATTTGTTTTCTAATTCCTTATCATATTAGTGCCTTGCACATATACGCATAAAAAGGGTAGTCTGGTGTTGATTCCAATTCTGTTCCAGAAAGTATGCAACTCTGTGTTACTGGTATGTATTTTGTTTTTGTTGTGCAGCATGGTGGTGATGTAATGGAGGCATACAAATGGTTGGATGAGGCCCAAGGTCTGGATACTGCTGATCGGTATATCAATTCTAAATGTGCAAAATATATGCTTCGAGCAAACCTAATCAAAGAAGCAGAAGAAACATGTTCAAAATTTACCAGGGTATGTTTACTATTATGTAACTAGTATTTTTGCAGAGAGAATTTGAGTTTATCTGTGTATTAGTAGTTTAGTTAACTAGCGTATATTAAGCAGAGTGACATTTTATCCTTCTAACGTGGAGAATATGGTGAGCTTCTAATAATGGCAACAGGTGGCAGATGGGATTTAACTCAGCCTTTAAAGGGTTAATTGGTTGTACACATTTTACATTCTTGCATTAAATTTTGGTGAGTAATCTGCAGAGTGTTTACAGCTCTCATTCTTTGTAATAATACTTTGTTTTTATTTCACAGGAAGGAGTTTCAGCAATGGAAAACTTGAATGAAATGCAGTGTATGTGGTTCCAAACAGAATGTGCCTTGGCTTATCAGAGGCTAGAGAAATGGGGAGATGCATTAAAGAAATGCCATGAAGTAGATCGAGTAAGTGACATCATTGAAACTGCTTGCTCAAAACATGTTAGATATTGCATAAACTTTATGTACATACGATTTAGTTTTTGTGGGCATGGATTGAAGTGGAAGATTTGTGAAGTGTAAGCTGCTTAAAAATTCCTTAAACGTCTCTTACTGGGAAGTAACATGGTATGAGGATAGTTTCTGTATTTGGTAAAAATGGAAACATTGTGCACAAAAGTATTTTCTCTGGGTGTGCATGTGCAAGGTGTCCTAAAAGTTGCTTTACTGTAATTATACTTATATTCACTATGTCATTATAGCAACTTATATAACACTGTGTATATATGTATGTGTATTGTGGTATTTTATTTAATGAAACTGCCAATTACTAAGATTATATAGCATGAGTGGTAGGTGAATGAAATGTGTAGTGTGAAGCAAGGGTGGAATTATGCTTACAAGGTAAAACTGAAGTATTCAGGGAAAGATGTGTTATATGGACCACCCAGAAATCAAACTTGGGCCTCCTTGCTGAGCAACCACCTGAGCTACAAAGACAATTGAAATGTGTGAAGAATATTTTTTAATGTAATTGACTGTGTATTATTGTCATCTTTTCAGCATTTTTCTGAAATTATTGAGGATCAATTTGACTTCCACACATACTGCATGCGTAAGATGACACTACGATCGTACGTGGGACTGCTAAGGTTGGAGGATGTTTTGCGTTCTCACCCATTCTACTTCAAGGCTGCCCGTTGTGCAATTGAAGTCTACCTCAGGCTCCATGACAAACCTCTGAAGGATGAGACTGCAGAACAAGAACTCAATACAGGTAAGAAAATAGTTCCATCTTTCCAGTTGCGTGACGTATGAAACTTGGATACAAGTTATGGATCAACAGAGTTTGAGTCAATAACTCTGTCTGTATTTATCCTTGTAGATGAATATCTGTAAGATGGATTCATTACATAATTTATATACCCCTTACCGGTTCTTCGGCATGTTAATCGACCAGGGACATGGATTTTAAATTTGTTGTCCTGGAATGGGGGATTTTATATCTGCCACTTCCATAGAATTGATGGCTGTTTGTTACTGCAGGATGTATGATTATAATACGTAGAAAAGTGTATGCTGTTTTAAGTATGGATTTCTCCGATTGCCTATTACAAATTTCAATGGAAACTAAAGGGTACACCAGTTGTTCACTGTTTGTTACACAGTATAATTCATTACATTCATTTATTATCTATTTATGGTATTGCTTATGCTTCTGCGTTTTCAAATAGGTTTTGTAAACTCAGTTTCTCTGTTATAAGATATCACTCATAAATTTGAGTAATATTAAACAACAAACTTTCAAAATTGTCCTCATTTTCATTGTTAGAAATCTTTGTGGTATGTTAATGCAACTGTTTTCAATACCTGGTCATCAGAAAGGTTAAATACACAGATGAGGTTCTGTAGGCCTTGGGATTTTTATGTTGAGAAATAGAACGACATAATTTTCAAACTCTGGTTTTTAGTTCCAAGGCAGGTTATGGGATTGATTTTTGTAGCGTTATTTCGTGTGCTGTTGCTGTTCATTTTTATTCTGTTAGTAGTGTTCTGTAATTTGTGGGTCATTGAACTGTTATTTAGTCATACATTATGCATGTTTCATTTGCACTCTCCATGTCCTGCCAAAACACTTGCGGAGGAATGGCACCAGATAATGGAATATAGTTGCTTTTGCTGTCCTCTTGATGTTTAGCCAAAGTATTTAGAAATAGAAAGTGGAATGTTTTGTTCATCGTTTGTTAGGTGACAGGATTCATGGTCTACTGGCCGTAAGTATTTTGTTATGAGGAAATGCCTGAAGTAAGGAAAGGAAAGACTTATTTTGGCATGAACATGCAGTGTTGAGCAACTGCTTTATGTTTCTTTGTGTTTAATTTGGAAACGTAAATGAATTTGCCATAATTCCTTAAGATGAAATTTTTTTATGACACTAAGAAGTGATAAAGTCCATTGAAAATCTCACACAGTTGCTAAACATCTTAGGAAGTATCATACTTTCAAAGGAACCAGAGGATGTGGCAGTACAGCTTCAGATCTAAACATTAGGGATGTTGTTATCAAGCAATTTCTGCTTCCATGCAAGCCATTTGGGTAGATACGAACTTTTGATATGTTTTAAGTAAAAAATGTTTGCATCCATAAGCTGCCATGTTAAAACCAACTTTCAGGTCTGCCCAACAATGTGTATTGTGATTACTGTTGGGTTTTTCCAAGGCACATACACTGCTGAAGCGCGAAACTGATCATTCTCACCCTCCCAATGCCAGTATGGGTTGCAGCGTGCAAAATGTGATGGAATAATGCATGTCATGGCATAACCCTGCTGATTAAAATTTAAGGGTGTCAGATCTGGCGATCTGGATGGTCAATGTTGTGGGTCACCACCACCACCAGTCCAGTGATGAGGCAAACAGTTACTGAGATACTTTTCATAGAAAATGTATATCATAAATGTAATGAAAACTTTGCATGATGATGCCTGCTTGTTTGCTAGGGGTTGAGACAGTGTAGTGACTAGGCTGTGAGCTGAATGACTGAGGAATCATGGTTCAGTTCCCGTTAGGTAGAAGAGATTTTCTTTTCTCCAGAATGCCAAGACCAGTTCTGGGGTCCACCAACATTCCTGTTTAGTTGGTAATGGAGAGTTATTTTCTGGGTGGGGGTGGGGGTGGGGGTGGTGCAGCCAGGTTTGTAACTTGGTGCTGAAGCTTCACATCCCCTTGTGCCTTCACAGCATGTACAGAGACTACTTTACTTTACTTGTTTGCTTGTGCCCATGCTTTTAACATTTGGATAATGATAAATTACTTACTCTCTCCTGGGATATGTCACTATACTGCTGTGAAAAACCTGAAAGCTTACAATGATAACCTGCAACCATCGGGAATCACATATATGATTCTGTGACTTCTCTGACTGGGATTGATAGCAGGAATAAGATTTGAGTTACGTGAAGTTGTCACTGTGTATGGTGCAGTCAGTCAGCTCATACAGGTTGTCTGCAGTTTATTGTGACCATTCTTATCATTGATGGTACGCCATCTTATGACTGCCATGTGTGGAAGGAGTGTTGAAGGGCTTTTCTAATTTCATTGCCTGATTGTAATTTATGTCAATGAATAGTACTGTTGGTTAAATTGTTGGTGTGGAATTGGGGCAGAAATTTAAATGGTTCTTGCTCATAGTTTCTCATGCGTTTGACAATTCAGGTATAGTAAGTGTATTAGAATTATTTATTGCATTGATTTTCATAGAATTGTACAGAAAACTGAAATTTATTGCTGCTAGTAGGTATGAATCAGACATTAAACCAAACTAAATAAATGGTTGACTTAGATTTGGGGTTCTCACTGCAGTATTTGTTAAGATCGTAGTTTTCTGGGTTATGGTACCATGCAGGCACATTGTTGGTGAGCAACATTTTGGAGGACCTTACTGTCACCATCTTCAGGATGGGATTCAAATGTATGTAACGCTGAAAGATTGTTGAACCAATCGTTTGCCAGCCTTTATGAAGGTAGAATTGGTGAGAAATGAACTTAGGGTTTTTGTGTATTTTAATGTCACTTTTACAAGAATTACCTTTAATAAATAAGCCTTTGAACATTACTTACATACAGATGGCATAATTCCCTTCATTCAGGACCTCTTGTTTTTAACATCTGATAATAATTCATGTAATGGCACTTGTATTTCCTTACATTGCCATTGATACATTCTGATTTTACAATACTGACAAAGATTCACCCAACCTGTTTGCAGAATGTAACCCTTGTCATGCTTGTGTAGAAACAATGGTAGACCTCTGGGTCATTACACTGTGTAGGATTATAATTTTCTTCCACCGTTTTGGAGGAATGTGCTGCCTCCATTGTCAGTGTGATTGAATTAAGTTGGAGGCTGCACATTCGTCTGAACCAGTGGAACAGACACATCGTCCTACACAGTGCAATAATGCAGAATACCCTCAGTGGAGTAACACCCACCATGAAAGCCTGAAAACTTACAAATGGTAAATGTATCCATCCCTTGCCAAATTTGATGTGATAAAGGCTGAAGAAATTACTCGGTTTTCCTACTGGAGCTTCACAAGGGAGTGAGCAAATAGGTGTTAATAGTTCATTGGTATAATCTAACATTCTTTACTCATGCACACACAACATTATCACACAGATGACATATTTTTCACCGGTTTTGAAAGATAACATGGTATAATTGTAAAACAACCTGTGATTGTAAGAAATGCATCCCATTATTGTAATTCTGTTCCACAACGAGTCATTCACAGTCTAGGTGTAGTTCAGGATCCAGCTCTGTGACCTTTTTAAGGACTGCGAGCTAGACTTACCTAACTCACACTTTGCCTACATTTTCTTAGCTTCTGCATTTGCAAAATTTAGTCCAGAACTATGACACATACACATATAGAATGCTTTTAAAGTTGCTCCAGTTTTCCTGTGCTTGTCAAAATATTTGGACCATGAATTAATGTTTATACTTTTGGGAAGCCTTTGAGTATGTGAATTACTAATTATTTGTAAGTTTTCTCCTTTGTTACAAAGACTGTATTTCACAGCTGTGTAAGTCTTGTGTACCCTACTTAAATAAGCATGCCATTGTTCCCAATATGGGAATATTTGTGGCATATTTATTTTGTAGTTTTATAAGGGAAGTTCCTTTATAGTTGAACTAAAAATTTATATAGAATGTGTTGTCTGTACTGTCCTCATCTTTGCTCCTTTCTCTTTTTCCTCCTGTATGTCACTAATTGATGAGATTCCTGACCTGGTAGAGGGTAAACGTATCCGTTTGGATTCTGCTGAGATTGTTTGGCACCAACCACTTGTGGTGTGATGAAATAAAAGTGACCACCGTCACCTGGAAATTTGTAAGATACAAGGGCTCCACCTACTTGTGAGTTTCTGAGCTGTCTGTTGTCAATAAATTCACTGAATGGATTCACAGGTAGTGGAGGACTTTTGTAATTGATATTGATATCATCTGCTAATGATATAAGAACCTTATTGCCATTGTTATTTTCAGAGGAGTGATCACTTTTTCCAGTGTAGCTGGGAGCTGGAGTTGTATAGTATTGACTTTCTGTATTTATTGCATATGGTTGCTTTGAATGGGATAGCACAGTTTCTCCCACAAAAGGTGGAATCGGCGTTGTTGGCACATTTTGGTCACCTTTTTGTAGCTTCTGGCCAAATAAGGTGAAATACTTTTTAGTTATATCATCTAACAATGTTTCATCCTGCTGGGTAAAATACGAATGCAGAGGGTTTGCAGTTGGATGTATATTAACTTGAGCCTGAGGACGTCGGAATCCGCTGAGTCTTGGTCGAGGGGTTGATTGATATTCTTGTCTTTCCTTGTTTTGTTCTCTGCTGTCATCATGACTATAGTGCATAGTTGGACTACCTGCTGTGACATCTTCATAATCATTGTACTGAGGAGCAAGAGCAGAGTAGAACTGTTGAACTTCTGGTGCCCTTGTTCTCTGCTCGTAACTATATTCAAATAGTGTCCTAGGAGTTGATTGATAATGTACTGGTGATATAGCTGCCCCTTGGCTGTTGCTGTGATTGTTTAACCTCTGAGATTTTCTAGATTTTGTACGAGTGGTTGTGTAAATGTTTTGTTGTCTTGGTTGTTGAGTTGCTAAGTTATTACCATTTTTCAGATAATCATATTGGTATATGGCTCTGGGAGGCGGGGATGGTTGGATGTTATACAAGATTGGTCTCTGAGAAGAAAAACGGGGCCTTGGCGTAGTGAAATATGCTAGATTAGATACTATAGGGGTAGGTTGCAGAGTTGATTTTACATTCTCGTCTTGGGTTGAGTAGCCCTGATTTATAATGGATGGTGCAGCGGAGCTCACCGGCTCATACTGCAGATGAGGACGTACAGTAATGTAGTAATACTGAGGTGGTGCAGGTGTTGAACTTTTTGGGAGAGTGCCGCTTCTAATGGGAAAGATTGTCTGTTGACCTACAGGCAAAGCTGATGACAGAACATAAGATTGAGGTCCATTTCTTTGCCCTACCCCTTTGGTTTGCTTGACAGGTATGATGCCAGAGTGTGTGTATTGTGGAGACTGTGCAGAATTCTTCAGTGGTGGAGCTACATTCAATAAATCAGAATAATCTTGTGAGAGTACTGTCTGAGTAGGGTTTTTGGCTGGATATTCCACTGGGAGTACATCGGAATGTACGTATGGTTGTGGTTGGTCTGTTTCAACTGTACCCTTCACTGAATGTCCTACTGGAAGCACATCAGAATATATATACTGCTCTGGCTGTGGTTTTGGAGAAGTGTTCTTTTCGCCAGTGGAAGGGATGTCGTAATAGGGTTGTGGAGTGGGAGAAACGTTGTTGTAGTACCTTCCTGGGGAGATTGTCGTTGGCTTTCTGTAGTTTAGAGGCGGTGCCATTGTGGTAACGGATGAGCCGGGGTTGCTGACATGTCTTGATCCTTCACTGGGCTCCTCGTAGAAAAAGAATGATGTCTTCACAGGTGCTGGGTTCCTTGTACTAACAGAAGGGACCGTATAATAAACAAGTGGTGGTGGTGACATAGTAGTTGTGATGCCACTTTTTGTTTTCAAGAAGTACGGTTGTGGTGAAGGTGTCACTTTGTTGGTGTCAGTGTCTAGAGGATATTGCTGGTTGTCGTAGTACACGAGATGAGGTACTGCTGCTGTTGTTGGTGCATTGATTCCTTTCCCTGTGTTCATGGGCAACTTGTTTCTTACAGTGGGCTCGTACTGATGGTGTGTCTTTGCAGATTGTGCAGGTACATTCTGGTTAGAGACATTACCAGTGGGCTGCAACCTGGGAGATGGTTGCACAATGATATCTGTCAGTGGCACAGTGTAGTAAGATAACACAGGTGCAGCAGTTGTTACTATGTCGTTCTGAACGTTGCTGTAGATAGTTTCTGTTGCTGGGGTGAAGGTGATGGTAGGTTTTTCATAATAGTATCCTTGATGTGGGATTTGCTCAATGGGCGATTTTCCTTGGTGGGTTATCTGAACGTCTTTAGGAACCACATTAATTGGTGGACGGGGCAGCTTCACAGTATATAGGTGAGGTTTTTGTATCTCAGGACTGGGAGTTGTCAGAACATCAATTTCAGGTGCAGATGTAATGTGGTTTAGAGCATCATCGACAATAGTGACTGTTGGTTGAGGCTTCTTCTTGCGTGCCTCACTAGTTACAGGTAGATAGACGAGTGGTGGACAGTTATTTTTAGTAACTGGAGGTTGGCTGATCCCTGGCAAGTATGTGCTATAAGGTGTTGCAGGGGTGTCTGTCACAGGTGGCAGTGAGGTTGTTGGTGGTGGTGTTGAGTGTTCATCGGAGTCGTTTAGTGGTGCAAAGAAATTAGGCGGCGGTGGGAGGAATATTCCTGGTACGAGTGGCCCTGGGGGCACCTCAGTTGAATTGTCTTGTGGGTAGTAGAAATCGTAAGGCGGTGGATAATATAGCGAGAGGTCGTCCTCGTCGAAAGGTTCTGTCAGATTCTCTGGTGGTGGTAGAAATGCTGCTCCTGGTGGTAGGTTTAGGAAGGGTGGGAGGAATGGCAGGGTACCGTTCGGTGGAATTGGTGGTGGGAATGGAAAAGGGGGGTAGAATGTTGCGTTGTAAGGTGGAGGAGGGATTCCGGGGAACGGCGGTGGATAGAATGGTACGTTCCCCGGAGTGAAGTTTCCCGGAGGTGTGGCGAAGTATGACCCGTTCGTGGGCGGAGGAAATGGATACGGGTACTGAGGTGGAAAGAACGATCCGTTTCCCGGAGGTGGGTAGAACCCTCCCCCGTAAGTTGAGTTTTCCGGGAATATTGGTGGGTAGAAAGCCGGTGTGAAATTTCCTGGGGGCGGGAACGGAAAGGGAAAGGGTGGTGCAATGTAGGAGCCGTTACCGGTTGGGGGTTGTGGGAAGAATGGAGGGAAGGGTGGTCGATTCGCTGTGCCGTTAAAACCGATGAACTCCGTTGGGCCACCGTCTCTAAGCTGGACAGGAAATGGCGGCGGTACTTCTGGGTTGGCTGGAATCTTAACCTGCCGTTTTGGTGCGTTGTAGTTATCGATCGGTGGCCATACTGTGACTGAATCGTCGGTAGTGTTAAGTTTGTATTCAGGGAAGACGCCTCCTCTAAGAATTAGGACATGATTTTCTGCCAGCCATATTTCATCTGGTTCCAAACCACCTAGATTATTGGCGGTGTCACGCGGGACTTCCGGGTTAGAAGCGTAATTGATTATTCCTGGTCGTTTCGGCGTTGTTGCAAATATCTCCTTTTCAATCAGTCCGTACTTTCCATCAGCAATCTGTTGAGACAGTGTCTTTTTGTCCTCATCGTCATCATCATCGTCTTCGCCTTGCTTGGGCTTGTTGCTTTTCCTTCGCCCAGCACTTTCCATTAGCATCCCTTCTGCTTCGCCTGTTGCTGGCCGTGAAGTTCTCGAGTCACGTATCCTATCTGTGCCAGACGTAACGTCACTTACGGACGTGTTTGGTGCATTTCTGCTGTCTGTTTTGCTTGATGTTAACCGTAACCCTATGTCCTGCTTTACTCGGCTCTGATCCGGTAGGCGGGAGTGTTTGCCATTGTCGTGGAGCGTCTGTTGTCGCGGTCGATTGTTGTATGTCGTCGCTCCAGTGTGTAGTTCTTCGGTTGCCTGTTTGTTGAGGCTGGGATCCACTGCAGATCCTGCAGCTACCACAAGTGTCATCAGCACCACCGGAAGAAACACCGAATCCATCTGTTGAACAAACACAGCATGCATTCATTACATTTCTGGATATATAGGAAATTTCATGATACAGTTACGCGGCGTATTACTGAAACACATATTCTTTAACTGTAAAGTTTGTCGCTTGGTGGTGGTTAATCGTTATGATTTAAAAGTTGTGTTCTTTTGGCATTTTTGGAGCTTTTGGGCGTATTTTTCCTATTTGAAAATCATTTACAGTTTTTCGGTAAAAGCCTCGTTGCTCTTTGTCTGAATCTAAATAATAAATAGTAAATATGTGCAATAGAAAAGTCACACATAAATTTTATCAGTACCTGCAGCTTTATTTATTTATTGTTATTTACTTTATGTGCTCATGCGAAATTGTGGTTCATTTCAATCTGTCCTTGCATGTATTTAAATTCAGGCATACAGTTAGTTTTTGTTGTTTAGAGAAATAGTGGGTGTTCCTTCTGCGATTCATTCGAAACGCACTGTGTGGACGACGTGGACTATTGTAATGCCAAAGCAGTTGATGCGTACAGAAACGACTGGCTTTAAAAGATCCCCCCCCCCTATTATATTCATAACTAGTTGTACCCTTGGGAATAATTTGCACATAGAAGAAGTAATATATTTAATCAACAAAAATTTCAGCGTCCCAGCTGATGTCATTGGATTTTTCATTGACATAAAATCCTTCCGATCGCACTATGGCCCTGGGGTCGACTCAATCTCTAACAGAAATGAGTACCAGGAGCATTTCCTGGGGGTAAATGTGGCCGGTGCATAAGGCTGACAACGTACCACCATCCTGTGCCGTTGTCACGAAATCTGGGAACCTTAACTTCCTGGAACCCTCTGTGCCACTCCAGGCCTGTAACGGGACTGCTTTACCTTTAAAATTACAGCGTCTTAATCTCAACGAAACATTGAGAATTGTACTTACTTTTGTTTCATGCTGTTTAATTTATTTCGGTGATCAACGGATCACAAGCAATGTGTAAATAAGAAACTAAAGCTTCCTAGCATATGTAAATAAGAAACAGAACGTTGAAATCGACAGTTCTTCCTCAAGCGGAGGCCTGGGGAATTACCTGAAATATGTTGGCTTCCCTTGGTCTCTGCATGAGACAACAGTGTCAGTTTGTAAATTCAGACATTTTCTTAATTTTCTTCAAGGAGGGGCTAATAAAATCAAAGATTGCCACCATTTCCAAATCTTAAGCTTTTTAGCAATGCACACCTTATAAAGATCCGTTAGGTAGTTCAGTAGATAATGCTGTTGGAAACATACCTTAACCATATTAACGTATATATGTGTGAGGAAGAAGAAAAGTAAATTTAATGTTTTGTTGATCGTGCATCGTGATATAGCCGTACAATAAGAACCAACAGGATGTACTCTTTACTTTCAATTTATTTCAATAATTAACCTCTACCTGTTTCAAAGAGGCTTACTGCTCGTCATCGAGAGGTACTACTTTGTATATTCCGATCCTGCCAACAGTCAGTCAACATAAACGCATGACATATACCAGTTGCTGTATATGCAGAGTAGTACCTCCTGATGATGAGCAGTAAGCCTGCTCAAAACATGTAGAGGATATTTATTGAAATAAATTGAAAGTAAATAGTGCATCTTGTTGGTTTTTATTGTACGGATAAGAGAAGTAAATTTGTAGGGGGTAGGGGTGGAAGATGTATGACAACAACGTAACTTTAACCTCGAATCCACGTTGGTGAATAGTTAGTCCATCACAGCAGCTTTATCCCTCAGGGAAAGTGCTCCCGGTATCTACTGAACTGGAAGCTGGGCGGATCCCAAATTCGGTCCGGACTTTTTTGGAGAAGACGAAAATCTTTTTCCCCTTGCCGTGAATCGAACTAAGATTCCTGTGTTGTGGAGCCCGTAGCAGAGGGTTTTTGTCGATAACCGAGTTTCACCGCAGACCGGATTGAATTTTATCACGTGGCTCTACTTTGCCTACCCCTGGTCAGTGCAGAGGTAATTGGTGAAGGGTGCCACACCCGATCGGATTCGACAGGCACAAGAACGGGCTTGTCCACGGAGTCCATTCCCCACAAACAGAAACTGTTGTTCACAAATCAGCTGCTCTTGTATAAAAGAAACGCCCGCACCGCGTAGTGCTGTTCTTATTATGAAGTGCTATTCTACTTTCTCTGTTTGCTGTCTTCATGGCAGTTAACACAGACGTCCACCTGGAAAGAAATGTGGCGTGTTTCGCCCTGGTTTTTAGGCGCTGTCGTACTTTGGCGGGCTGACCATTAAAATTACCATTGTCCGCATGGAACAGCTCAAGAACGTAAGAACAGAATTTCATGAAATTTGATATTGGAGTTTATGAAGATTTGTCGGCCCGTTGCCATTCTTATTATAACTGGACAATACCGGACACTTTGCACGAAGACCTACATACGTTTCTGCGCTCATCACGAGCTACGTATGTTACGGAAGCGAAATATGTTTTGAAAATAAATTGTGGAGACAGGTGAATCAAACGTTTTGTGTCAGGTACATTCGTGCGGTTTTTAAGACCAGGATTAGTAAACGACCCGGTGTTCGAATCCCGGTAGGAGCAAGACTTTTTTTTCTCCTCCAGAACGTCCAGACCTACTCTGGGGTCCATCTGGCCTTCTATTCGCCTGGGGATAAAACGTCCGGGGCGTGAGCCTGACCAGTCACCTCCATCTAGTGCCTGAGCTCTGAGTGGTGCTGTACCTCCACTCGTTTATTCCTTCATGGCATGTGCAGGGCCATCTTTTACTGTTAAAGTGGAACGAACGAGCTGCGATTGTTACGCTAGGCGTATTTGCCGACGTGTCAAGACTTGGCTAATAGAACAACTCAGTCCAGTTGGACATAGTGATACAGCAACCTTGACAGAACTGAAAGGAATTTGAACTTGTGATTGGATTGAACCTTTTACCCATAGTGACGCAGCAAGAACCCCAGTTTTAAATTATAGTGCTTTCTTATTTCCTGCCTTACATGGTTCTAAAAGAGATGCAGCTGGCTTTCCTGTGAAATAAGTAGCTATCTTGATCATTGTAAAAGCTGCTGTTGACCCACGTAGTTAAAGCGAACTGTAACATGCATTGAAGCTGTTCTAGAAGCTTTTAATAACTTAACAGTTGGCAGTTTAGCCATGCCAAGAAACCAGAAGTGTGCAGGTTTGATGCATGTGGTCGCCAGTACGTCACATATTACTGTCGCTGGAACAGTGGTACATGTTATTGCGCATTTGCGTGTATTTTTATATGCATGGGGATGGATATATGATATATTTATTAACTGCAGTTGGGTTTCCACCCGGTGGCTGTGGTCGGTAAAATTGTACACAAATAGAAAAATAAACAAGTATATACTTTGGGAGAAACAATACAAAAACACAGATCACACAGAATAGAAAGAAAAACGTACAAAACAAGGAAACAGACATTAAATGGATAAATTAAAACACAAAACAATTAATTATAACACAACAAAGAGCAAAAGACGTAAAGCAAACAGCAGCGAGACAATCAGACAACAACAAGACATACTGTACAGTAACCCACATTCGAAATGCATAGATATAATGACAATACACGCTTTATACCAAAGATCAAACATTCCATCAGAGATGTAGTGTGTAGTATTTGTAAGTTTTTAGGTTCTCACGATTTCTCCGTCAGTTGTCAGATAAAGAAAAAGCCCTATAGTGGCGGTGGTGGTGGTATAGTAGTAGTAGTAGTAGTAGTAGTAAATGACAGTTATTTGATATGTTGGTTTTGTAATTAATGCTTTGGCCACGTTTCCCGTGAACGTAATACGTTATGCAGTAAGCGTGCTGTTCGCTGTGAGAACAAAAATGATTATTCACCCAACGTTTCGAGTGATACAAATAAAGCGACTGCGTTTAACATTCATTGGTTGAAGGCTTAAGTAGGCCATGTATGGGAGAAGGATCTTAAATTGGATTTTAGAGGGTTGGGGTGTGAGTCTGTGGACTGGATTCGTCTGGCTCAGGACTAGGATCAGCGGTAGGACATTGTGAATAAGGTAATGATAATTCTGATTCCGTAAATGGCGGGGAATTTCTCGATGAGGTGAGCGTCTGTTAACTTGTCAAGGCTGTGTTATGTGGAGCTGGTTCAGTTAATCTGCTATGTCCTTAAAAGGTTGTGTGTTAATTTGGTTATCAGCTCCTCTCATGGCAGTAATGTTGGTGGGCGGAGAGAAATGGCGAAATGGGCGACATTGTAAATACAGCTTCCAGCCATGTTTTGTTTACAGAAATTCTGGCTTAAAATTATTAATTGGCCAACCTTGGCTCGTGTGTTTCTTCTCAGTAAAAATTATGGTCTTACGAATTATGGTGCCACTTAATCATGTAGCGAGTTGCCCCCGAATCTCTCGCGACCACCTGAGAGGCTTTCTTATGTTAATACCCAGAATATGTCACGCTATGAATCATCGTGAACATTTTAGATATTCTGTGTGTGTTTGATTTTCAGAGGACCGTGCATCGTGATGTATTCGTTTAATGAAGGCTAACGAGGTGCACTATTTCTCAAATTTATTGGATAAAGTACTCAACAAGTACTTCATCAAATAAATTAGAGAAATAGTGCAGCTCGTTGGCTGTCATACGAATCGCGCGCGCGCGCGCGCGTGTGTGTGTGTGTGTGTGTGTGTCACAAACATCCTTTTAAAGCCTGTTGGTCACTTCATGTACTACGAGGTTTAACATTCAGAAATTCTGCGTTCTGGTTACGCATTGTATTCTTGTGTGTTGTATGGTCTCGGGACAAACGGGGATTATTTCTCGCTTCATCTTGAACCGATTGGATTTTATAACCGAGAACGAGAGTGTTTACTGAGCATTGCGAACTGAAATTGAAAAAGTTTACGGCTAGGTTAGTCTTCGGAAGGTTAATGATATTCAGTGTTTTTGCATTGTGTCTAATGTATTCACTCCCTTCTTGTTTATTCCCCCTGAGTAGGGCGTGGACCCTGAATGCGTATGTCACGTTTTTGTGTTAAACATCGATTAAATGTGTAGACCTTAATTAGAGTGTTTTGCCTTATAGAGGAGGGTAATCTGAGTGTAATAGTGACCACGGCGACATCGAATTCAAATCAGTAACCTATTCCTGTCCGCCTGAAATCTTCGTGTTTCCCTTATAAAAGTGCCTGCTCATTTCTGTAGTGTACGTAGCCCTTTTGTAAGTGGAAACATTTAATACGAGGCATCATTATCCGTACCGACAGGGAGGGGGTTGGGGTGGTAAAAGGTAAAGGTAAAGGAGTCCCATTACAGGCCTCGACAGGCCCGAAGGGTTCCAGGAAGTTAAGGTTCCCAGGAAGTATCTGTGCAGGAATTTCTAGTCTAAATTTGTCAGTAATTGTGTTTCGGAGTTTAATAATGTTGAATTGTCTGGATAAAAGTGAGGGTTATACACACGCACACACGCGCTTGCTTTTATATATATATATATATATATATATATATAGTCAAACCTCGGTTCACGAACGCCTCGGATCATGAACAGTTCGGTTTACGAACAAATTTTCCGAACACGCAAGCCGTCAACATCATGGAGCGATAAGCTGGGAGTATCAGCGTAGGCAGTATTTACGGTAAAACTAAATTAAGTTTTCGTCTATATTTGATCTGCTTAGTGTTGTGTTTATCTTTTTTTGTGATAGATTTAATGGTTTCCATTGATTTTGTGTTAAGAACCTGTGCACAAAGTACTGTTGTAAAAGTTTAAATAAGCAATCATCTGGGGTCCAGGAACGGATTAATCCATTTTACATTAATTCCTATGGGGAAAATAGTTTCGGTTTACGAACATTTCGGTTTACGAACGACCTTCAGGAACGAATTAAGTTCGTGAACCGAGGTT
>Ga0123352_10006246_pt1 | contig 18193 bp, 17 predicted proteins | sample TergutLab28metaG_FD_89700 | JGI IMG/M metagenome (GOLD analysis project Ga0123352, IMG submission 89700) | Labiotermes labralis P1 segment gut microbial communities from Petit-Saut dam, French Guiana - Lab288 P1 | ecosystem: Host-associated > Arthropoda: Insects > Digestive system > Gut ... | reverse complement strand
TCATTCCGCAGGAAGACTTCACACACATCTCCCGTTAAATTGTTGTCAAAGACAAAAGGTCCGATCAACTTGTTACCAAGCACACCACACCATACATTCACTGTAAATTTCCTTTGGAAGTTGGTTACACTTGTCTCATGTGGATTATCGTGGGACCATGTATGCACATTTTGTACATTATTTACACCGTCCCGGGTAAAAGACGCCTCATCACTGAATAAAATGACACTTAACAGTTCGGGATGAGCTTTTATCCAGTGGCACAAATCCATACGCTGAGCATGGTTGCCTGGTTCCAGATGTTGTACCCTTTGATCATGGTAAGGCTACAAATCTTCCTCATGTAAAGTTCGCCACACCTGCATACGTGATACGCTGATGCAAGAGGCCATTCTACGGGTGGACAGATGTGGACTTCTCTGAACCATCTAAAGAATGTTCTCTCATGTGTTAAACATTCATACCACCTCCCTTTCAGACTGCCAAAAAACACTCGGAAGAGAACCATTATCATGCAATGTCTGGTGAATTCGTGTAAATACACTTCGAGATGGAATCCTTCGATCGGGAAAACGCCTTTGGTATTCTTCTACAGCAGCACGAGCATTGCCATCGCAAAATCCATACACAAAATGCATGTCACAATATTCCACGTGGGAAAACACAAAAAGGCATGTTAGCAACTTGCCTACAAACCATTCACAACGCAGCCGTAACCTGCACTGCATTCACCCTGAAGGAAGTACATGTGCAGTTCAATGGCTAGTGACACCACAATCAAGGACAGAAATGGATAACATTGTCAGCTGACAGGTGCAGTGCGTGGACGCGCAAGAAGACCACACTTTTCTCTGGCCATTATCTCCGTAACCGTTCAACTTTGGGACATAGGTGTTTTGGGTTATATCGGTATACTTTAACATAAGGAACACCCTCCCGAAGTCTGGCACATTCCTCCTGGGACACCCTGTATATATATATATGAGAGCAGGAAAGGAATGACTGAAGAACATAAAGAGAGGTAAGGGAGAATAAGATGAATTTTACAGGCTGGTATGTGTGCTGATGATCATGTACGTGGAAAAAGGAAAAATGGCTTTCTGAACTAAACACATGGTTGATGAAGGCTTCACAGTTGTTTTAAAAAGTTACAATTGCTTCTCATACCTCATCTGATTCCCATCTTGGGGGAATGTGTGGACGGATCCTTTTGATACACACTACTTCATGCATATCTTCAAAGGATGGATCACTGGGCACACAGTTGAAATATGGGAGCTGATAATCATCAGCATCACTAAGTTTGTTCCCTGTCACACACCGGCGGCCCATTTCCCAAAACACCAGGCCAAGAGAGTACATGTCAGCCATCTTGAATGACTCAAATGCAGATGTGTTTAGAGACTGATCTAGCACCTCAGGTGCCATGTACCGTCGTGTTCCAACACGTGTGTTGAATGCAATGTCTATTTCATTGCTTTCACTGAAACAGACAAACAACTATATCCAAAAGCAGTAACATAACTTTAACCCTTGAAATGTTAAGACTTACCTGAATTATACTTAAACATTCAGTTCATTCTGCCCAATACACACACTCCATATGGGATTAAAACCAATCACTTAACACTGCATACAGAAATAACTGCTGCTGGTTCTTAAAGACACATACAAGACACAAGATGTGTGGGCATAACACCAAATTTTTTAATGCTAAATCTGGTAGGACATATAACCACTGGGTTTAAAAGGATAGTAAAACACTACGCATGCAAGAAAAAAAGAACAGAAACTGCAAATTAATCAGTTTTCTAGGCTTATCAGCTGAGGTGCTGTTTCCTTATTAAAAATGTTACAACTGCCTTACATTATGTTAGACTTACAATAATAAATGCTTAAAATGGCAATGTTAATTGGATAAATCCACAATAGCCAACACTTTGACCTTCCGAAGGCAACTACATCCTGGGAGGGAGATATGAAAAACTATAGTTGCAATGGTGGGAATTATGTCTCACACATGCATATCAAACAGCCATGAACAGTCAGCACTGTATGCCTGGTTCTGAAAATTTGAAAGTCTAAGAACTTATTCAAGAGACTGAATTTTTAGTGTACATATATCTCTGTTGTGCAGAGCCAGCCCTCAGAGTTTCCAATGTACCCATATTTAAAGTTTCACAAGACTACCTTCTCACTGAACATGGTGAATTTAAAGTCTGTTGCACTCCAATTTGGGCATACTCAGCTACTGCGAGGAGAATCTTCGGTTGTGTCCCTAAGTATGGCAGGTGTTAACAGAAGAATTATCATGCAAGAAGCCTACGTCTATAGTGAATTTAGGGTACACTTTTCTAACATGATGTATTTCATGCAAGCCTTAGGGTGCCTACCCCAGCTGATGTGCAGGCTTTGCACAGTCTAAAAATGCTTCCTGACACATGCAGGATCTTAAGTTGAAATATTAGCAATCAATATACTTTTGAAGATTCTTTCAGTTCTTGCAAAGAATGTAGACTTTCATACAAACTCTACCTTCTAGTGTGTCCCACAAATAATAATCAGACAGATTCAAGTGTGGGGAGTTAAGAAGCCACAATCTATGAATTATCAATCATTATCTGGTCAGTGGAAAATGTACCGTGTGAGCCATGACACTGTCCTAAATTAACAGTGCAGATTCTTGTGTTCTGTTAATTCCCTGAAGAATGGTGTCAAAATTAATGAAATGTAGTGGCCAGAAGTGAAAAACATGAACCCAGTGATTTAGTGCACTCACTGAACACTGGAATCAAGCTTCAATACAAGGCAAGGGAACTTCACAAAATGTACGGACAGTTTTAGAACACTAATATTGGGAGGGTGTGTATCTGTGTAACTAATTAACATAAGCCACAAGTTTTCATCTTGTGGGCAACTGCTGTTTAATAGAAGTTGACCATTATTCTGTATACTCTTCTTTTCATTGCACTGTTAATTAGGGACATACAAATTTCATAAAGCCTTGCATGACATTTTTTTTCCAATATGCATACTATGCAAAAGTACTGTGAATGAACACACTTTATCAACTGAATAGATATTACAAGTATGCAGAGACCATGTGCACTCCATAAATATATGGGACATTAAAAGCCTGGTAGAGCGACTCAAGTATCCCCAGTAGTATGGGCTAGTGTGTCTACACATGCCAAGAGAAAATGCTCTTACACAAAGGGTTACAAAAATCCACTTTTCCATAAAAAAAAAAGCATACAAAATTAACACAGCATATACCACCTCAATATTCTATTCAGTCTTATACACATTGTTATCAGAATCATATGACAAGCCATCTGCCATTAGTTATGACATGATACTTCACCACTACTTACAATTCATATGCTAGTATTCAGTTACCGTTTTCCACCAGCCAACTACTTTCTTGATTGCATTTCAATGAACATTTATGGTAATATATTTCTGATTTCTTTCTGGACATTGTTCAGTCCTGTTGTCAATTTCACTCTGAAGCAGGTGAGAAAAAGGTCTAAGCTATTATAAATATCACACAGTCTAATACTGACCTAATATATCTGACAGCTAGTCCAAAATCTGCAATGGCACACTGGCCATTTCTTTTCACCAGAATATTTTTGCTTTTGATGTCACGATGTGATATTGCTGGTTTGCTTCTGGTGCCAAAAATCTCAGTATGGAGGTGTGCCACACCACTGGCAGCAGAAAGAGCGAGACTAAGAAGAGATGTGGGATCAAGGACACGTGTCTGAAGGTAATCATGTAATGAACCATTTTCATGGTAGTCTGTGATCAAGAGCATCTGTGTCCAGGACCCTGTACCTTTGATATCAGCTGCAATGAAACCTGTTAAAACATAATAAAATAAAGTGAAATGTATCAATCATTTAACCCAGGGGAACACAAATTTTCAAAATATTTAGGAGCCACCTCAATATTGTAAGTGCCAGAAGGGTGACATGAAGCAAGTTCCATCCTGAGAACCCACAAATATTTGGCATCACCACATAAAACTTATTCACTACAGTGACTATGCACCCAGAATTTGTGCACATACAGGCTCATCAACCATATTTCAAATGCTGGGGCTCTCTCAAAAGCCAGATAGAAAGGGTTAAAATTTGAACAAGGAGAATCTGTATGTATTTCCTTGTCAACGGTATTATTAAGATGTGGTGAATTTCCAATTTGAAAAGCAGTCCTCACCTACAGAATAATGCTTGGAAGCAATACTGCATGTCTCTCACTGGCACCCATTTACATTTACTTGACAGATCATAAGGACTCATAAATATCGTTTAAATACGGTTCCAAGGTCATTAAGCGTGCCACAAAGAATTAAGACTGCCGCTACCAACATTCCACAGAAAACAACAAATCTCATGCAACGTAAGGACACAATGTGTGACTAACCTAAAATATTTTCATGTCGCATCAATACCGTTTGATAGATTTCAGTCTCTCGAAACCAACTCGCTTCCTCAGTTGTAAAGAACACTTTAACAGCAACATTCTCCCCTCGCCACCTTGCAAGCCATACTTCCCCATATCTGCCTTTTCCTATAGACTGTACCATTTGAATTTGTTTTGCAATGGTACGTTGAACCTGCAATAAGAATATTGTGTTTCACAGTACATGCATAAAGATATGTTTACTTTTTCCTACAGTTAAACCTGAAATGCAACTATTGTCACAGATTACATATTATCTGCAACAATTTTCAGCAAGTCTACTACTTTACAAAATGAAAAACCTAGTAAGACAAAATATACACACACACATAAAACAACAATACAATAAACTGATTCTCTGATTCCTTAAATATGGTAAAGAATAGCATCTTGCCAGTAGGAGCCAAATGGGACAGCCTCCCCAGCATGTAAATGGAAACATTTTATATTGGAAGTCTACACCAAACAACAGAATGCAGATGAAACATATACATGTCCTTCTCAGAAAATAAGTGTAATCTTGAGAAAACAAAATAAACACTAACGCCAATCAATGGAAATGGAACAGATACACCACTGATTAATGCTACTGGAAAAATACATCAGGTATGTATTGTGGAAAATATCATCTGCATAAGCAAGCACCAACATTAAATTAACTACTTAATTTTGAGAGAATGCGAGGTTTGTTCAAAAAGTATCCGGACTGACCACAGTACATGAAGTAGATAAGGCTTACGGGGTTTTAACCCTAATTGTCTTCAAAACAGTACCCTTCCGCAGCTACACAATTCGCATGTTTCTGCCACTGTTGGAAACATTTTGCGAACTCCTCTTTCGGGATTTCTAATAGTGTCTTCGCCAAATTTCATTTGATGTACTCCGTTGCCTCAAATCAGTGTCCTTTAAGAACTTTCCTAAGCCTTCGGAATAGGAAAAAGTCACACGGTGCGAGATCTGGTGAGTATGGCAGCTGCTGCAACTGAGTGGTGCCGTGTTTGGCCAAAAACTGCTGCACAAGATGTGAAGTGTGTGCGGGCACATTGTTGTGGTGCAGGATTCAGTCGCCATCCCGCCATTTTTCCAGTCATTTTCAGCAAACTGATTCACGCAAACATCGCAAGACCTCCACGTACAATTCCTTGTTAATTGTTTGCCTGTCGGAAGCATACTCGTGGTGTACGATACCCTCAGAATCGAAAAACGCCAGTAACATGACCTTTGTTTTGCTTCGCACCTGGCGCCCCTTCTTTGGCCAAGGAGACGTGGGACGCTGCCACTGTGATGATTGCTGTTTTGTCTCCAGGTCGTGCCTGTAGACCCAGGACATGTCACCTGTCACAATGTTCTTATGAAACCGCATGTCTCCACATGAACGCTCAAACAAATTATGGGTGATTGTCTGACTTTGCTCACGTTGGTCATCTGTTAGCAAACGTGGCACAAACTTCGCGCACACACATTTCATGTGCAGATTGTCCGTTAAAATTGCATCGCATGAGTCCACGGAAATCCCACAGTCATCCACTATCTCTCGTACTGTCAATCTCCTGTTATTGCGAACGATTGTTCTAACTTTAACAATCATTTCCTCATTTCTTGATGTTGACAGTCATCCCGAGCAGGGGTCACTTTAAATGGAGGCTCTACCCTCTTTAAATTGACGGAACCAGTCAAACACTTATGTACGACCCATTGCATCTTCACTGTATGCTTGCTGCAATAATTGATATGTTTCCGTTGTGGTTTTTGCGATTTTAAAACAAAACTTGATGTAAATGCGTTGCTCAATACTATCACACATCGTAAAAATCGCTATGACATAAATGCATGTGTTACTTCCGTGACCTACTACAGCCAACTGAGCATACGCAGCCACTTGCAACTTGTGTCATGAGTTGCTAAGACATGTATGAACATGTCAAAACTGGCTGCAAACACATCCCACCCAGTGAACAACCACTACAATTCCAAACCGGATACTATTTGAACAAATCTCGTATTATGTTAAACAGTATGAAAACCTTTAACAAGCCCAAGTACACGGGAGAATTAAACAGTTCCACAACTCAGGCATAACTTGTACTAAAAATAGTAAATATAAAACCAAACCAAGTCATCCTCAAAGTACTGTGCTTCAGCACATACACGCTTGCTCGAACAGTTCTGCCAATGATGTTAGCACCTCTTAGAACTCCTCTTTTGACATGGATATGACAGTTGTTGTGGCCTTCTGCTGAATTTTTTCTAGACATAAAAAGTGACCTCTGAGCCCAAACCTCAGTCCCAGGAACAGTTATATGGCAAGACTAGAACACAGTGGCTGAGGAACGATGGAATTTGGTTGTTCATAAAAAACTGACATAGCATAGTTTCATGGTGTGGGATCCAACTGTTTCTCCATTCCCAGCCCCGTCCAGCAAATAGCATCTCTCGAATGCTTCAGAACTTCATTTGCTACCTGTTAAACCATCATCAACTGATCTATGTAATGAATGTGGCTACATTTTCATTGCTCCTCAACACTACTGACCTGCTGCTGTACTCCTTGTTTTCCAGTAATTCCAGACTGTTAAAATCAGTTGTACCAGATGTATATAGCAGATTTTTAAAAAACTTCATCTACATTCACCACAATGAGGCTTACAGGAGTTTCCATAGTTGATTTCCTTAGTCTGCAAAAGGCTGTAACATTCTTTACGTCTTTTGAACTGTGCATTGTGATATACCTATGTAATAAGAACCAACAAAATGCACACATTTTACATTAATGTTTTAATTTAATTATAGCGTCTTCTACAATTTTCAAACATCGAAGTGTTTATCCCGAGGAAGAATTGTACATACAGTTTCATGGTATTTCTTTCATGCATCCGTATAAGCAGTCTGGTCGATGGCAGGATTTGCTTGATACTTTCAGCCATCAACCAGAATATTTATATGGATGCATGAAATACCATAAAACTGCATGAACAAATCTTCCTGAGGATGAACAGTTGGATGTTCGAAACACATCAAAGACACTATAATTAAATTCAAACACTGATTTAAAAAGCGTGCATTTTGTTAGTTCTTAATACATACGTACATACTGTAATGTTCACCCACTGGTGAAAATGAAAGACTGCAATGAGCACAGGCAACACTCTTCCATTCCACACCTGACTGCAGCACAATAATTCTGATTAACTCCACAGAGACTGCAGTCTACCCCTGCAACCTCCACCTCTTTCTAATTGGAAGCATTGTTATTTTGATATGACTGAATTCTGGAAACTTCTGATCCTCCTACATACCATCACAGGTATAAGATGTGAAAGGGCAGTGAGTGCTATACATATACAGAAAATGACCCAGGCAGTACTCTGTAAACCAACTGCGATGAACCAACATATTAGTAGTCTGATCTCTCAAAATACAATTTGTCTCTCTAGACGGGCTCATTATAAAAAAAAAGTTGCAGTACTTACAAGCAGAGGCAGTCCGGAGCCTGATCCTGAACTCTGGTCAATCAGCTCCTGAAGTGTACCACTATTTGCTAGATAAGGGTCACAGTTTCTTGATGCCTGCACCAGATACATTTGTCTGCGATCCTCACGCTTCTTATATCTGTCAGGCAAGACAATATATTTCATAAAAAAAGTTACTTTCCACAAGAAACTCGATAATGCCTTTGCAATTATGTATCATTGTGAGTGATCATTTTAGACACAAAATTAATTTTATATAATATCAACTGCTGAATCTGTTATGTTTATGGATACAGTCTACTGCAGAAGTTATGGCTGCATATTATTCACACACAAAGCACATTTATAATAGCATAAAGTATCATGAGAAATTGAATCTGAACTCTTTGATTAAAAGAAACAATATATTATTATACTCTATTCCTCACATTGCCTTATGTCTCTGCAAAGAAGAAGTCTTTAACAAAAGGTTGTGTTAGAGAGACAACTGCAGGTCTTCCATTTCATAGAAGAAATTTGTTAAGCAGGGGAACCATGTTCCATAATAAATGGCATGCTATAGCATTCACTTTATTTATTCTTCCCACATTAATGTGACATGTATCTGGGGTGTCTGAATGTAATGAGACAATTTGCACTATTTTGTATGAGGCTTTGGCATAGTTACCTTACTGAAGTAATGCCCTTCACAAGTGATGCATTTTCTGTCCCGATATACCCCCTTCTCAAAAATGTGCAATAGGCCATATTCTGACATTTTGTGAAGGGCTGTAGCAGTGGCTTGCATCACCTTACTGTCATAGTCAAATATACCCTTGCAGTTCACATCTGTGTTGGAAAAGCCCATAAATCACAGAGGGTGAAGTACAGACTGTAGTGGGGGTGAAGTGTAGAGCTCCAGTGATTTCTGCCAACACTGATATCAACACTTGTGCAGTATGTGAATCTGTTTTGACTTGAGGCAAAAATTACTGCTTCACCAATATCTTGTACCCTTTCCCAAACTGTGTTCTACAGAGCAGTGTTTAGTCTCTCTGCTAAGTACTCAGCATTCTGTTAGTTTCCAATGCACCCTGTGCTGAAGAAAAATGTTTTTGGAATCACAATATCAGCCATCAGTGTCGTAGAAGAAAGGCTGTGCAGAATTTCCATGGTGGGGGTTAGCCTTTCTGATTCCAAACATCTGATTGCTGTTTAGATTCTGGATCATAATGTGTGATCCATGACTCATCACAAGTGATTGAAAATTATAATAAATTCAGGTTTCGCTCATAAAAAGTTATGTTTTGCTGGTATACTTCCATGTTCATTCATTTGTGGTAAATGCTAAGATCATATGGAACCTACCACATACATGCTCAGGATATGCCTAAATTTCACTGGTACAATCCAGCAAACCCTGGTCATCATTAAGATCAAATGGAACCTACCACAAACCAACTCAGAACAACCCTGATTTCACCGGCACCCAGTAACATGTTTATATAGGCAGACAATTTCCATCATGTTGTTCTTCCGTCTGTATCAGCAGTTTGTTTACTAATTTTTTGCTCCCTTTAGTAAAATGCTTCCACAATCTGAAAATGCAGGTCTGCTCGTTACTTCCACTCTACAGGCTTCCTGTAACATCTACAACATTCCTTCCCCGCTCTTTCTGATCTTCAAACAGAACTCTATTTAGCATCTCGAAACATATAAAATATCATACCCTGCTGCCAATAAAAAACTGAACTTGCCAAGTATCTCACACAAACTGATTGTAATGGCAGAACAATGCTCTTGAGAGCAGAAACTCATCACATTTCAGGCTGCAATGAGACACATTTTCTCACTCTTGACCTGCTGAAGTGCATTCTGCCAGTACCATTACTTTTCACACACCCTCTTGCATGTAACAGTCCTCTAAGTCTGTGCTTTTCACAACCTTCTTTTCCTTGCATGCCACTATCATGAAAAACACATTGGTGCATACCACCCAGTTCTCACTTAAATACAATTAAACAAGTTTCATAATGTGAATAACACCTTTAAAACCGAATTATGAAAAAAATAATTTCTCAGTAACTTCACATACTACCAGATGACTGTGTACCAAAAGCTGAAAAGCACTGATCTAAGTTATGCCATCATGCAGCTGTATAGGTAGATAGCAATGTTTTGGAGGAACAAATTGCTCCATCTTCTGAGAAGCTGATGCAAAAATATGTTCCTCCAAAATGCCTGCAACAATGTACCAGAAGGCAGTGTGTTATGAGCCAAAGACTACAATCTTCACTTCAATAAAGACTTCAAATTTCATCATGTTAAATTTTTGAACGACTGGTGATTTTGGTATTCAGTCATTAATAAAGTTTTTTAAGAAAAACACGTATTAGAATGTCATTCTCCGCATTTCCCAGATGACACAGAGTTGCAGTTCATTACCATGTTCTTGCTAGTTGCTGACAAAAAAATACAGCAATCATCATATTACCTAAGACAATAAATACCAGCAATTTTGAAAATATGTACAAAAATATTTATGTCTGTGGCACATTATGGATCACTAGATTTGAACTCATCGTCATAACCACCTCACAGACTATATACAAACCTTACCTAAGATAAACACATGCAATTACGATGAGGAATGCGAAAAAACAAACAGTAATGGAGATGACAAGAGCAATATATGGGATGTCCTCATCATAACTAGGTGATGGTCGTGGAGTGGTGCTGCCCTTTACTGGCTCTGGTAGCAGGAACTGGTTGCACAGATTTGTGTAGTTACAGCATAATATGGATTTGCCACGCATGTGGGGTACCAGGTGGCCTTTACACTGTAGAAAACAGTTATATTATTATTACTGTTGTTGTTGTTGTTGTTGATGATGCAGCTGTTACTATTATTGTAGTAGCAGCAGCAGTAGTAGTAGTAGTATACATTTTAGCTAACACAAACATTTTCACATAAGATAAATAAGCTGCACAGTAAGGCAGGTATACTTTACATGCAGGGTACAGGTGCAAAGATATATTAACAGTGGAATAACATGTATGGTGCAATACAATTTTCAGACATTAGAAGTTGAAATGAACAGTCAATAATTAAGTTAACCCCAAGCACTGGAATTAAGAGCATGGTGTGATCTGCAGATGCCCAGAATTTAAATAACAGATGCATAACAAAGCCTTTAACTAAACAATATGTAATCTCCAGCACTTTAAGCATCACAGCATGTATAGCCAAAAGGTACCAAAAGATTAATAAAATAAAGTAAGTTAAAAACACTTTCATCTGTTTCCACCTTCATAATGAACTCTTGTATATGTATTTGGGTTACGGTGGTTAACTCAACAATGGCTACGTACTTTTGGAAATCTTACATTTCTTCTTCCCTACAAAATAGTTACTAATTACCATCCAACCAGTCCTCTTATATTATTTAGACATGCAGCTATACATTTCAACCACTACCTGGTCATCCTCAGGGCATTCAAAAACATAAAAACCCAAATTACAATTGCAACATCTGTTACAGGGTCAGACTGAGGTGTCAGTCTTCAATGTTGCAAATTCTTGAAACAGTCTTCTTCCTTCTCCATTCTCTACGACACAGTTCTAAGGTTAAGAATACAAAATAAACAAATAACTTATTGCTTGCGGCCTTATACTCAAACAACAAATGGGGAAAGGGAATGATGAACTTGACAGAATGGTAATGTCATACACATGAGTGCGTTATTGACGTTAAAATTGTCATGGTACAGTCCTGAATTGCATTCATACTTTTATATAGTTCTGTGACCTTACAATAAATTACAACCCCAGACATCAAACATCAGGGGGCTATATTATTTCAGACTTTGCAGCAGCAACTGGCAAGTTCTTTAAGTTAGTTTGTGACATCAGAGAAATGAGGTGGAACAGTGTAGCGAGTAGTAACCAGACTACAAAATGGATGACAAATGGACTGTGATTCTACTCCTGGCAAAGATAAGAGATTTTTCTCTTCTCCACAAACATCCAGACCAGTTCTGGGGCTCAGCCAGCCTCCTATCCAATGGGTTACCAGGAATACACCTGGAGTAAAGCAGTCTGGGCATGATGCTTACCACTCGCCCCATCTCATGCCAAAATTGTGAATAAGTGGACCTACACCTGCACCATCACATATCTTCATGACATGTGTAAAGATAACTTTACCCTGTTGATTAAAATAAAACTGGAGGAAAAAAGAGGGTGAGAAATTATAGAAGCACAAATAGTTCTGTGTCCTATGGCTTCTGCTGGTCAAATAACATGCATTCTTTCCATTTCTTATTCTTTCAAAATAAGGGGTGATTCAAAATTACATACAAAGTAAAAAAATATGCAACTCTGAAACGAACACACCTGTGGGTATGACAGTCCATACTTTCAGACACTAGCCACAGAATATAATAAAATCACAAGAATTATAACTGCAAATGTTTGACCTCTACTTTTCAGATTAGAATGCAGGTGACCTATAGTATTATCTTGCTCTTCCAGCCGTTTTTATACTCTCATTTCAGTTCCTGAAACTACAATCACTGTCTAAACAACTTATTTTAGAAACACAAGCACACCTGCATGAAACCACTTTCATCAGGAGGAAGGCAACCAAACGTCCGCTCCAACTCAAATCTTGCTGTTTCCGAGTTATACACCTCTTCCACCGCACTGAAGCACTGGCTGCCAGGCTGTCCCACACAAGTTCCATTAGGCTTGTTGTCTGGACAATGGCCATCACAATAACACTCCACTCCAGTAGCTGAAAACAACCCAAATATAATTCTGATTTCAGACCATAATTCCTTCAGTGATGTTTCACTCCACATGATAAAATCCAAACTAAATATACACAGCAGGCATTTCACTCTCACTACAGATCTTCACCTGATGAGTGAGGAGCTATGTAGTGTCAAACAGGGCATTATAAACATGATCACCATCTGCAACTAGGTTTGTATCAAGCCTGGGTTACAGAAAAACGTGTACCCACTCACTATGAACAACTTCAAAGAAACTGCGTTGAGCACTTCATGAACAGCGAACTAAATGCATATGTCTGCCAATTTTTTTACTATTGACAGTTCAATTCATCAACTTTTATGGAACTCTCAAGATTTTCATCAGTCAGGAAAACTGCCTACATTTAAAGAAATTCATGAAGTTAATATTGATCAAGAGGTAAATCAACAGTCCACATTTTCATCCAAGCAGACAGTATTTCCATTTAGTGAACAACTTTCTTTCACACAATATTTCTGCAGAAATTGTGCATCTGTCCTACTGCAACTCCATATCATGCATAGGACTATATCCATTCAGTTCTTAGTCTTAGGCCATTTTACCTGGGCTCACATCACACAAGTCTCTGACACAAAGTTGTGTGCTTGTACCCTCTGTTCAACAAAAATCAAGTGGACTGAAATTTTCTAAGTCAAGAAATGGAAGTCACGTGACATACAGTTGCCATCATAATTCCAGTCACTTTACTTTCCCCATATTTGTGCATTCGTGGCATTTCTCTGTGTCCCATTCATTACAATCAATCACGCTGTGTATATATCAACCAAAGACACCAACATATTCGCTTAATTTGAAGTTAAACTACAAATTAAAAGTCATTAATTTTCAAAGGTGTGTGACTTGCTAGCTTTGCTTACACACATGGATGTTGTGAATTGGTGGTTGTTTACCGCACCTGGAGGTAGACAAGCGTGTTAACGCGCAATAGCAATACTCTTTGGAAACAAAATGCATTGGTTTGAGTCCCAGCGTCAGTATATAATTTTTTCTTTTTGAATATGTTTTGTACTCTCAAACACTCAATTAAATTATGCAGTAACACATCCATTATTTAATTATATATTTCAAAAGTTATTTTTGCTCCATTGGCAGGGTTAGGAATGCGAGTGACGCACATATTTCCGTTATTTTTTCCATAATTCTTTTTTCTTTGTTTACCAACATTCTGATTTAGAGGGTCCGTGTTCGAATGGGACTAATACTAGGCATGTGAATCTCATTGTTGCTTATGTGTCGTAGGGGTTCATGAGATATGGCATTGGGCTGCACAATTTGAAACATTTACGAAAAGGAATTGTTGAGTGTATGATGCGTGTGCCGGGGAGGTCTGGACTGGGGGTGGTTTCACTCTCGCCTTGTTTCATGGGTGGGGTGTTGGGAGTGAAGTACTGTTGGAACAGGTGCCGCTCAATTTTAGCTTTTGAAACAAGTTCATAAATCTTCTTCCGTGTGGCCTTCTCACAGACAATAACACATTTTCCAAATGTGCATTTTTAAAGTTTTACTAGCTACACTGATTATGGTGGTTATGAAAACCGAAATGCGCATTTTTAATAATAATAAAATCAAAAGTAACGAAAAGCTTATATTGGTTATTTTAAATTGTACTTTCCTGCACGATGAAAATTGTGGATGGACTGTGCCTTACCCCTTTTTAATGGCTTGTTGTAAGAATATTATTTAAAGAAGCCTACATTGCTTGATAAAAATTGTTACATGATTTTAGAGCACTTTTACTAAAGGATTTCTCAATAAGTCAAGTTTCTTTCAATTTTTCTGCCACCTGAATCTAATGTCTTCCACAACCGCATTGTGATAATTCACAATTTTTGAGCCATGGACCAAAAAGGATATTATACCTGCTGCTGGTCGTGGATGAAAACGGAGGGTAGGGGATTATCCATGGATGAAAACTGATCTATCGGCAACAATATGATCATTAACCCTTATATGAGTGTAGACCGAATTCCTCTTCACGACATAACCACCATAATCAGTGTAGCCAGTACGACTTAAATATGCACATTTTTTAAAGTTTGTTATTATCTATGAGAAGGCCACACGGATGAATTATGAACTTGCTTCGAAAGCTAAAATTGAGCTGCACCTGTTCCAACAGTACTTCACTCCCAACACCCCACCCATGAAACAAGGCGAGAGTGAAACCACCCCCAGTCCAGACCTCCCCAACACACGCATCATACGCTCAACAATTCATTTCCGTAAATGTTTCAAATCGTGCAGCCCAATGTCAGATCTCGTGACCCCCTACGACCCGCAAGCAACAACGAGATTCACATGCTTAGTTTTAGTCCCATTCGAACACGAACCCTCTAAATCAGAATGTCGGTAAACAAAGAAAAAATAATTACGGAAAAATAACAGAAATATCTGTGTCACTTGCATTTCTAACCCTGCCAATGGAGCAAAGATAACTTTTGAAACATATAATTAAATAATGGATGTGTTACTGCATAATTTAATTGAGTGTTTGTGAGTATAAAATATATTCAAAAAGAAAAAAGAATATGCTGACACTGGAAATCGTTTTGTTTCCGAAGAGTATTACCATCACGAGTTAATGTGCTCGGCTGCCTCCGGGTGCGACAAACAACTACCCTTTCGCAACATTCATCTGTGGAAGCAGATCTAGCAAGCCACATGCCTTGGAAATAAATGTCTTTTAATTCATGTTTTAACATCAAATTAAGCGAACATGTTGGTGTCTTTGGTTAATATACACGCGGCGTGATTGATTGTAATGAATGGAACACAGAGAAACGCCATGAATACACAAATATGGAAAAAGTAAAAGACTTGAATTATGATGGCAACTGTACATCACGTCACTGCCTTAGCGGGATGTAAGAAATATCAGGCAGCTTGATTTTTGTTGAACAGAGTGTACTTCTGCTTCAGCTTATGTATCAATTATGATCACATGACTGATGCAGGACTGTAAGATAAGCTTACACTTTCATGAATCTGAAGAACTGTTGTCACTGTCAGTGTGTCCCTACAATGAGACCTAATACTGCTCAGGTTCCCATATGTAAATTGCATTTGTCTAGGCAGATACTGAGAATCACAATGAGGCTTGAAATGCAGAATGACTGGGATATCAAGGAAATAATCCTAGGATACGACTGTCTGTATACCAATGGATAAAGGCAGGCCCATGGCATCATTATTGGTTTTGCATTTTCAAGATAACGCCAACCAAACGTCACACCCAAGTAAATACTGCACCTACTATGCATGTAAGTGGCCCTATGTTCAAATTTTGGCTTGAAGAGAACATCGGGTATCCTGATGGAAGTTTTCACTGTTTTGCACTCTCTCCAGGCAAATGCCAGGACAGATCCTTCAATTATGAAGAATACTATCTTATGAGACATAACGTCATTGAGTGAGTCCAATGTTTTGGATAAGGCCACATCCATGTTCTTCCACAACCAGTCCAATTCCTTCTTCATAATTTATCCCATCACCTGGCCCCATATAACTGCAGTTACTGACAAAACTCTAAAACCATAGCCAAATAAATAACCAAACATCAGGTTGATTACTAAACCCAGGATAGCCATACTGTAGACTAACATTTTTGGCACATTTGTGAATCAGGCTGAGCGACTGCTGGCCTCAGTTATGGGTGGTTGAAAGACATCATTTATAAATTTCATTGTAAACGTCTGTAAACGTCCATTCAAGAAACCTTTAGTGACGGGTAAGAAGGGTTGGCTACAGAGATCTTTGAGTCCGAAACCCTGTGAGTGGGCTGGGATAGCTCAGACGGTACAGTGACTCGCTATGGGCTGGACAGGCCAGTATAGTGACTCGCTATGGGCTTGACGGTCCTGGGATCGAATTCCAATGGGGGCAAGATTTTCTGCACCCATCCAGACCAGTCCTGGGACCCACCTAGCCTCCTATACAATGGGTAGCGGGTCCTTCCCGAGGGTAAAGCGGCCATGGCGTGGCGTTGACCACCCACCCCAATCTAGCGCCGAAGTTAGAGAAAGAGTAGAGCTATACCTCTACTCCCCTTCTGGGCCTTCATGGCCTGTTCTAGGGTAAACTTTACCTATACATTTACCCTGTCAGCAGCCGACAAAGGGCAAAAAATCTGTTTAGCTCATCCCTGACAAGTGTGGGAAACATAAGGCATTCAAAATGTAACATACAATGAAGGGCAACAGCCTAACACAAGCAAACCTTCCACCAAGACAAAAAATAAACTAATAAAAGGAATTTTCATACTGACCACGAGAGTTGGATGCTGGCAACCAAGTAAGCGAGCTGTGTAAGCAAGGTTGCTCAGTGTGAGGTGACCTAAAGCACATTTTAATAGTTCGGGAGTGAAGTGGCTGTTGGTTTCTAGTATATGAATTTTGAGTTCGAGGGGAAAAAAGAGGTTGCACAATTGGTAGTCGAGTAACTGGACAAGTGCAGACTTTCTACCTGAGATGCAAATAAATAAATGAATAAAAAAAACAGTGAGGACTTTATTAGATTCAATGAACCCCACCCATATCCCTTAAGAAGTTTCACCTACCACACTGAGCGCGTCAGGGCACACAATGTACACAGGGTGATAGTGTACAATACTAAGAAGATTCTGCAGAAAGATTAGGTTATAGGAGTATATGTATGACACTAACTCAAGGCACAGCTGATACAGCCTTATCAAATGGAAGCTACAAACAATCTACATCTTTACAGTACTGTTCAATTAGAAGACAATTAGGTAATGTCAAATTACTGAATGTGACAGAGTGGATAGCAACATTTACTCCGAGACACGTGGCCTTAACTAAATGGTCAGTACTACCAGACTTTCCAGGAACTCCCTGCTAGTGTTTTATCAGCACAATAAAAGCTTACCACTGGACCCTATGAAGCATTTCACTGGACCCTACTGTAAGCCAATTATATTCATTTCTCACTATAACAGTCTACTTCATATAAGCACATGAATAACTGTTTCACATCTGTATTGTTTGTCTCCAAGTAAAACATATAATTCCTTTGGTCATCTTACTGAGCATGGCAGATTTATTGCACAGAAAATATGCAATCCACCAGGGCATTTCTGTAACAGATAGTGATCATGACCAATAAAACAGACACAGTGTACCTGGCCCTTCAAACTATTCGTATATTCATCTACCTTTCTTACAGAGCATCTGACTGAAGGGTAGCCCAGTACCATAACCTGTTACTGCAAACCTGGAAGCTACTTTGTTGCTGCATAAAGCATGCATAACAGCATATGGAAGTCAGTCTATTTCCATCATCCTGATCACTGAAATCCCAAACCAGAAATTGTAATAAGTCCTTTCTTTACGTGCTCGCCAACCCCCCAACCCCCCCCCACCCACCCTCCCTCCCACTATCACATTACCACAACTCTTAACAAACAAAATACATCACAATA
>Ga0123352_10006242_pt1 | contig 18200 bp, 10 predicted proteins | sample TergutLab28metaG_FD_89700 | JGI IMG/M metagenome (GOLD analysis project Ga0123352, IMG submission 89700) | Labiotermes labralis P1 segment gut microbial communities from Petit-Saut dam, French Guiana - Lab288 P1 | ecosystem: Host-associated > Arthropoda: Insects > Digestive system > Gut ... | reverse complement strand
AGGTTGCGGTTACAGTTTTTAGTACTCCTGATGATGGGTGCTGTGACACCCGAAACATGTAGAGTGACTTTGCAGTAAATAAATATCTGCATACTGTTGCATCTGGTTGGATATTTATTAACATTCGTAATTTCTGTTAGGGACGGGAATTTTGATTATTTGGACCGGGTGCTAAGACAGTAGCTATGTCACAGGTACCACAGATCTACCTTCATAGTAAAATTTAAAGTAAGCCTTGTATTATGACAATGTGCACGAATTTATTACAGTAATTATCGTATGCAATAGGTACTACACATCATGTTATGCGGCTTGGATTACGTGCCAGGTTTCAGCCTTGAACATTAGAAACATTTCTGGTTCTACAGATTCACTTTTTTTTTGAGTGCGTGGCGTATCTTACTCGCAACAGTTTCTCCTTACTACGCGACGTCGGGGTGGTTATCAGACGTGTAATGCAGTTGGTGTTCTTGCATGTGCTATCAAGATGGGACTGTCCTGTGATCGGATGAGACCATGTAATTAGTGCATATACTGGAGGTGGATGTGTAAGAGGTCTGTCTGCTGCAATGACCATTTACATCATCATAACCAATTAAATAATGTGCAACATTTCAAAGAGAACTGAAAGACACTTTTCATTAATCTCCACCCTCCAACAACGCACATGATACAGAAATACTTCATTTCATCATCTTCTTCTTCTTCTTCCATTGGCAGTACAGCCCACTGTGAGCTTTGGCCTGTCGAACAATGTCCTTCCATTTTTTTTCTGTGTCACCAACTCTCTCCATCTTCTCACTCCCAGCACTTGAAGATCTCTTTCTACTTCCTCTTTCCATCTTTTCGATACAGAAATAGGAACAACCCAAACTAAAAATCGAATAATCCAATCGTCAGTTACGACGTCTTACGTCTGTTTTACTCCAAACTCTTCAAAAAGCCGCACCGGAAACTCGTTTGGTAATAAATGAATCGTAGAGCACGCTAGGTCATTAGAGGGTCAGGTGACAAGAAGAGGAGGCGTGGCTAAAGGTTGGAGGGGGGAAGACGGGTGGGACGTGTCAAACTGATCTCGCCATGCAAATATAATAACCGGGATATATTTCGGTGAACTGTGTAGACGGTGTGACACGTCACAAAGCCAGTACAGACCGACACCAAGTGCCCGTAGCAGCAAAATGCTCGCCGACAACACACCACGTTTTCCACAATTTCCGATCTAAAGTTTACTTCCAGTAAATCAAACATACCTACACGCAAACAACAATGGTACCAACAAATGTACTCTATGTGTACATTATTGTATACATTTGGTTCAAGCACGGATCATGGATTATATACAGCTTAAAAAATACGTATATACAGAGGCAAATAGGAGCCTTTGAATAAATATGGGGACTCTAGTGGTTCAATGCATTTCTGGCACTATGGAAATACATAAATGACGTCATGTAACACGAGATGACGCAGACAAAAGCAACCAACGTTGTGTCTTATTTCCCACAATGAAACCACGACTCTCCTACATCCTTCTTACCAAAATGTACCTAATGTATCACGAGATAAAAATACACAATTGCGTTATGTATCAAAATTATTATATTCACAAGTCACCGACCGAACTTCCTGCCCGTCACTCGCCATTACTGACTAGCACATAAAATTTGTCATCGTTTTCTTTCACCATTATCATGTTTCGTAAGTCCGCCGGTAGAGTGTGGTGAGATCCAGTCCCTAGCGCCAGCGCACGGCAATAAGACGAACCACCGTCCGTTATAACAAATATTTTTCAACCAGATTAGTGCCCATTCGCATCGTGGAATAACATTGGCGATAGTCCTACATGGTTGAAAAATATATAGTAGCACGCTCACTCTTTGATAAGACTAGCAAAGAGATAATTACTTGTGTATAGGAGCAAGAATAATGTCAGATTAAACTGCGTAAATTTGTTTTGCCTTTAGAATTACAAGAATTTTAGGCCTACTATCGAAGTTCGGAATTTTGGATGGTGCAGTAACAATAGCGACTAAGCTATGGGCTGAACGAACGAGGAATTGTGGTTCGATTCCCGGCTGAAGCAAGAAATCTTTCTTTTTCTCTTCTCCACATCGTCCAAACCAGGTCACAAGACCAAATAGCCACTTATTGAATGGGTGCAAGAGGGTTTTTCCACGGGGTAAACCGGCCAGGCCCGAAGCTAACTACTCCCTAAATTTTGTGTCAAGGTCAAGAATTAGTAGAGCTATAACCTCCACTATCGACACGCCTTCATGACGTGTAAGGGAGAACTCAATCTTCACCTTTTCATCACCATTGTGTGCCGATGGAGCGTAGTCGGCATAGCGACTCGCTACGAGCTGGCCCGGGGATCGAATCCCGGTGGGGCCGAGATTTTCCGCAACCTTCCAGATCAGCTCTGGGGCTCACCCAGCCTTCTACATAATGATTACCAGGACATTGCAGGGAGTAAGGCGGCCGAGAAGTGGTGCCAACCACCCACCCCCTCTAGAACCGAGGTTAAAGAAAGAGTGAAGCTCTACCTCTACTCCCCTCTGGGTCTTCGTGGCCTATTCTGGGGTGAACTTTTCGCCTTTACCTTTACCGTTTCATTACCACACTTTTAATTCGCCCCGTACGTTTATTCTTAGGGGGTGGTTTCGCACACTGTCTGCCGTATGCTTCCTTCCTTATTTTATTGTGATCGAATGTAATTCGGAATGCAAAGTAGTATTTCAACAGAACGTGTAACTGCTGCATGATCAATGGCCGTTCATTTCCTTCTCATTAACGGGCCCACAGAAAGTCACTTCTCAAACCACGCCTCAGGCTCCACCCATCTTACACCTGAGTACAAAATATTGATCTGCTAGTCAGGTGGCAAGTTAAGCCCCGCCTCTAACGTCACATTATAGGCTGGAATATACCACTGACCTGTTACCTGTGAGTCATCCCTTACTGGCTACATTTAGTCCTGTAACAGGCTATTGGATGTAAGAAGTCAATGACACAAGGTGTTTCAAAACAATCACGATATTTTGCACAGAAAATTTTGGAATATTTAACTGGTCGATTCATGGGTACTGGAAAAAAAGAATGATAATTTTGGGAAGATATGTACCTAATTATATTGTTATTCACTGTTCGCAATGTAAGAATTAATCATGTAATCAGCACACCAGCTAATGTATATACGTAAAATTTCTTACATTAAAACATTTAAAATCGCTCCAATATGTTTCGACCCTAAGATCATCTTCAGGGAACTACAATGTTCCTTGCTAAACTCACATTTTCAAAAACACTCACCGATTGATTTCCTTACATTAACTTAGTGCTGTGGCAGCATGTCGTATTGTGTAAGTCGTACGCTGCTGAGAATGCGCCTGACTATGGGCGTCTGTCGTGTGTTATGCTATTTAATATTAAAATTGGGAAAAGTATGCCTAGACGTGTTCAGAAGTTGTAGTTCGTTTCTGAGTTTGGGTTCTTAGGGCGGTGAAAATATTACACCTACCTCGTCTAGGATGTGACGCCGTGTAGTCTGGTAGATACGTACATCCCAGAAGATGTATATCCTTACCGTTAGCCTACTTTTCTCAACAATCTTAAGTGTATGAGAAGACCAAATCTGTTAAGGATATCAACCGTCCCTTAACTCCGTACGTACTGCTACATGCTCTTCGAACCGACATCCGCTAAACCGCAAGGCGTCAGATGCCAGACAGATGTAATATTTATGGGCAATAAACTTTTCACAATCCAAATAAATGCGTTAATTAAGCTTATGTAAGTAACCTGTTACTTAGCACGCAGTTGTATATGGGAAACGGGTTATTCTAAAACTTGGATAGTCTGCAATTTGCAGGTCCAATTTTGTGTCTCTTTCATGTCACTCTGAATGTGTGCCTATCCTAGAATACTTCTTGAAGGAAAATAAGTTAGGAAACGTAATTCTTGAGAAGAACGGTCCGTTCGCTGTTTCATCGTTTGTAATTTAAAAATCACTACAATTTATTTATCTCAAAGAATTGCAACACTTAAAACGAGGGTGCGGGTGCGGGTGGGGGGTGTGAAAGCATGCAGCAGAAAGTGTTGATTTCGTTTTCGCCTGGACATCTGTACCTGTCTTTTGTTTTCGTTGTGGTAAACTATCTACGAAAGGCACTCGAGTTGCACGAAGCAACGCGTGTGGGTCTTCGAGTAAAGCGTGCTATAAAGTTACATTCAAACCAGATTTAAAACAAATTTTAGCAATACTTCCTAGTAAAAGGTAAAGGTAAAAAAGTGATGCCGTTACAGGCCCGGTGTGGCCCATAGGGGGAGCAGAGATATAGCTCTATTCTTCCATGACCGCGGCACTAAAAGGGGGTGAGTGGTCAGCAGCACACCCCGGCCGCAATTTACCCCCGGGAAAGACCCGGTAGCCATTGTACGGGGGGGCTGGGTGGGCCCCAGGGCCGGTCTGGACGGGCGGAAAATCTCGTCCCCACCGGGATTCGATCCCGGACCGTCCAGCCCGTAGTTAGTCGCTATACGGACTGACCTACCCGGCCCATAATACTTTCCAGTATGTCGTCTATAATGTATCACAAAAATAGGAGATTCTCAAACTCTTAGCATATACAGTGACAGATAGACAGTCGTGACGGTTGAGTAAATAGGCACATTTTTACAAATTCATTGCGAAAAAGCCACCAGAAAAGTGGGGGTGCTGAGTGCACCATGGTGCGCGCGCGCGCGTGTGTGCGCATGTCCTTATCAATCAGGTACTGAAACAGATTTTAACTAAACCTGAAGTAAACAGTTTGCCATCGAAGGCCACACCCACCTCGTTCGCGAGTCAGGTCTAAAGCGTAAAACAGCATGACTTCCTCTGAACGATTTTCACTTACGCAAACATTACCTTTCAGTCTGATAAAATCTGACAGCTTACGCTAGAAATCTAAAATCTGCAAGGAAATCATGAAGAAAATATTATTTACAGGTGGCGTGGCTACGTTTTTGACGCCCCGGGCAAGCAATGAATGTTTGCCACGGACATAAATTACAAAAAAAAAAATCACATTAATTTAATTTTCTTTTCTTTGTCTCAATACTTTAAAATTTGTTGAGCGCAAAAAAATCACTTTTTTATTTAAATTACACGTCCTGCCGCCCCCCTGGACTCTACCGGCGTGGGCAGCCCATTCGCTCGCCCCACACTACTTCGCCCCTGTCTGAAGTTAATCCAAAGCTGATAATCTACAGAATTCTAACCTAACCTAACATATTACACCTGAATGCTATTTAGAACTACTTATTAAAACTTGGCTGAACTGAACTGTGTTGTTGGCTAACATTTTAGGTCTGAAGCCTGTTTAAACTTAACATAACATACGACCCAGAGAACTGGCAACTTCCAAAGTACTGAAATCGTATTTATGTGTTCTGACAGCAACTTATTGTAAGGTACAGCCTACAGCTTAATTTTCCACCTTTAATCTTCATGTTCGTACCGTGCATCAATGACGATTAAAACACTTTTTTAACCAACAGATGCACAAATATATAATTCGTAGGTACAATTAGAATTATTATAAAATATTTTAAAATATTTGAAATTGCTCCAACATGTTTCGTATCACAAGGGATCCATCATCAGGGAGTTCTATACAGTGCCTTGCTAAAATTACAGTAATGGTTCTATAATATCCGTTGATATGGACGTAGTCGGTGTTATGGCAGCATATTTAACCGTGGTGCGTGTGTGTGTGTACTGTACAATCTAGACAGGCACTCAACGGACATGATAGAACCATTACTGTAATTTTAGCCAAGCACTGGATAAAGCTCCATGATGATGGATCCCTTGAAATCCGAAAAATGTTGGAGCAATTTTTAATATTTTTAAATGTTTTATAATAATTCTAATTGTATCTACGAATTATATATTTGTGCGTCTGTTGGATAATAAAGTGTTTTAATCTCCACCTTTAATTGGCCAGATCCCAGCTCGGTTCCGGAAAAATTATTTTCCAAAATCAAGCACCAATTACAACTCTATCAAGTGCACCGTACACACGGTGCCTCAGCCGGTTTCTAAGGGCCAATTGAATTGGTGTAACAACCCAACAAACTGTGCCAGTTTTAAATAGTCTATCCCATTAACAGTTCTATTTCTGCAATTGTAACCACGAAACGGGTTAAGGAGCAGAACGAGAGGTTCACACACACACGTGTTTCCACACAACGGCGTTAGAGCTCAAGAGACAACAAAAAAAGTCACCAGTAACATCGTCAGATGTTTTATCTCTTGCGTGTTTTGTCAAGCGACGAAGTCGAAGGCCACCGCCCTGCGTCACCCCTGTGGTGGTATGGCTCAGGGGTTAACTAACGTGAAAGGTCAACACTAAGGGCTTAGGACTAACTACAAAGAGTATGCCCTTTGTTGCTAGAGTAATGGGCCGTTCTTTTATTTTGTAAACCCATAATTGAAGGCGCACACATCTTTCACGTCGTCCTAATCAACAACAGCATCTGTTTGGGCTACTAGTGACTCCAACTAGTGGTTCAGAGTGACTCACGATTTTTATCTTCACGCCTAAAAAAATGAATAATATGACTGTCTTCATAACATCAAAGCTAGGCCGGCATGACGAATAATTAGAACCCCATTGTTTATATTCGTTTCGTGTTTTCTACCTCTCAGTGACTTTCCTGTTTTTGTTACTTCTGACTCTTGTGGTTACACATACATACACACACACACGGCCTTTGTAGTGATGCCATCAGCAGACTACAACACTGCGATGAACGGCAGGGCGATAAATAAATAAATAATGGAGAGTAAGTAACAAATATGAAGAAATAAGGACAAAAAAATGGTTGTGGCCCAGATCATCCTCGCTAGGAATGCGACAGATGCGCCTGCGCAAGATTTCGTACTAGATGACAAGTTACTACTACTTTTCCTGAAAGCATTCGCACAGTTTCCAGCCTGTGTGTAGTAACACAACTGCATATCACTCCTACCAATAGCAGTGCAGTTGTCCCCTATGCCAGCAGTCCCCCGCACAGCATCAGACACGCACTCCCGTCCTACTCCACGGGAATCATCCCATGGTCGGCAGTCTGTAGACGTGAAGTACTAGCATTTCCTTCCAGTGAATGAGAAGACCAAGGAAGACCTCGTTTAGGATCGTCCGTGGTCCGGCCCAGATTTGAATCAGTCATATCGCAAACAATGCAGCCCTTAAACGCTGCCGCTGGGATCCGACTGCTGCACCGCACTTGTAACGGCAGCCGATACCATGGAGGTCTTTGGTCCTGATGCTACTTCAGCACGAATACGGGCTTTTAAATGACACGACATACGAGAATGCCCCTACGTTAATTACCACATCTCAACACAAAGACCATTCAACACGTACACACATCACAACACAGCTATAAAACATGATAAAATGGTGAGCAGGATGTGGGATAAAATTTTAAGTCTACTTAATTTAATCAACAGTAGAGATAGTCCCCGGTGAATACAGCATTTGATCTTACTACCCTTTGTACAAATAGATACTACAGCTGATAAAAGTCAAGCAAATTTTCAACAGTTAGGACAAGAGAAAGACCAAGAACTAGAAGGTGGAAATGTGTTTGACAGATAATAAGAAGGGTAGAACTACGAATTGGACAGTAACGTCTAGGAACAAGCATGGATGAAAGGCCATTTAAAAGGCGAAAGTCCATCCAATCGGGAATGTAGGGCCAACCAAGAAGAAGGTAAAGGAGGAGGAGGAGGAGGAGGAGGAGGAGGAGGAGGAAAAGGAGGAAAGATGAAAAGATGAGTAGTAGGAGAATAAGGAGGAGGAGTAGGAAGGAGGAGGGAGGAAAAGATGAGGAGTAGGAGAATAAGGAGGAGGAGGAAAAGGAGCATAATAAGGAGGAGGGAGGAGGAAAAGAGAGAAGGAAGGAGGAGGAAACGACAGGAGGAAAAGGAGGAGGAGAAGTAGTAGTAGTAGGAGGAGGAGAAGGAGGAGGAGAAGAAAAATACTATAGCTGATACATTCTTCCCCTCTTGTGGCTTTTACTTTTAACAGGTCTCAAACTGACAGGTGCGAAAGAAATTGTCTCTACCACCTTAACTACATTCAACAGCATGCAAATTTTTGGAACACGTACAAGAACTTTCTTAGAAGCATCTTCTTATTTTAATGGGTTAAAACGTGACACGAGATAACCTGAGCAAATTACACGGCCGTTTGTAAGCGTAGGACTGTCCATTAGTGCCGTTATTAATGTTTCGTTTCAGAACCGGATTCGTACAGTAACAAGTGTTGGGTCCCTTTCAGTGATGAACTCATTCTGGCTGACAGGTGCCGCGATGCTGGCAGAGGTCCAGCTAGAGCGCTTCCTCACACTCAGAAGTCATCACCAAACAATTGATTTTCCGCACCTTATGCGGTTCTGGGCTTCTTCCCACCGCGAATCATGTGGTTCAGTTACATTTGATACTGACTGTTGTTGTGTTTATGGCTTACTTAAAGACCATGTCAGTACACAAGCAAATATTAGGACAACTAATGAATAATGAGTTAGGACAACTAATGAATAATGAGTTCGAAATAATACGGAAGGAATGGCTCGTGACGTGTCCTCGCCTCACGATTTTTGCTAGTATGCCAGCAATACATTACTGAAGGAATACGGAATGCAGTAGCAGTATGAGCAATTAAGAACAAAGGAATAATTATATTCTCTCTCTTTTACTATAGCGTTACACGCACAAGTGAGAATGAAACAAATTCCACGAGAAATTGCTGTCAGCGCTTCAGGGCAAAGCAACAGTAGTATGAAACTAACTCACGTTTCGAAAGTTTGGCAAAACAACGGGCCGAAACCATGTAGGCCTCTATTGCGCTCTTCACGAACAGGCCTAGGACCGTACGTCCTAATTATTAACTTCCAGGACCACCCACACACGCACGCACACACACACACACACTAGAGCCTATCAAGCGAGCCCCACATCTTGGCGTTGCTTATGGGCAGGTTGGATGTGTCTATCTGCTATGCAATAAGGTAGGTGTGTCCATTCGTCGGTTAATTCTGTTACAGCACAACACGACAGTAGAGACCTGCAGATATCAGACTAGTGCTACAAACTTCTGTGCCCACTTTACTGAAGCAAAATATTAACTTCCTTTTTGTGTAGTAATACAGGGTGGGGCATAAAGATCTCCCACTTTTCGAAGGGGCACTGTGAGGGCTGTAATGGTGGTAGAGAGTTGAGGGGAGTGTCATGCGGTTGGTTAGCCTCTACCGTTGTCAGTATCCATAATGGTTTGGACCGGTGAACATCGGGGCTTTGTTGTTGTTGTTCCCTGGGCGTTTGATCTCTTTATGGGGAGACGTGGAATGGCCGGCACGGTCACCAAATTTAAGCCCGTGTGACGTTTTCCTTTGGGGATACCTAAAGGAGAAGGTTTTCAAACATCGTCCTCGATCTCTTGAGGATTTGAAGGAAAGGATCCAACAGGAAATCGACTCCATTCCGCCTGAGCTAACCCGGAGAGTTATGACGAGCTTCCGGGAACGTCTTCAGCAATGTGTTGCCAACGTCGGCTGCCTTATGTCTGATCTGATTTTTAAAACCCATTAAAAAACTGTTTTCAATGTACTTTTCATAAATATATTCAATGTTTTTCTAGATGGCTTCTTTCATATTTTATACCTCTTCGAAAAGTTGGAGATATTTATGCCCCACCCTGTATAATAATACCTAGCTACGGCTATCCGTATGGATATTTCCATGAAAAAAAGTTTAAAGTCTCAAAGAATAACATTCCTCCATGACACACGGGACCTCCAAGCACGGAGGCGAATATTAACATGTGGATGACGTAACTGTAATGAACCGATGCGCGTCACTGCTGTGGTGTCTCCATTTTTACGTCTGACGCTGCATTTACATCAAGGAGCTACAAAACAGGCTTTTGAGGATGCAGAAATAACTACCATTCCTGAATATACATACAACAATAGCCTTCAGGCACTGTCAATAAGTGCAGCCTAAACAACTGTGCAGCACTAGCTCACAGGCACCGCCAGTACATCATTATAATGTGCAGTGCAATTCCGTAATCACCGTAAAGAAAAGTTATTCTACAGGCAATACAGTGACTACTGTTTCTCTTCTGATGACAAATAAGAGCGAATAATAATTGACAACAGGTAACAATAAAAACATGTCCTTGTACACACCATCAATTGTTGTGAGGGAGTGGAATCGTAAGGCCACTCATTCTTAGCCTCGGCACTAGATGGAGGTGAGCTTCAACCGCCGGTAGCTTTACCACCAGCACCAAATGGACAAAGGTCCAAGAGCAGATCTGGATGCTTTGGAGAAGAGATAAATGTTTGATGCTAGTGTTACCTGTATTAGTAAATGGCACTACAACAGTCATATACAACTTTTTATTTGTAATTCTTACATTAGCTTTTATAAAGATTTGTTGGGCCTGTAATATCATTTTCAGGATGTGTGCAGAAACGTTTTAAAACATTACGTATGTTGGTTAAAAAAATGACACATGTTATAAATAGAGTATCTTAATTATGAAAAATGACAAGCCCAACAAAATCTACCCTCATAACTAATTCTGCGAGTACTGAAATCTCTATTCAAAATTGATGTATTTTGTATAATACGCAAACCTGGACACTGTCAATTTTTACGTTTCAACAAAGTTTGCCTGAAGATGACTTGAAATAGTTGAAAACTGTTACTGAAAATAAGTAAGAATTACTTAAGAATAAAGGTTGGTCTTCGTCGGTGTAATGCTCGTAGCAGCTACAATTTGTCAATACAGATAAATCTCGTATCCCTGCCTGAAATCCAAAAATTCCTCCGTCGGCCAGCCCGTGCCCTAGTCACTATACTAAAGCAACTATCCCTGTTCATACTAACAGGTCTACTGATACAACAACAACAACAACACTACCACTACTACTATTACTACTATCACCACCACCACCACCACCACCACCTTACAGGACTAGTGATATGTCTACGGCGGCCCATCAGCAGCCACTAATTTACCGTGGAGGTGAGTACAAGGCATATAGAAAGCAACAAATACGAGTGTTATACGTGTGAAGGTGTCGCAGTTAGCTGAGGGTTGACATAACCTGTTTTCTTAAGCTACTGTTAATATTAGCATATGTCGTCATTATTCCACTTGATAAGTATCAGCTGCCGCTTCCCATCCGGTTATCGTAAAGGAATGGCTCACTCAGCCGGTCGCCACCACGCGTGGCGGAGAAGCGGCGGTAAGTGACAAACGATAGTTGCCACATAAAATAAGGATAAGACCTAATTATTTAGAGCCTAAGAACAGGCTCATGTGACGCACATAATTAACGAAAATATGCCGATATCAAGTTCAAAAAAATACTGACATAAGCCTATACCCTATACCTATGTAGTTCATTCGAAACTAGTTAAAGTTAATCATGTTCTTGGGAGTGTTATGTAACGACGCTGTCAGCTGCTAAGTTATACAGCATCATTGACACATACGAAGGATTGGTGAAATGATACTGACAGGGGAAAGCCACAGGACACCCGGAAGAAACCCTTCCCATGGTACTGTTCGCAAACCCGTTAAAGGCCTGGAGTGGCCCAGAGGGTTCCAGAAAGTTAAGGTTCCCAGATTTCATGACAACGGCACAGGATGGTGGTAAGGTTGTCAGCCCTACGCACCGGCTGCCTTTACCCCCAGGAAATGCTCCTGGTACTCATTTCTGTTAGAGACTCCATCAACCCCAGGGCCATAGTGCGATCGGAAGGATTTTATGTCAATGAAAAACTCCAATGACACCAGCTGGGATCGAACAAAGCGACCTTCCGATTTGTAGCACGGCACCTTAACCACTGTGCTACCGTGCCATGGTACTGTATCCACCACAAATCCCAAATGAACCAACGTGGGATAGAATCCAGGACATCCGCCAGCGACTGTCTGAGCCATGATACAGGACCGTCACCTTCGTTCGTTGTGTAACAGACTTGCAAATTGCGGTAACAAAATGCAGCGTGTCGGTATCAAGGACGGATCTGCTATTGCAGCCAAAGGAAAGAAAGATTACCAGAGTTATGGTAAAAAACTATGAATAAGTGAGGCAGAGGGGAGAGGTTATCAGTAGAGTGTTCCATGTGCACTGAAGATGCACACAAGACACGTAAATACAGGCATAACTTCCAGGGAGAACAGCGACAATAGACCAGAGAAGTTACGTCTAGCGGCGGCAGCTGCTCCCCCCCCCCTCCCGCCCCCGCACAATTTTCACGTCGATCTTCACGGGCTATAGTTTATACATTATTATGGATTATTTACGACTCCATGTCATCGTTGATGAAGGATGAATTGCAAGGGATTCAGGGGGCAGCGATGGTGTTACGACCCGAGGAACCATATCGACATTTGCCTGAGGAGTCTGAGGACAACCAGGAAAATTCCGTTCAAAATTGTTTATTGAATCTTTCATTCTTCCCTATGTGATGGATGGCAAATTTGGCCGAAATATGTCGATGAGGTAGTATTCAAAATATTGTCGTGGTTGACTCAATCTACTGTGATTCTTATTATCAAAAACACAACTCAGATCAATCATCTTAAAATTATCAAAACCGTTTGTTCCAACCAGCCTATCTCCACACAATGTAACTTTACAAGACTTTGCCAAGTCTTGTAAAGTTACATATTTCAACAGTTAAGCACTCACTTTAGGGCCACTCTGTTTTACAAAAATGTAAACTTATTTGTATTTACATGAGTCAGTGTCATGCACTTGAAACTACAGTGTTACAGACTTTGATACATTTTGATATGTTGTGAAAATTCAATAGTTCAAATGGTAAAAACATTAGATCATTGGTAAGGCTTCAAAGAAATGTATATTTGTAGGTTATGGCGACATGTGGTATATGGAAGAAAGACAAATCGTTAGGTTGTGAGATCTGGAATGGATAGTTTCATAAACCGGTAAGTATACGCAAATATGGGGGTAGCATAAAGCACATGAAAACGCTAATATTCTTATGGGGCATTCACTTGGTATTTATAGCCGCCGTTAGAAAGTTGTGTGTGTGTGTGTGTGTATTAAAGAACAGAAGGCGTTTATTTATTATGCTGCAAAATCTGAAATAATTAACATGATAGGTTAGGTTATAAATACTGGAGAAACAGGAAGTGATAATTAATATTAGCATTTGAATTTAATTTCACTTGCTACGAACTGCCGTTGAGAAAATACTGTCTTTATGGAAAGTTCCTTCTTTTGAACGAAAGAAATTATAAATATCTTTGGAATTTTCTGTTGCGTGTTACTGTATTGGATTGGCTTTTCACAAACGACTGCGTGCTGTTTGATAAGATAACCCACCATCACAGAAAGTGATCATAAACAAGTGTAGTGTTGCGCGCGCGCACGCACACACACACACACACATATCTTAGAATATCAATGAACTGTTCTCACTCATTAATGTATTCCTACATGCTAGTATAGTAATATCCATTCCGGATCTCACAACCTAACGAAATATTGTCTTCCTTCCATACATCACATGTCGTCATAACCTACAAAAAAACATTTCTGTGAAGCTTCACCAATTATATAACGTTTTTACGACTTGAACCAGTGAATATTAACAACATATCAAGATGTATCAAAGTCTGTAACACTGAGGTTTCAATTGCATGACACTGACTCATGTAAATAGAAATCAGTTTACATTTTTGTAAAACAGAGTGGCCCTAAGGTGAGTGCTTAACTGTTGAGATATGTAACCTTACAAGACTTGGAAAATTACTGTCTATGGTTAATAAAAAGTTGTGGAGACGCAAGCAATTAACATGGTTTTAATAATATAAACAGCCAACTAGATGCAACAATAACAGATTTTATTGATAATCACAATCAGCTCAACATGTTTCGGGCGATAATTTCGCCCATCCTCAGGAGCACTAGACTGTGTTTACGGCTTGTAATATAGTGCACGGGCGATGCTGCAGGCAGCATAGCCCGTGAATTATATTATTGTATCAATGATGTACGGTCACACAAACATCAAATTGACACGGATTTCTTCTTAAAATACGAACATAAGGAGACACATAACATTAAATTCCGAATGTTAACTTTGAGAGGGATCCACCGAGGAGGAAAAGCTGTATGTTGAGGTTGGGAGGGCCGCGTGAGAAGCTTGCAGTGCAACGTGGAATTTGGGCACCAAGTCAGCATCTGTTCTACGACACATAAAAACAACGGAAAATTCTTGATCTAACTGGGAGGTCGCAGCAGTTTTCAGATGCATACTGACTTCTAGCCAGCAGCCTGGCGTGCAAGCACGCGAACCCCAGAAGCAGTCTCTACGCATGGAATTGCTGCATTTTTAAACCGTACACATATGTCTTAAAATTTTTTTTGCCTAACACCTTGATAACAGCAGTGGTTTATCTAACTAACAAAAATTCAGTTTCTGCTTGAGGGAAAGTCCTGCGCACCTCAACAGCAGAGATCAGTAACTACTGCAGACTTGAAAATTAATTCCTCTTTAACCCTATTACGAGATTCACAAACAGTTCATAAATACACTGTGAGCAAAATTCCAAGGTTTTTGAGAGACGTTAAAGCATCTGGTGCGACATAGCAACCACTATGCTTTAAATCGTTAACATATAATGAAGTCAAACCCACACGTGGTAGAGAACGTTACTAAACTCCTTTTAAATTAATTCTCCTTTATGTGGTATGTTAACGTCTGACATTGTGATTAAACTAAGCTTAACCTCCCGGCACACTACTTAAGTATGTCTACCCGCAATGGGCCTGTATAAGGCCAGTACGGGGCATAAACAATTAGAACGTTCCAAATTAAGTGACCAACGTAAGATCACAACACTTCTGTAGGCCTGTAAGATACATCATATGTTGTTCAGTAAACAAACCATTTTATTTCGTCTCTCATCCCGTGACTTCTGCCTGACAGTCGATGGAATAAAAAGTATCCAAGAAAACACGAATGTGTGGACGTTTCCCAGCCGTCAGTCAGTTCAACACAGCATTCATTTCATATAAAAAAAATTACAATTTCAGGAAACGAGAACGACAGTGCTGGAAAGCCTTGTCTTTCTGTTGAACAGAGAAGTGGTGATATCTTATTGACGAAATACGTAATTTAAAACAAAAAAAGAACTTGAAATATTTTGGCGGATTGAGCACCTTCATATCATGCCTTCTCTTCCTCGCCAGGCCCTACAGCCTGCAATTATAGTAATCTCGCACACTTATCAGATTATCATGAATATCATGAAGCTTACGTCACGTACTGGGCAGTCGGAGACGTGATTTTGAAAAGAAACGTCGCTTTGCTCTCTGAACATTCGTTCCAGAAAACAACAAGGGAGTATCTCAAGACAGTATACAGCAGATTAAACTCCATAAGACACGAAACAAGTCATTAAATTTCATAATGAGTTTGTTCCTAGGGACGACGACATCATAAAAATGTATGTATGCAGATGTGGAGACAGTGAACATAAAACAGAAAACATAACACAATTTCCCCTAATGAACATCCGAGAGATGAAAGAGAGGAGCTCCGGTTCATGAGACTCTGTCCCATATTAAGGGCTATTTAAATAGGTTGTTCATAGTCCTAAGACGAGTACTGAAATAGGCGCATATGCCTAAAGCCGCAGGAGCTTCCCAGTTACTGTATCTTCTACGTAAGCCAATATCACGCACGCCTAATTCTGTAAGCCTGCCAGTAAAAGTGCCATTTCCACACAAAATAGCCAAGGTAATTACAGTTGAGATTAAAGTTAGAATAATTGATGAGAGGGGTCAGGGGGTTACTAAGGCCGCCAGTTCACTTCATAACTGATGAACATTGTTAGAAATTGCGAAATTTTTTTTAAGTAGTCTAGATTTTTTGAAACTAGGTAACGTAAATTTGTGCTTATGTGAGGGATCTAAACAGGTGATGGTTAATGTTACGGGTTTAGAATGTGTAGATAAGTCTTCTGTATTGCGACCCCGTGTCGACTGGTAAACGTAGGTATCGTTGTATCGGAATAGTCTGGCAAATAAGTTTTCCGTATCTATGCAATCCGAGAAGAAAATCTTTTTTCTTGACCATAATGACAATGAAAGGAAGGCCGAATATCATCCAGTCCATACGAGCATAATCAACATCGCAAGGTCTTTCAGCAGAAAATTGTAACATTCTTCAAATTCAGCTGCTGAAACAAAGATTTTCGTAAGTTTTTTCATCCTTGAAAAAAAGTCAAAATTTGATTTATTCCCGTCGAAACTTGTGGTCAAACAGCATGACTGAATATACATAAACTACTTTACGAACACACTGCATGATATCGAGCCCTCATTACTGCAGTATTGTTGTGATCTCAAAACATCGTAGTCACAACAACGAATACAGTGCGTGGTGTGTTTAATCATGTGACTTGCTACAACTTAGTTTAAAATTTAGACCTGCTTACAAGGTAACACTGCAACAACATGAAACACAAAATAAATGTCCTTTATAAATAAACACTTCCGAATATTTCAACATTCGATGGTGAGGCGTGGCTTTCGTAATATGACTAATTACTTATGCGTCACAGACGACATAAAATAGATAGATGATACCTTCTTTTCTGCACAAGTATAATATCTAAATAAGACGATTACTACTTGCAAATACACTTGATATTAAGGAAGAACAATTGCAAACAATATAACGTGCTTCTAAACTTATTATAGCTGTAGAGTTTGCTGTATTATAGCACAGACATACTTGATGACACAAGAATTAATTTGCGGGCAATTAAGATAAGGCTCTACTATTCGAAAAGTCCTCGCGAATGACAATAAACAGTAATTAAATACCATAATGAAATAAGCCATTATAACCCTCAGGTAACATCAGTACACAAAAATTATAGTAACTCCGCAGACTAAATTTTTTGTTGACCCACATCATCTCCATTTACAGAAACACACACACACACACACACACACACACAAAGACGTGGATTACATAAATAACTCACAATATTCGCAGTCAAAATTGTGAATATTAAACCTACTAACCACAGAAGCACGATAGTATCGCCTACTATAAGAAGACAAACCTGCATTTTTCCAGCGCCGTAGTCTACAGCCTATCGTACAATAATCACTTTCACTTCCCCGAACAGAATTAAATGGCGACGGAGCCTGTTGACTGTACGGTAGGCAATTATTAACGTGAAAATAAAGCAGGTCCTGTGCACGCCGTAAAGATATGTGCGGAAACGGCGGTATCGCTCCACTCATTCTTAACCTCCGTACTAGATGGGGGGTTTAAAGTTCAGCTACACGCCCCGGCCACTTTACTCCCGGGTAAATATCGCCCGGTTTCCATTCAGTAGTAGTCTGGCAGACCTACATTAAGCTACAACAGTCCGTGGTTATACATACACCACTAGGTTTAACACTATAAACTGCTGCTTCTGCCCACGGGGTGCACAAAAGTGTTTTGTACGGTGCTCAGAACAAACAGCGATTATTTCCCTATGTGGCTGGTTTCTATAACTAAGATGGTGTGTGTTATTCCGATAAAATTCGGTCGGTAAGGGGCACATACTTCGCTCTGAATTAAGCCATATAAACAGAGAACTAAAAAAAATCACCTCGTCACAGACCATACGAAAAAGATTCCTTGGAAAAAAAACCCCCCCAATTACTGTCCAAGTAACTCAGCATAACAGGATATAAAAACAGCGCTACCAAAACTATTGTTAAGTTATTCCATGAATTAATATTGCCTCTGATACAGTTTACGACATATCAGTTACTGTAAATATTCAGGGTTATTCGAAATGATTGTCGGGGTTTTAACAACTTGTCATACACAATACACTTGAGATAGCAGTATATGTGTTTTTTTTTTTATTTAATAGAACAACACTCCAAGTTTTTGTTACATACCTTACGTATCCCGGAACTGAAGGTACGAATCATAACCGCCATTGAAACCATCACCGCTTACATGCTACAAACAGTTTGGAACGAACTCGATTATCGTGTTGATGTTTGTAGAATCACAAAGGGTGCACATATAGAGCACCTGTAAGGTATGTAACACAAACCTGGAGTGTTGTTCT
>Ga0123352_10006239_pt1 | contig 18203 bp, 10 predicted proteins | sample TergutLab28metaG_FD_89700 | JGI IMG/M metagenome (GOLD analysis project Ga0123352, IMG submission 89700) | Labiotermes labralis P1 segment gut microbial communities from Petit-Saut dam, French Guiana - Lab288 P1 | ecosystem: Host-associated > Arthropoda: Insects > Digestive system > Gut ... | reverse complement strand
TCGGAGTAGTAGTGGGTCTGGAACGGGGTCCACTCAGCCTCGTGAGGTCAATCGAGAAGCTACTTGAATGAAAAAAGTAGCGGATCCAGGTCTAGAAAACAGAGATTAACAGCTGTGGGGACCCGTTGCGCTGACCACGTGACACCCCTCTATCCGCAAAAGTTGGCACTAACTTCGCCGACCGGCGGCCGCTCTGTCGGTATAGTTCACGTGCGGACTAAGGCCACGGAGGTTAGTTTTAGTTTAGTACCTTTGATACAGATGTCAAGTTTCTTGCATACATCAGGAAGTGTATGTGGCAGAATACATTGTGGATTTTCCTGCATGTCTTTCCCTTCCCTCACCTCTGACAAAGATAAAACTTTGTGAATTTAAGGAATTCCAGTTCACAGTAAGTATCCTTTGAGTTGATGTCCTCTCTGTCTTATGTCATCATCACCATCATCGTATCTCATACATGCCTGAACTTCAGAAATTAATTTAATTTTAATAGTTTAGAAATGAACTCCTTCATCACTGCCAAGGCTACTAGATGTAAGGAAAGTTGGAAAGACCTAAAATGCAGCGTGAGAAACAAAAACAACTTGTTATCAAACACAATCATTTTATTCAATGAACTGAGTGTAAGATAACTTGTAAAATTAGTGAACATTTTTTATGCAGAAAGAATGAGCTCTTCACAGTGGATGTGTGCATAACTGCAGATGTACTGACCTGTGTTTGAGCTGGAAATGAACAAGTAAAAATTCATTAACTTTTGCTTGTGAGATTCTGTATCAGTTTAATATTTTATTTATATTGATGTGTTTCAAGATTCTTAAAATATAACCTCTGAAAGTCTGAACAAAGTTGATGGACACTACACAAGCCTGACTGATTTTTAGAAAAGGATTCAGTTGCCAGCAAGTGCACTGAGGAAATTCTCTTCATTTTCATGCTTGAGAGCCCTACCAGGATTCTGTCAACCCAAGTTTGTTTGTGTGTATCATAGCTCTCTCACTTAACATCTAAACAACCAGGCTGGTATTTAAACAGTAGCATATGGTTTATGAAAGGTGTATTGTTTGAACAGAAAAAATAAAATTATGAAATAAACAGCACTTAGTGAGAAATAAAATGGAGATTATGCAACATGTCTTAAAAATGCAGTTAATTTCCTTGTTGCCTAAATATATAAAATTAATTTATATGGGTATTTTTTTTTATGCATTTGTATATGCAGACATAGGTTGTTTAAAGGTTAATGCAAGGAAATTTTACAACGCACTTTATACGTGCATAATTTTAAAATGGTTTTAGGGGAGTACAGAGCAATGTGAAATGAACTGATTTAGAATAAGGCCCAGTTTTGTTACAGTTATAAAACAACATCTTTCACAGCACTGTTTATTATACTGTATATCAGGTTATGTGTGCATGTATGTGGTGGTAGTTGTGGTGGTGATGGTAGTAGTAGTAGTATACCATTAATTTATTAATTTAGATATGAATTAGAAAAAAGACTTTCCCTTTCAAGGTGGCGTCTGAAACTTTACAAGGAGAGCTTCTTGGGTTCTGCACTGGTAGACTGGTTGCTAGGAGTTGGACTGGCCAGAGATCGAATTCAAGCTTCTCAGTATGCCAGCCACTTGCTGGAGGGTCGAGTTATACGTCATGTAGAAAATCTGCACCATTTCCATGATCAGGCTTTGCTCTATACTTTTACCTCTGTAGAAGATACTAATTGATGATTCAAGGCAGACATGAGCAGCTGTCAGCAATTTTTGTAACAAGCTAAATAGACATGAGATGTGAGATTCTCATGGCAGTTACTGTGAAGAATAGTAGCTTCTTGGGTGTGATACATCTGACATTTTGGAGAAACCTGCTGCCTCCAGCTTCAACACCCAGAAAATTGAGGTAACATATTCTCCAAAACATCAGTAAATTTCCACCAGACTACACGATGTCACATCCCACAATTTAGAGGTAACATGTTCTCTGAAATATCAGTAAATATCTACCAGACTATATGGTGTCACATTCCACATTTCAGTTTTAGTTTCCTGTCATTTTTCAAGAAGTTGGTGAAAATAGTGTTCCTAGCAGAAAAAACTTTGTGCATTTTGCAGCAGTTATCAGTCACTGTCCTGTTTGTTGCTTTTACCTTTCTTTGACGTGGTTAACTACTAAAGCATATGACAAACGTCCTAGGTCATTCATTGTTCATAAAGCACTGATCAACGCACATTTTCATGCTTGTATTTATTTTGTGTCATATCTCTCACCCAGCTTTCCATGTGGATTTTTTGAAATGGGAATAAGTAAAGGTGATACCACTAGCCCACTGAAAAATATCATACTGTTGATTGAAACTGAAATATACAAGAACAGATGTTAGTACAATGTCTTCATTAGGCACAGAAAGATAAAGATACTTCAGTGGCTTGTAAGAAAAAACATGTTCACTATTATTTTTTAGGCACTGTTTTCAACCCCTCCATTATTAATGGAGAAATATATTACTCTCCATTACATGTTAATCTATATGTGCACCAATTCAGACAACACTTTAAACAGAAAAATAATATTTCCTGCACTGAAATTTCATTCATATCAAAAGTATTAATTTTCTTATCTTTATTTACTGTGGAATTTCTTGGTGTCTCAGACTACATCGGAACTATGGTGGAAATATATCTTGAGTCACATAATGTAATAGCATTCATTTTGAGGATTTATGGAATCATTTAATGATATGCCTTGTAAACTTCCTTTTTTGATTTTCCCTTCTGCCTTGAAATGGACAAAGAAGGCATCTTCCATATCCTTACCTAGAAACAATTAATGATCACCTTCCCATTTATTTTGTGGTATGGAAAGTTCACAGCTGAAACTGTTCTTTGTGTTAGTAAAAAGAATACACAATGTTACATTAAGTATTAGTTTCTTCAGTACATATATGTTGCAGGTATTGTGCAGAATTTCACTGAAAATGTTTCCCTTACCCACACTTAAAGATGAATTTGTCTCTGAACAGGCTACAGGATTTAATAATTCACTAGTAAACCACCCCAACTATGAATTTCCAACTTCCGTGTATAACAACATTCAATAACTCAGTAATTTGAAAGTAGTTTAATATGTGTATTATGTGTGACTCAGCACACATCCATGTATTTCACAGTATGTCTGGAGCAGGCTTTTCCAATTCATCCTGCATGCATGTCATAGGTTATGCAAGTTGTTTTTCATGTGTACACATTGGGGTTCACACTATTGGGCCACACTAAAGTATAAGATAATAAATAACGTCTGTGATAAATTTTAACAAATGTACATAAACACATGTATTCCTGCTGCTGTCAGCAACAATGTAAACATAAGTACTGTAGTACCTTTTGTAATAACCTTCAACTGTTATGACATTTAGTGCACATCAAACTCACTTTATTGTGCAGTATATAAGGACCTCACAGCAGTACTGATGAGGATTGAAGTGTTTTTTGGGATATGACGCCTTGGTACATTACTCGACATTTTGGAGTAACTTAGCCGCCCCGGTCTGTTTAAACGTAAACAGTACAAACTCCTACTAGCAATGTATTCGTACTACGTGACGCTATATAGCAAACGCCTGTGCGGCAGCAATTAAAATTACGGTTATCAGTAGGAAAGCTGTTACCGGAAAAGGTCAGTCTTTTATCCCTTCAATTTGTTATTCCATTTGAGGTCTCGTGGTGTCACGATCGAAGAGTACTATTTTGAGGTGGCCGCGAGCTAATTTCCCTATATTGTGAAATGTATGCGATACACATCGCTCTTGAAATGCAATGAATACACGGAATATACTTAAGAGTAATTAAGGCGATGAAACGTGTTTGTGAACACGATACAGGTCGTACTGATAAGTTCCCATGGTCATCAACGGCGTGAAAAACGTGTCCGCAAAATTCTAAGGACCGAAACTCGTATATCCGTGAATTGTGTATCTGTTTAATATTTTACGTATGCAGCCAATGAAAATCGTTATCTTGTTCCATCAATGGGAACAATGCATTGTGTTCATGCCCATGAGTACTAACCGATGACAATCCACCATTAATAATTTACGGTTTCTTTAGGCAATCGATTTCCGGCAGGAAATTAATCCCTTATTTTGATCTGTTGTGGAATGTGTGTGTATTTATTATTTGAAATGTTTAAAGTCATACGCGAAATTAACAACCTACTATTGCACTTGCCATTACACAGTACATTTCGTACTCCACGCATGGATCACATTCCAAGGACAACATCTAGCACGGATTAAAGCTGGTGCTCGGAAAGGTCAGCAGGTTGCTCAAATATGACGTCAGGTGAGGGCGTTCAATATTCCATCGACAATGTGATGCGAGAGGTTTGGTGTTTTTCCGAACGAGTTTAACTTCCGAAAAAACTGAACCATTTCAGTATCGTACTTTCCACTTCGCTTCAATTTGTATAATATATATTTGTTTTTTATTGCGTACTACGAAAATGCCCCTTGCTGAGGATGCACTAATAATTTTTATTAAATTTGTTACCATCAAACAAAAGACTGCTTTTGGGTTACGATAGTACGTAGTCTGGCAAGCGCTTAACAATGCTTTGAGTCAACTTATTTCTTCAATAGAGTAATTTGGCTCTCACTAACTGGACGGTAACATGTCGTAACTAACGAATTTCTTTACGAGGGAAATATATCTACTTAAATTTTAATTGTTTGAGTGTTCATAAAATAAACATTTTAGGTTTCTTTTTCCTGATTCCCTGGTTTCGACTTTCGTTGTTATACACACCTGATATATTAATTTTTCCTAGTTACTCGTCAAACGCTTTCAGCCCACCACATAGGATGGCAAAAACAATTAGTATATTTCTAATAGCGATTCTAGCGTGAATGTGTAACTTGTGAACGTACTAATGGAAGCTAGTGCAGAATATTCCGTGCTTTTCCTCATCGCGTTGTAGGACCCGTGCCAATTTTTTTGTTCCAAATTCATCTTTGGTTTATTTCACAGATCAACATACAATGTACTGTCTTCTCTGGAACATCGCTTGGATTTTTGGTAACTTGGCAAGGATAGCGTCATTTAGTGATTTTGTGCAAAAACGTTGATTTAGCGGCTTCAAACTGACGACGGAAATGAGTTCTTACCTTCAAGTAGCCGAGGACGAAGGCGAAGAACCTATAGAATTGCCAGCAGAAGATGACTGTACATTACTACTCTCAACTTTAGCCGCACAGTTCCCAGGAACTTGTGGGCTAAAGTACCGTAACCCCGAATCTCGAGCAATGAGAGGAGTACGCTTGGTGGAAGGGAGGTTACATCCACCTGAAAATGGATGGGGAAATTGCGTATACTATTGTGTGTTTCCGAAAGGTAATAATAGTAATGAAGTCACAATACGGCAGTATATGTGGGTTGTATGTAATGGCTAACTAGTTTAATTTATTACTTTGCAGAAAATAAACGTAAGTCAGACGATCATTTAGAAAATTCCACAGCAAAGACGAAGCGCATGGAAACAAAATTGAAGTGCTCAGATCTTATTGTACTTGGTTTACCTTGGAAAACCACAGAACAGCAACTGCGGGAGTATTTTGAGTCTTTTGGTGAAGTGCTTATGGCTCAGGTATGTAAAATGAATGGATACATTTTTGGCCGGCTGACATATCAATGCCTTGTATAGTCTAATGTTGTTAGTTGCAGCAGCAAGGAGTAATTAATTATATTCGTTGGACAGGGAAATTGTGGGTGGTTGTTTCATATTGACTGAATACCTCACGGTTAAAAATAATTACAAGAATGCGCTTTGCATATGGTAACCAACAGCACTTGTGAGGTACAGTGCTTGGATGAAATTGTCTGTAACAGAAGAAGATAACCTGTTCTTTTCTACAGCACATGCTAACATAGAAGAAGTAACAGAAAGGAAGAGATGCAGGAAGGAGTTATGAAAGATGTAACCATGTGTTTGTCAAGGGGTTTGTCGGTACTGCCACATGTGTCTTGATTGTGGCAGCACTGTGGCCTGGTTCATTTGCTTTGTCATGGTCAGTTAGTTACTACCAGGAGCACACCATATATTAGTCCAACACTTTATTTAATAAACAAGTATTTTGTAATGTATGTTAGCATAGAGATGGGGCAACTGACACCAGCACCATGCAAGACATAAAGGCTTCCTTTTGAATATACAGCAGAAGGAATTTGCTGTTAGTTGTTGTTTAGTGGATAGTAGTGTGGGTAGCAGTACCACCATTGGAGGTTTTGGCATCATAGTGGACACCATATTGTCGCCTGAAGCTAAGATGCACCATCCCCATTGTAAGTTTAAAGGGAAGTGTCATTTGCCCTTGCGGCATCTTCCACAGAATGTGCAGTACTTATTGTAGGCCGCTAAACTGGTAATAGTCTTATAATACATAGCTTATGTGCTCCTGCAGATAGAATTGGGTGTTACATGCAGTCATCTGTTTGATCAATCATCATTCTGCTGTATTGCGCTCTGGACCTGCCAGTGAAGCTGGATATTAATTATTGGTACTACCACAGCACAAACCATTTTGAGTTAACTGAAACCACAGGTTACTTTATTACAAAGCGAAATTCCATGCAGAATTTTTTCTTAATGTTGGATTTTTACAGTGTGATTTGTTAGCCACTGGCAGAAATATGTAAATCAAGCAGGGGAGAAAGTGAAGCTAGTATATGTTGTGGCTTATTATAAATAAATAACTCAGTAATGAATATTTGTAACTTACTAGGGTATGTTATTGCAAATCATTTGAGACGTGTATCTTTTTCATACAAAATTTGCAGTATTTAAATGTGTGTGATGGAATTATGGAAGACGATTGTATTAATAAGAATTCAGCTGACATGACTGTGGATGTGGTTCAGTGGTAGACATTTGCTTATTTGTCAAGTGACAGACTGTAGTTCTGTTTCACTGTTAAGTGCCTTGTGTGAGATGTGGTGAAGGTTACATGCTTAAGCCACTGCATACATACTCATAACATATAGGATGTGAACATGACACTCATGCTCTTGACGCTAACCTTGCTAGTTGCCAGCAGAATGTGTGCTATGTGGGAACCAAGTTATACAGTTCTGTTTTTTTGAGCGTTAAAATCTCTAACTGGATGTAACAGTATTTAAGCTGGCACCGGAAATTGTCTCATATCTCACTCCTCTGTTTAAGAATATCCAAATGAAACTCATAAGTAGTAATGTTCTTAACACACCCGCCCCCAGGAATGCCCTGGCTACTGAACAGCTGGACCAGCAATTTTTAACACTGTGCACATATTTTGCAAAGTAATGTTTAAATATGTATTTTCTCCTAAACTGTTGTAGATAGACAAAATTTCAGAAGGCACAGATTTAAAGTTCAGGCATTGTTTTCAGGTATGATATTTTGTGTCACACGTCCCTAGATTGAGTGGAATGCCACTATTTCTGTAGAATCATCCCATTTCACTTTCAGACAGACTAGTGTCTTAAGGAATCGGATCATCACCATTATCCTCAAATGATAGAATTTTGGTGATAGCATTATCTTTCAAACTTCTGACACTCTAAACTTCATGTTTGTTCTTGTAATAAAACCAACTAGATGCACTGATTTCTCAAATTTATTTTTGGAATAAAACCCTACATGTTTCGGACAGTTCCACTGTCCATCATCAGGAGTTTTTCACTGTACACACAGTAATGGTATATGTCATACAGGTTTGCTGAAGGCTTGCTCACAAGCCGTCAGCAACCTGTATGACGTATACCATTGCTGTGTGTACAGTGAAAAACTCCTGATAATGGACGGAGGAACTGTCCGAAACATGTAGGGTTTTATTCCAAAAATAAATTTGAGAAATCAGTGCATCTAGTTGGTTTTATTATAAGAATTTATCATGATGCACGGTCACCTGAACGTCAAATTCATGTTGGTTGTTTGCACTGTGCAGTGGGTTGTCACTCTCAAACCAACAGGGATATTTGAGGGTGAAAAAAATGGTTCCCAAACAGAGCTGCGAGCACTGTCCACTCATAAGTGGAAACTATATGGCAAAACCCCGTCTCCAACAACAGTTGGATATGTGAGCTTTAAAAAAAAACCAAACATGGCTGGGGTATGGGAGCAAATGTGTTGAGTAATTTTTGACACAAGTAACTTGCTCTGTTTCTGGTCTTTTTAATATGATTTTCTAACAAGATAACTAAACAGCCCTGCAAACCATGTATGTTGGTCTCTTGGCATGTGAACAATCAGTTCACAAAATGCATAAATTAAGACCTATTTCACAGTTTCTGAGCCAATTTGAGTTTACACAGTTCAGTCCTTTCACGAGCTGATATTTGTTCCTGGTGCTTGTTTGCGGCTGTCATCTGTTCCTGAATTTTCTGAAATGCATAAATTACGATCCCAATGAACCATCAACCTCAACATGAAGAATTTACTGTTAATATGTAATAGATGTTTGTATTATATTCAGATTTGTAATAAGGATTGTGCACAATGTTTATGCGTTTTCCATACAACTTTAATGGTGCAAATATTGTTAATACGCAGACTAATAACTAATAATTTAAACACAGTGATTGATCATTGATGTTATTTACCTCATACTTAGGTAATGTTCTGTATTTTATTAAAGTGAACTTCATACGTCTGGTGAGACATTTTTGATTTCTGAAACCATTTACAATTTATAACATGGGTAGTAATGGAAAATTAATTTTTAATTTATTAGTTTTTGGATTACAAGCAGTTCTCAAGGAACAGATGAAGGTTGTAAACTGAGGGATTACTGTATTTCATATTTTTGTTGAATCATATTCAGGCTGTGATGTGTTCTGTATCCTACTATAAAGGGTCTGTGGACTTTTATGTTCTTATTCTAATCTGCTTATATTCGTCCCAGAACAGTTTGATTTTAGGAGAATTGTATCCACCAATAATGCTGCATTTATCCGTAACAGATAATGTATTAATATCTGTTTATTAAAACTACCAGGTGCAGTGGCAGTGAACATTTTGTATCTAAGAGTTGCTGTAAACTTCTTCACAGCATTATATCCAGTTTCAAGCTATGCTATGATTTCTCCAACTTGTTGGTTATCTTTGATCATTGCTCTGCTAATTGCATTCTGTGCTGGCTGTTTTTGTGTAACTACAACAAGGCAGCTTGATGATTTTGCCATTCAAAAATTGTTCCATTGCCACATCCTGTGCAGACATCTCCATACACACTGACATAGTCAGCAATGTCTGCGCCTGAATTGTTCTCCTTTACAAGAAATCTGTTGTCTCCTCACTGGTAAAACAAAATGTCATTCACAGCCATTCTGTTGCAGTGGCTTGTGCATATGCACTTCACTTGTATTTCAGGTCAAAGATCAGAGGTGATAGTATCATCCATGACAATCCTAGTCTACGACATTTTCCTATAATGTATCTAATATGGCACTGCTCGCAGTATTTGGTGTAGTCATATGATCAGTAGTATGACATCTGTTGTATGCATCACAATTTAGTGGAACATTAACCTAGAAATGCTCTTAATTATAGTAGTCTGTGGTTTCGTATTGTGACTCACTGTACATCTTGTAGTCATTCTGCATATATGAGTGATATTGAGCATGCAGATTGTACTACCAGAGGGAGTTATTGGTTAGGTATGTTTTGATGCAGTTTGCTGGAAGTCATGTAGAAGATTAATTACAAACCATAAAAAATTGTAGAAAGTGAATGAAATTAAGTTTGGTTTAGTTTCATAATTGTAATAATTATAGAGGCGTATCACTTTTGTCAACCACTTACAAAATGTTATCCAACATCCTGCTCTCAAGGTTAATTCCATATGCAAAAGAAATTACTGGGGATCATCAATGTGGCTTTCGACGCAACAGGTCGAATATTGATCATATATTCTGCATTCTCCAAATACTTGAGAAAAAAATGGGAATACAATGAGGAAGTTCATCAGCTCTTTATAGACTTCAAGAAAGCTTCTGATTCAGTTAGGAGGGAGGTCTTATATAAGATTATTATTGAGTTTGGTATCCATAGGAAACTTGTAAGGTTAATAAAGATGAGTCTGACTAAAACATATAGCAGGGTCCGGGTAGGCAAGAATGTGTCTGACAGGTTCCCTATTAGGAATGGTTTGAAACAAGGAGATGCTCTATCACCAATGCTTTTTAAATTTTGCTTTAGAGTATGCCATTAGGAGGGTTTAGGTAAACCAGGATGGCTTGAAACTAAATGTTACACATCAGCTTCTGGCTTATGCTGATGATTTTAATATACTGGGAAGAAGCATACATACTCTAAAGGAAAATGCAGAAGCTCTAGTAGTAGTTGGACTAGAAGTAAGTGCTGATAAAACTAAGTACATGGTCGTGTCTTGAGATCAGAATGCAGGACGAATTCACAGTGTGAGGATTGATAATAGTACCTTCGAGAGGGTGGAAGAGTTTAAGTATTTGGGAACAACTTTAACAAATCAAAATTGTATTGCGGAAGAAATTAAGAGCAGATTGAGGTCAGGAAATGCTTGCTATCATTCGGTGCAGAATCTTCTTCCAGGTTGCTATCCAAAAATTTAAAGATCAAGATATATAGAACTATAATTTTGCCTGTTTTTTGTATGGGTGTGAAACTTGGTCGCTGACATTGCGGGAGAAAGGAAGCTGAGGGTGTTCTAGAACGTGGTGTTGAGGAGAATATTTGGACCTAGGAGGGACAAGGTAATGGAGGAGATTGCATAACGAGGAGCTAAATGATTTGTACTCCTCACCTAATATTGTGCGGGTGATAAAAATCGAGAAGAATGAGATGGGCTGGGCATGTGGCACGTATGGGTTAGGAGAGGGGGGTGTATAGAGTCTTGGTGGAGAAAACTGAGGGAAAGAGTCCACTGGGGAGACCTAGGCATAGATGGGTGGATAATATTAGGATGGATCTCCAGGAGGTGGGATGTGGGTATATGGACTGGATTGGGCTGGCCCAGGATAGGGACAGGTGGTGGACGCTTGTGAGTGCGGTAATGAACATTCGGGTTCCGTGAAATACGGGGAATTTCTTGACTAGCTGCAAACCAGTTAGCTTTTCAAGAAGGACTCTGTGCCATGGAGTAAGTAAGTAAGTAAGTTAGTTTCATATTTGTTAATTTGAATTTCTCAAGTGGACATAATCACTACAAGAATGATAAAAGTACAGAATTTGTTAATTCATTAATTTTTTTCTTTTTAAATTAATATCGTGAGTTCCCTCTTCGTTGCTTTAGGTTAAAAAAGATCCAAAGTCTGGTCAATCAAAAGGATTTGGATTCATCCGCTTTGGTACTTATGAGTCACAGATGCGAGTTTTGGCGCAGAGGCACATGATTGATGGTCGATGGTGTGATGTCAAGATTCCAAATTCAAAGGTAAGCTCGGTGTAGAGATTTGATGGAAACAAACTGAAACTTTATATTGCTGATGTATGCATTATGGAATAAGTGAAGTTGAAGGTATCTGTAGCCAATTATGCTAAGTGTTGCTTTGTTTCTGCACCTTTGGTTTGGTGAATGTCAGGTCCTGCAGAATGTTACAGTCTGGATTCTGCTTGAGATTTGTAATAATTTAGACCTGAATTTCTGAAAGTATTTTATTGTAACAGTAGAACAGCTGAAAAAATGGCCCAGGAGGATGAAATGTGTGTATGATTAGGAAGCTGGAGTGGTGTCTGAGTGTGAACATGTGTGTGTTGTTATGTTGTATGTCTGTGTGAGTTGTACAAGCAATCATCTTTGCTTGGTGTGACAAACAAATGTGTGTGAATCTGTGTGACTTCCCTGTGATGGCCACCTTCTCCGCCCCTTTTTTTGCCTGGTGCAGTGAGCAGAAATCGGAGACCAAACTGAGAGTTCCACCAGGAGAAAATAACACCCACATATTTGGTGTTTCCAGAGTTTGGATGCAGTGTGTTCTTCCACGAGGGGCGGAGAGGTTTATATTGGTGGCACGACTACACTCTATGAACCCATTGACATTGCTGCTGCTTACACTGAGTATGGTGGAAATCAATTATATCAGTATAATGACTTGGTTCCGTATGTGTATGACCCTAGTTATCAGTTGAGCAGCTCCTTTGGTGGTGTTTGTGTGGCAGGTGATGGTTACAGAGTTAACAGTGGAACTTATGACACAACAGCTAGAACAGTCAGTTATTCAGTCAATGGTGTGTATAATAAAGTCGGTGAAACAGATCATTTTCGGCCATCTCACATGTCTGATATGACCCATAAAGCCGATAGCATCAGTGGGTATCAGGTTGAACATTACACAAGCTTGCATCGAATGTCACTCAAGAAAGACTACAGTGATGTTTATTACTCAGATAGTCACAGATCTTCAAGCCATGGGCAGTTTGGTTCTCAAAACCGAGACAAGGCTTACCATGAAAGGGACCTAGATATGACTTACAACAGGTATGACAGTGAAGGAAGAAGTTTACGATTTTCAGGGAGCCATGAGCACTACAATGATCATACAAGTTATGATAGATCTCAAGAAAAGGTTTGCAGTTCTGTGGGGAACTTGCATGATTCACAGAGGGATTACTCCAAGGTTCGTAGACATAGTGGCAGTTCAAGAGATGTTGCGCATCATTATGCTGATAGGTATCTGGTTAAGATATCACGCCGGGAACGTGAGAAATCCCATCATGGAAGTAGTGACAGAAGCTACAAACATGGAAATAATGTTCATGGGCACAAACGCAGTAGAAGTTCAACCAAGGATAGTAAAACTTACTATGGAACCGATGCCAGTGACAGTGATGAGATGGCATATCATAAGCATAAGTCAGCTGAATGGGAAGAGTGGGTTCAGAAACGTGGTGGTTATTCAAGAGGTGAAACTTACCATCCATCAGCTTCAGTTGCAGGACCAAGAACCATACCTGTAATTCAGTCAAGATATTAAAAGTGTATCATCACCCAGTAAAGTTGTATCCTCCTATGTTCATTCTTTTGAAGCTAGCTGATGTAGCAGAACACTTATCTCAGTGTTATAAATAAACTATGAAAGAAAATGTGTATTGCAGCTGTAAGCAGACTCGTGTACAGAATGAGCAGCCATGTGATATGACAGAAACTAATTACACTGATTAGGACTGGGGCTTCTGTGTTGTGACATAATGTATTCATATAAGTGGGTACCAACATTTCAGATACATTGCTCTCTGTACCTTAGGTTCCAAGTGAATGATGGGTATGAATTCATGATATATCAGACACTGACATGGGCCAACAAAGGGGCACATGGAGATGGTTGGACATCTAGCCCTAGGGTGGAATAGCACTTCCATGTGCTCCTTAGTTGGTCAGTGTCTTGCTTCTTTATAATCTGGCCACTCCTGGTCCAAATCACTTTGATTGTGTAAGTGAAGGCATCAGGTTTCTCAGAATATTTGTGTAGGTCTACAAGAATACATGTCACAGCCAGAAGACTTATGTGTGTATTCATTACTGTGAAAACCTGAAGTCTTATAATTATGTTGATGGTTGTGTAACTTTTTAAATACTGGCCATGAAAAGCAGCATATACTAAAAATGCCTTGGCATTTTTGCCAAAACTGCAATTCTTGAGGGAAAAAAATCTCTTACTTACCCTGGAATTGATGACATGTCTGAATTTTTTTTACAACTGTTAGCAAAGCATGGCTAAGCATACAGTTTCAGAATTTTTTATTTTGACTAGACTTCCAGCTCTTCTTTTTGTGTAATTTTATAAATCATAAGTTTGGGATTTGAACTTATATGTGCACTTTCATACATTGAACTAATTCTGATGTAATATTATGGTGTATTTGGTTCTGAGCATGACTGCTCATTTTCATGATGTTTTACAGAATAGTGTACCAAGTCCTGCAGTAATGCCCACTGATGTACCTTATTACACTTACAAGTAATGATTCATCATCAGCAAAAATCATGTATTTGTATAAAGCTCGTGATAGATGTGTGAAACTTTGAACTAAATACTGCCTAGTAGAATATACATCACTTAAGAAATTTGTGTTATTCTGACTCTGTATACACCTTTTTAGTTTATAAAGGTATAGAATGATTTCATACTGGATGTCAATTCTGTTTTCTAAACTTTGTTACAAAGGTGCACAACTGTTCCTTTATTACAGTAGCTTGACTTCCAAGAATGATTTCACATATGTTATAATGTTTTGCAAGGTAGTTCATCAGTTTCACTTATTTTTTGAAAAGGCTACACACGCACACACACACACAAATGAATTACCCTACACCCAGTGCCTAGGAAAGCACTCTTCATGGCACCCTTTAGTATGTATAGCATATACTGTTTCCATCTTTTCCTCCCATCATGCTAAGCTCTGTTACTGTGGACACAGCAGCCTGTCAGTACATTTTTTAGTTTTTGTGAAGTGTTCACCTTTACCACTCCCAGTGCTTTTCATAACTGATGGATCAGTGATACCTGGCTGTACCTATAGCCACCCTTCTGCAAGAATTTGTATTAAAAATTTTCTCCAAGTCATTGGTTTAGTAGCTGGTGATGTACTCTCTATGTATTTTCCGGATTATTCTTAAAAATATATTGAAACACGGTTCTCTAGAAATTTTACAGTTTGTCATTCCTCGAGATAAGTATACAGCGTCACATCTGATGTATCTGTGGTTTCCATACCATTGTGTAGTAGGCTTTTTGGGGGTAGGAGGTGGGGTCAGTTTTGTTTCATTCTTCATTGCAGTTGGCAGTTTAGAGTTCTTCAGAATCTTTAGATCTTCTGTGAAGTAAGGGCAGAGGAACAGAAAAACATTTAGATTTTCACAGATTGCAGGTGCAAGAATTAATTGTTTTGAAATAAGTATTTCTTGTCAGAGTGGGTGGAAGTTTCTGTGTCATTGAATGATTTGTGTTATGAACATGGCAGTTTGTGTAGAATAAATGTCGAGCATAGCATTGTGGAGGGGGAATTCCACGAATAGGTGGTATCTGTCTGTACATATAATCTTCATCTTCAGTAGTTTCATTATGAGTACTTGATCTAAACAATACCTCTTGCATTTTAGTCTTATGTTTTCTGTTCTTCGTTCAGTGACATAATAATTGCCAAGCTGTAATATGCTCCTGAATCACAAATCAAGAGCGTAATTCTCACATGATGATTGTGTTTGTTGGATAAATATCACATTAGTCATGTCAGATCTTTGATATCATTTCCACGAATAAGCAGTGAACTGTTGGTGTGGAGTATAATTTTGTTGATCATGTATGAGTTGTGTGTGGTGGATAGTGTTTTTGTTAGCTATAGTGGTCAGTATGGTTGACTGCCTGTAATTGTGCTGAGGAAGGGGGCAAGATATATCATGACATTGCCAGATTGCTTGCTGTGCCTAGTGAGCTGTGCATTTTTATGTAAAGATGGCACCAACTAATTATAGTGAACACTTGCACTATTTGTGCACAATAAAAATGTGAAGTAAAGTTGCGGTTTATTTAATTCGAAGTCTCATTGTCATTATCGTTGTTGTTGTCATGATCATCATCATCATCATCCACAAACACCAACATAACCACCACACAATTCAGAGCTGTAACTTTGGGTCTCCAATTTTGGCGGTGGGTTCCAGGATATGTCGTACATGCTGATAGGGTGCATAAAGGCTTGCTTGTGTTTCTGCACTGACCTTTAGTGTAACTAAATATTCACAAGAGCAAAAAGGGTTTCAAACAAAAGATGTGGAGGAAAATGAAACATGTTTTATACTTAATATACCCTGTTTACCCAAGTGCAGAATGACCCTAATCTGAGGCTATCCCCAAATAAAAACACATCTGCAAAAAAAATGTATTTATCAACTTCCAAGGAAGTCCCTCTGATTGGACATCTGCAGAGAAAAAATGTTGTACTGTTTCATGTAGTTCATACACAAAACATGTTGCCATATACCTTTTACCAGTCACTGTCACTGTCGCCACCATTATTGTTTTTAGTGTCCATCTTCCTCACCCTCACTTCTACCATTTTCAGCTTCTACATTATCATTCCACAACATATCATCAGACCCATCTGTTCATTGTGGTGGGTACACAGACTTTCATGGTCACTTCTATTGAAATGCACTGCCATGTCCATCGACAAAGAAGAGTCGTGCTGGCCTTCTTGATTCTTCCATCAGGGGTCAAAGCATTGCCCCCTACCCAGAATCACTCATGAGACAACTGCTTTAGGTGGTGTTAAACCACAAATAATGCTTGCAGGTGTGAACCTGTCCCCCCAAGTGCGACTAAAACGTCAGCATTCTTCGAACTGGTGGTGACTTTTTGTTTCTAATATTCGCCCTTTGGCACCGAAGTAACATAAGTATGTCTGCCATTTTGCAGCCATCACATGCAGCCCGCAGTCAAATTCAAGTCTCCGGAGATCACCACAGGTATTTAATTCTGGTGACTAAGGGTTAAATGTCCAATAATTGTATCCAACACCTTCATCCCCCATTTTCTCAGGAGCACCCCTGGCATTGTGTTCACACCACTGCTAACCATTCCTTAAGAAGAAGTTTGGTCTAAGTTGATGTGTGATAATGATTCCTTTAGGGAAGATGTAGATGCTGCGAGACCAAAAGGGCTTGAACCCGTTGTCTGTTTTTTTTCAGCTTTTTCCTTTAGGGATTTGCTCCCTAGGCATTGTTTTTTCTTCTTCTGTGGCACTAGCCCAACTTTGGCCTTGACCTATTCAATCTGCTGCCTCCAGGCATCTCTGTCCTCTGCCAGCCTTCTCCAGTTCCTGCATTTCAGCATCCCTGTCCACTGCATCTAACCATCTTCCTCTGGGTTTTACAACTGGCCTTCTCCCTTCTATCTATCCTTTCATTGCCTTCTTGAACACCCCTTCATCCTCATGACATGACCCACCCACCTACTGGAGTGTTCTCAATCCTGGTTAGTCCCATTTCCTTGTATAAGTTGTAAATTTCCTGATTATACCATTATACCTCTTTCGCCACTCTTCATTAACCAACACCGGTACATAGATTTTCCTTAGAACTTTTCTTTCAAAATGCATTAAGCATTTTTTATTCAGTCTGTGACAATGTCCACCTCTCACTGCTATACCATTAGATGGATGTTCTTAGTGTTTTATATAAATGTATCTTGGTTTAGGCATTGTTTAGTGATTTAGAATCACTTGATGGTAGTTACTTGCATCATTTTGGTACTTGCTATTTTATCACCAAAGATTATGTCCTAATGCTGTTGGCAGTAAGTTTGGTGGCATATTGATGTCCACTGGCGTTTCATCAGCGTGTCCAGTTTCACTGACGATGCATTCATTTTGTGAAGTCCAGTCACTTGTTGCTGAACAGCAACAAGCTTCCCCTCGCAGTCTATTTGCAATTTGTGGCAAAGTGTAGTTGTCTTACAAATAGAGCTCTTGTTCCTCCACATCATGCACGCACACTAACACATTCTGGCCTTGAATTGATGCTGCGTGATGTGTGATTTTACAGGTTTCCATGCTTTGTATTTTATTGCCTGACTTGAGATCATAGTTCAGTTTTCCTCTCTAAGCCCACAACTCAGTTGCTGATTCTTTGTCTTGGAAACAGCCATGCTTGGTTCCACTGATACATCTTCTTATGTTGCTTCCATTTCCAGACATTTGCCTCTGAAACCCAGAACTTTCTTAATTTGCAGTTATTCATTCATGGTTAAACAGCATTAGTTTAACCCTTTGGTACCAGATGTTATATCTTTGTAATGTACAGTGTGATACCCTAAACACCAAATATCATATAAATATATATGCTGTTATGCAGCCACCATTTAAATTCAGGTTTACAGATTACTGCAGGCATTTAATTATGGCAATGGGGGGTTAAATTGTAACTTTGCCTGATATCATATGAAATTTTTTACCATTGCGATGAAGAAACTGTAATTGCCACATGTTTTGCCCTCCTTTTAACCCTTAACCTGCTAACATGGAAAATATGGTGAGCTCCTAATAATGCCAGCAGATGGCAGATGATATTTAACTCAGCATTTAAAGGGTTAAGTAATACTGTACACAGGGTGGACATCCTTGTCTTGGTTTGCCTCATTATGTTCTGTTTGTTAGTACATCGCAGTTTGGTGCTTTATATTCACATTCAAGACCAACCTCCC
>Ga0123352_10006237_pt1 | contig 18204 bp, 7 predicted proteins | sample TergutLab28metaG_FD_89700 | JGI IMG/M metagenome (GOLD analysis project Ga0123352, IMG submission 89700) | Labiotermes labralis P1 segment gut microbial communities from Petit-Saut dam, French Guiana - Lab288 P1 | ecosystem: Host-associated > Arthropoda: Insects > Digestive system > Gut ... | reverse complement strand
CTCGCGTCTCCATGTTGTTGAAATCGCGCGCGTCGCCTGACATGCTTCCTATCAGCCTCTGTAACAAGAAAAGCCTTGCAATTCGGCATATGAACAGACCCCTCTTTTCAACGACACTATCGATTCTGTCCTAGGACATCGGGAGGTAGGTCGGGCTAAGGACTTATCATCACACCCTCGTATATACATACATACATACATACATACATACATACATACATACATACATACATACATACATACATACATACACAAATATAACACAATGTTGGTAATGTCAATATCCTGATATTGAGTCAATAAGATTCAGGTACTGAAGATCACAATAGAAACAATTTTTCTTATCTATAAATCGTTCAATTCAATATTTGTAATTTCCAGGTTCGTTGACCACTGTAACTTGAAGAAAATATTTACTTGTACTACAAATGTAGGTGACAAGTGTATCACAGAACTCCACGTTTTCATGTACATTTAACCCTTTCACCTACAGTGGTAACTACGTGTACCACCTACCTTAACAAATAACAAAACTGCATTTTGACTACAGAGGTTATGTTTTTCGTGTAATACTTCGAATAAACACCGATTACTTGGCTAAGCACCATTAGCAAATGGGTCTTTGAAGAGGGACTCTGTGTGTATGTTGTGAGGTACAGAGTGAATTACTTTTTATTATTTAGATGGGACACCTCATCTCTTATCACATAAATCGCGAGGGAAATCGATAGCACGGCCGATTTTACTCGATGTTTATATAAATTATTACGGCCTGTATACCAATCTGTAAGCCCAAGCTATGTCTCAGCCCGTCTTCTCCTCCTTTTCGTGCTTCAAAGATCGAGTTCTGTATCTTCTGTATCTTCTGTATCTTCTGTATCTTCTGCACAGCAGTGATGAAAAATAAATTTACATGTCTATCAATGTCCTCAGTTTATTTCACAAACCAAACATAAACTGTTACTTACACATAAACATTAAAAACGTCATGTTTCGGTACAAGCGTACCAACTTCAGGGAGAACAATACCAGTTTTGAATACCAACTTTAAAAATTACCGTTTTATGACAGAACCTGTCGGAATACGCAACCCACTCTTTAATTGTCTTCCTTTTGTACGCGCATCGGTTGGGAACTCTAGCATGAACTTCATGTTATAATGATGTCCTTGCTTAAGTTGACATCAAAAGAACAACACATTTTTACAGCAAGAGCCTCACTCATTAAATGGTGACATTCAAATTGGCAACACTTTGCTCTTATCTAACACATGCCTACATCCAGCTGTTCTTTCACCGACCTTCGTGGCCACAGACAGACACGGTTCAAATCCTCACGGAGTTGTATAATTGTTGAATATTTAATAAATCGACATCATCTTTCGCTGTTATTTAGTGTCAAATGAGACAAGATACGGCGACTGAGAACTGTGATCGAAACAGAAAGGACGAGCAAGCAGTTGTGGCTATTTGAGACACTATCCGTGAATTCGATTGTTGATATTTACGAAAAAGAAATGACTGGGTGTGAACTGGCAGAGATCGAATAAGGCACCCCGGGAAACCAGATGAGTAAGGGAACATCTATATTCATATAACTGTACAAAACGACAAGTGCCTTTATGAGTGTGAGGGTTCACCACCGTGGTCACACACTGACAATAGCTGTTCTGAACCGTTCACTGCAGGCAATTATTTCTTTATAGATATTCCTCTATAACTTCATCATATCTTTCCACAGGTTTTCAAAACTTTCTCCTATAATTTTCCAACAAATATTCTACGAATTTCTACTGGGAATATCCTGAAAACAAAGGCAGGAAGCTCTTCCGAAACTTTGGTACCTATATACCAATCTACACGGCGTCATGTTACAAATCACCGGAATATTCGATAACACCGACGACAGAACTTCAAACCTCGCATTTGGAATTTTTTGTATACGTCATGTACATCCTGTTCTCTATCTCCTTCCGATTTAAACATTCTCAAATATTGACGAATACCCCGAAGAACTTCAATATCTTATTTTCACCAATCCCTTGTTACTTGGTATTTCTTTGGAAAAGTTTGTAATTAAGTTTATTCAACTATGTCTGGTCCACTAGAAGTGGAATTTGTCTTATTTTACAAACGTATGCTCAACATTTTTGCAGCTTAACACATTTAAACTTTAGGAAACAAAAGTGCTGTGTAAAAATAGGAATAATATAGTCGTAATAATACAGTGGAAAAATTGGATTTTGGCCAGGGTACACAAAACACGCTATGTAGCTGGATTCAATAGGTCTGATTCTTCTTGGTCGACTTCTTTTCAGGAACACCACTGTTTTCTGGAATGTGACGCCATGCAGCCTGATACAAATTTTCCTCAGATATGAGGAATTTTCAGTCCCTATCTTTATGGCAGAGAAAATCATCTGCAGTCGGTCAAGACACAGCCCTTACTGCTTGAACATACTGACTTCATTAACTAAATGCGTATTATGAGAAGAAAATTAATGAATCGTGCAACCTATAAAAATTAATGCAATAGAAGCATACCCCAGGATTATCGCACTTTCCTCCTGCACACCTCACAAAATCGTGACTCTCTCATCCTCTCTGCTGATCCAACAAGCATTCAGACGTGTCTTACACTTCATTAGTGACTGCTTGGGGCAAAATTCCTCCTTGCTGTTCAGTTAAGCAGATTTTTGGAACATAACTTTGCTTTCTGTACGGTCAAACATGACGTTCCGATCTTACACATAAAAATTATGAATCAGATAAATAAAATATTAAACTTCATAGATATATAATGTTGATATGCATTTTTTCTAGATGCAACTGTATCGACAATGAACGACAGATATACTAATACTGAGAATACCTTGTGATACTGCAGTATGATTTATTGAAATTGTTAAGATTATAACCTAATTTGAATTATGGTTTATCAGTTGCAGCTTAATTTTAATTTTTCAGGACACGATTAATTAAAACACGAGAACACAAAACTTTCTCCCATATTTGAACCAATTTTGTTAATGCAAATAGCCCTCACATATTAACGACTTTTACGTTGGAGTGAAAATAGGTCGGAGAGAAACTACGGCATCTATTGGGGTCGTTATCCTTTTCTGTATAACATACATGAACAGGGAGCACTGATGAAGTGAAACTAACGGGGGATACTTAGAGAAACTAGAGAAACGTACCGCAGGATTACTTTTTTGTACCATAAATCCTAAACAGCTTGCGCTGGAAAATCGAATCAGAAGATAGCGGTAGTTGCTGGCCAGAGATTTCAGAAGCGAGCATTTTGCAATGACGGGCTGGAGAATGGAATCGCATCATTGAAGCGTAAAGGACGGAGCTAACAAAAAAAAAGGTCACACAGGGGCGTTGTATGGACTTTACGATGCGTAGAATCGTCCTGTGTTCGAATGTAATCAGTCACGTTACGTCTTTATCTTCGACTGAAAGCGAGTGTTGTGGTACAGATTCACATTGCGGTATTGCACGAAACGTAAGTACGAAGTCTCATTATTAAATCTGACTACATTCTTCCTTTATAAAGACGGTTTTAATAGCACATGTCATGCAGCACCGTGAAGGTAGCTAGTAAATGTAGAATTGTTACGGTGAAGAAAACATTCGTCTCCTATTTAACGTAGTATCCCTGATATTTTTCTGGAGAAACCGAGTCAAACACCGGATTCTGTGCTGAGACCAGAGTCCAGGATCTCTCGAACACACAGGGGTTACAGTAGATAATGTGCCGATGAGCTGAAAAGTTGTTTTTGGACAGTACCACTAGGACAATCGCGCAGAGAGACAGAAGAAGAATGTACATAGTGAATTATGTAACGGTGATACTTCGTGATGGCATTACGCTATATATATATTTAAATAAATAAATATATATATGTGTGTGTGTGTGTGTGTTTGCACACAAATTTTCGCTATTCACTATTCTTATGGATATTTAAAAACCAGAGAAGATATGATGCGACAGAAGAATGAGCTGGGGGCTAATATCCGGAAAGATCTGCGGGCTTGTACGCTGTTACGCAACCTGTTTACAACGAAACAGTCCTCATTCATCCTCATCTGCATGTTGCAGCACTAACAAGTGTATAGACATATGCGGTCAGTTACTATTAATCAGACCGGTTAACTGGTAAATTTTTTGAGCAGCTTATTATTTTCTGTAAGAGAGTAGTTGAGAAAGATTAAAGTAGAAAACTAGCGTGCAAAAGAATAAATGTATATAAGTGTTAATTTTTACTCAGGGGCTTAAGAGAACACTGTAAATGTGATGTTTTAATTATTCAATCAAGAAAGGCAGAGCTATAACATGTTCAGACATGGTGCTTATTTTATTAGATGTGTTTTGCCTAACCTTGAAGAGAGAGAAGGAAAAAAATGCTGGCTGTCTGTAAATCGGGAAGGATAAACACATGCTGGTTCTTTAATTGCAACACTTCATTATTATCCTCATCAATGGTTTCTTACAACAGACTTAAAACAGTCGACAAGTAATCACTTTTATTATTTTTGATTTCACATCGTGTTATATTGTTTGTAAACAAGCCAAATTTGGTGCAGCGTTGTGTGTGTGTGTGTGTGTGTGTGAGAGAGAGAGAGAGAGAGAGTGTGCGTGTGTCGACACATTTTTATATTAACTCCCTGCGTAAGAAATGAAAACGGTGTCTTTGAGAAATTTCAGATATTGCAAGAATACACTAAATAGAGATACATTTTAAACAATTATCGGTGTACGTTGTAATTTCCGGATGTCGCTTATCTCTTACAAACACACAGAGTCATTTAAAGTCATCTGATTGTAGTCCTGGACTTCGGTTTGAAAACGTATTCTCCATACCCTCTCAAAGCATGGTTAAAATTACGTACTCATATAAGACAATACTACCAGCGCTAGCTACAGACATAATAGGAAATATTCTGAGACATTATAGTTTATAATTTCATGAAATTGAAAAATTAATTCAGTTTGTTTACCACTGTACTATTAGTAATATAGGATGTTGTACGCAACAGGAGAGCTTTATTTTAAACCTACTGGTGTCCCTGTTTTTCTACAGAACTTCAAACTTCACAACGCGATGGGGCATTTTGCAATGCAGTTGGTAACCCTGCTCATATGTTCTGGCCTGCATGCAGGGCAAAGTGCCAAAATCCTGGCTCTGCTAAATGTAGCATCACCAAGCCATAATATCTTCAATACGCCCTTGACCATTGCCCTTGCAGAGAGAGGACATCAGGTACTCTACCTTGCTCTGTTTGGTTCACAATAAGCTAATAATAGTAAATATTAGCCCAAAAGACACAGAGCGTAACATTTATCACAGCAACATGATTTACTGTATGCCTAATATTGGCAGGTGATGTATAAAAATCAGCTTTTTTCATCATCCATTTTAGATTCGTAAAACCAACTCTAACGAAACAACGGAAAGAGTGCAATATATGCAGTGACACTTGACACCTCAGTAAAACACCCTCGTCAGAAAATCTGAATTGTACCGAAACAATTTTTCTTAGCAATCTTTCAATAAGATATCAATCAAAGGGCTAAGAGTAAGCATTGTCCATTTTAAGAGGTTGGCATCACTGACTGTGAGAAAGATCAAAAGGCAGCGTGGCTATAGGTAACCACATAGGCACTGCAGCTTCTTCAAAATTTTGCAGTTGATAAATGGTTATATATTTATGACTCCAACATTTCTGCTTTAGATTTTATAGCAGTACTGCCAATTTGTATATCAAATTTCAATTGCAGATTTATTTAATACAATTCACATTAGGTTTCGGCGTGTTAAAAATATCGCATTAAATAGTTCTTTCTCTCTACTGAGGATCACATTAGTTAATCATGTCTAGAATTAAAGGACTCCACGAAGAAGATGCCTACAATTACCTGCCTACTTATGGTTGCGTGTTTAATTATTTTATACGTTTTCACTTCCCTGAGAATTTTAACTAAAGGTCTTAAATTAATTTTGGCAATTCAAAATGATAGAATGGGGAATGTAATAGAAAATGCCACTAAAATCTAAAGTTTGTGGGAGAAAATGTGAAAGAAGCAAACGAGACAAAAGACTGCGGCGAAATCAGACAGGTGGCAATATCTTTCGGAACGAAAATATGAACTATGAGAAAACAACTTAAAGGCGTAAATACCTAAAAAATGCATTCTTCTATGGAACATATTCTAAAGACACATGAAGTGACCGTCAAAATGTAACGTTTGGCGTTTCGCGTGTTTTCTTCCATTCTTCTAGCACACAACAAAAATCTACAGACCCACAAATTTCAAATGCAGTAATTTCACATCTTAAAAATAACAATAAGTTATTATGTAAAAGTCTGCAACAACAGATGGTTAATAATACTTTACAATTTAAGAAAAATTTCACCTGAATTTTTACAACGACCTTCGAAACCGCTTCTGTCGAGTTGCGACTGCCACTTTGCTGGGATGACTCGGAAAAATGTTCACTGGCAAAATGAAGCCAACGTTTGAAAACTACTGCCAGAATATGGAATGACATGGAAACAGTTGCAGCTTTGTTCTTGTTAGAGATAAACAAACTTCTGGTAAGCCAGTATAGACAAGCGCACAATACAGCGGGCCGAAAGGAACGGAAACGAAAGTCAAAATAACATCAAAATCTTGTTGTCCGAATTCTTCGTAGTAGGAACCCATTTCAGGTGCGAAGGATTGTTAGAAGGAGCTGCTTAAGACGCATACGTTGACTGCACACGAATTTTAAAACGAACGGGCATTAATAAATGTTACAAACAAATATGATATTTTTACACATTATCATTTTCACGAACAGAAGGGAAGTGACACGCAACGAACCGGTCGGAACTTTGTAGAAAAATATTTATGTCATTGCAGTTCTTTTTGATTGAGGACGATGCGGTGTAACTGCAGCCTGAATGGAGACCGCAGAAACGGGGTACTTCGGCTGTCTTCGGCGGAAGCGAAGTGCGCTGTACAGTTTCGATTATTGGTTCATATTCGAAAACCGATAGGCAGTAAAACGAAGGCACACAAAAATAATATCCGAAGTATTATCAATTTCGCCTCAAAAGAATGTGCTGCAAGGAAAGGAAAAGCAGATGAAGGAAACAAACGAGTAAAAATGCGAAGAATATTCCGGAAGCACAAAAAAAAAGTTTTTAAAAATTTTCAATATCAGGACACTTGGCAGTAACCAGGACGAAACTAGCATTTCAAGATACGGTTACCTTCCATGATTGTGACGAGATGTATGAATACCCTATAAATGAGTACCGTATCAAGCGACATGCGTGTCGAGAATGGTAGCATGCAGACTGTATTAGAAAGGAAATGACAATTATACCTGCGATCACCGTCATTGTTCACACTGTTGCATGACACTGTATGTATTCTTATCAAACACGATGTTTAAGAGTCGGAATTGATCATATCAGAGGCTGTGTAAACCTGTCGACATATTTCTGCGCTATTTAACTCATTGCAATGTGTCTCCAAATAAATTAATAATTATTTGCATGTAATTTTTCTAAAAGTACAAAGGCCCCTTGGTTATACAAAATGAAAAGTTAGTAAGTACTCTTAACCACTTTCACTCACACATATTAATGTATTTTCTACCTTCAGGGAATAAGACCATGTTTATTAACCACACAAACAAACAGAGAATGTTAATATTTATTTCTGAATGCTTATTTCTCTTAAAACAGAGCAGTAGGATATGGCAATTATGAACCATATAATAAACAGCTTTCCCTGAATATTGCACTGCATGTTAGTGTGACCGCGAAATTGGTCATTTCCGATTTACTTTTTCTAGAGTATTCAGATTAAACATTTTCCATAGTTCAAAAGTTAAAAGTTTAGTGTAAATTTCTTTGCAAAGGTTTGGTTACTCAGTTTAGTCTTCTTAAATTTGTTTCTGCACTTAGGTGACGGTAATAACCACAGAAGCTGAAAAGCGCCCTACACCCAACTTGAAGACTATTGTCATGGATATGGTGTATGATGCAAGCCGGGCTCTTCATGACTTTGAACTCTACGCTGAAACACCCCCTGTGGAAATGGTGTCCATTGGGTATGAATGGGGATGTTACACTTGCGAGGTAGAACTCCGGTCTGCGGGGGCACAACAGTTACTTAACTATTCATCAACGGAAAGGTTTGATCTCATAATTACAGAAACAGGTTGGGGAGATTGCTTCTATGGATTCATACATAAATTTGGATCTCCACCTGTCGTAGCAACTTCAGGAGCTGGCATCGTACCCTGGATTAGCCTCCTGAATGGAAACCCAGAAAACCCTTCATACATGCCAAACTACCTCCTGCCCTACACAAGTCACATGACTTTCCTTGAAAGGATCTACAATTTCGTCATCCACATAATCAGCATATCTTTATATCTGTACAGCTACATACCCAAGCAAGAAGCTATCGCTAGGAAATATTTCAAAGAAGACCTTCCTAATTTTATGGACGTATCGAAGAACATCAGTATTATTCTCGTGAACACATTAGTTGGACTGGACGATCCTCGGCCGTTGTTACCCAGTGTAATTCCAATTGGAGGGATGCATGTTGATGAGCAGCCTGATCCCCTACCTAAGGTATTGATCATTATACTCAGAAATTTAGTTAAGTTATCAAAAATCCTTTGCACATTATGTCCATGCCGTACTAGGCACTGCAGACGACATATTGCTCTGAAACACTTATCTTTACTGACAAATAACACAAATTCCAAAACATATTCACAGGAACAAGTCGAGGCACTTCTGCTTAGATTAACGTCGTAAACCCGCGTGTGGGACGTGAAGGTAAACAAATATATATATATAACTCCAGTGATATGGATATGATATGATATGTTATATGATATGATATGATACACTCGTATTTGTTAACTGCAGTGGGTTGACACCCGGTGGCAGCAATAAAGTACACATTTACACACAAACAATACATATAACAACACAATGACAAGAGAATATACAGAACAGAATATACATAACAATAAGAATACATAAAAATACATAATTTACAAAATTAAACAAAGGAATACAAAACATACAACCATAGACACAGTGATAACAAATGGAACCAAAAGAACATGAAAGAATGTGATAAACGAAAAAGTCACATAAGCAGAAAACTTTATATGATTTATATATCTTCTAATAATGTTAGATGCCCTGTTACTAAGACTTTCACTACACTTCACCCAACTAAATACCACTCCACTTCACTATACTTGTAGAAACTTCACTTCCTCTCATTTAAACTTCACCCAACTACACTTCTCTAAACTGTCATTTGGCTTAACCCCATTTAAATTTCCTACCGCTCCACTTCACCTCACATCACTACACTTCAACTCACTTCACTTCAATGCACTTTTAGACAATTTTCGCCACAATTATATTCCTTTCATTTCACCCAGTTTATAATTGCTTTCCTAACTCTGTTTCTAAAATTATTAGGTTTACAAGGGGAAAGTCCCTAATGCTTCTGCAGTTAGTTGGTTCCAAGTGTAGTCAGTTTTATGCTTGGTCCCACAGGCATAATATTGGTGCTGGTGAAGGTAACATTTCTCAAGGAAATCAAAGTACTGTCGACCATTCAAATCAGACACCTCGCATACCATTTCCTGATAAACTAAATTAGCGTGTGGCACTACATAAATTCAAAGTAAAGCTTACTGTTTATGCAAAAGTGTATAAAGAAAATTGTTTCTGCATTTCGAAAGCGTTTAAAAGTAATTTTTTCAGATGTCCGACTTTTTATATTCCTATAACAGGATTTGAAGTTATTCTTGGATGAGGCAAAGGACGGGTTTATCTTACTCAGCCTGGGTTCGAATATCCGGAGTGACCTGTTGAATTTAGAGAAGCGACAGGCGTTCCTGGGAGCTTTTTCTGAATTGTCCCAGCGGGTTTTATGGAAATTCGAATCGGATACACTTCCAGGACGGACATCTAACTTACGGATAGGCAAGTGGCTGCCTCAAAGCAGCATTCTAGGTAAGTAACATTTACGGTCTTATTTTTAAATTCTAGTGTAAAAGTAAGGAATTACTTGGAGAAGAGCCAAGAATTCCTGGAAGTGCGTATACTTTCCATCTTTAACACACACAAATAAGCTACCTACAAAGTCAACGACGAACTGGTAGCCAATTATTTACAAGACTTCTCAAGATTCATCAATTCTATAGACTTTCAAAAATTGACCTAATCTAGCACATGACCTCTTCATCATATTCACAGTGATATCTACAGAACTCTCTCCCTGTGGAAGAAACATATTCCGAAGAGAAAAACTTAGCTTACTTACTTACTTACTCCATGGTGCAGATTCCTTCTTGAGAAGCTAACTGGTTTGCAGCTAGTCAAGAAATTCCCCGCATTTCACGTAACCCGAAGGTTCATTACCGCACTCACAAGCATCTGCCACCTTTCTCTACCCTGGGCCAGCCCAATCCAGTCCATATACCCACATCCCACCTCCTGGAGATCCATCCTAATATTACCCACCCATTTACGCCTAGGTCTTCCCAGTGGTTCCTTCCTTCCGGTTTCCCCAACAAGACCCTATACACCCCCCTTTCCTCACCCATACGCGCCACATGCCCAGCCCATCTCATTCTTCTCGCCTCAGGATTGTTTTGTCTCCAGAGCAAGCATCCCGCATGTGAGTGTTTCTTAACAAATTTTTTTAGAGGAAGGGGTTGTTAACACCTGTCCCAACCCCCAACTGGAGGACCACCCCTCGTCGGCTGTCCACGAATGCTTATTCAATTTATTTGCAGCTACCCTCCTTATCGGAGGCCGTTCCTCTACCCGCAACCTGAGGACGCGCCATGCCAGCTTAGTATAAGAAAAACTGGAACATGTAGCATTACCCTGCAATGGAGCATGTCGTCAATAAAAATAAATTTAAAAAAAAAGTTCAAGTAGTATAGCTTGCCTTTCAAGACTACCTTTTTACACATTATTTGTGTTTTGAAACAAAAACGAAAGATAACATCTTCTTAATTTATTTCCCTAGCACAGTACGGAACGTATCGCTCGAGTTTCATCCTCTGTTGGTGATTAAAGATAACTTTTCACACAATTCGAAATAAAGTGCTTTGTTTGAGCAGTGGCGAATATTGAAGAAGTAAAACAGTTGATATATCACTGAGTGAGATAAAAGAATGAGTCTTATTCCACAAAATAGCGTAAGAAACTATTATTATTATTATTATTATCATCATTATGATCATCATCACCACCATGAAAAGGATCCGCATGGCGTTATTTCACGAATGGTGTAAGAAACACAAATAAAATAGCTGAAATACCGTTTACAGACCAATGGAATTTTACGAAAAGACTCAGAAAAGAAAGGTGCATAAACCAAGAAAAATGAAGACTAGCAAATCAACGGTATTTTTAAAATAAAAGAACTTTAAATTTAACTCTTAAGTACTTCATTCATTCATTTCTGTTGCTTTCCTACCTAACAACTTCGGCCGCAAGCACTGATAGTACTTCTATATCAAGACTACTGCAGTCGTCTTTTAAAAAATTCAAACATTAAGAACAATTAATCCAAAATAACCTATGACACAACACATACAATTATGTTACAGCCCATCCGAACATCCGGGTATTCATTACACACGGTGGTAGGATGAGCAGCATTGAAGCAGCCTACAGGGGTGTCCCCATTGTGGGAATGCCATTTTTATTGGATCAGGAAAGCAACGTTCAGAAGTTCGTAGCTAAAGGACTTGGTGTAAAATTGGATTACAGAACATTAACAAAGGAAAGCATCCTCTCAGCTGTGAGGGAAATTCTAAACAATGACAGGTAATGTGTTCTTCCGGTAACTTAAAAGTCGAATTTATGGCATAGCAAATATCTGTGTGACCTGGTAAAGCATTCTAATGCACTTCTGAAACCATTAACATCGCAGCATCCGTCTTCCTATACGCAAATATCTGTAGTAAACATAAATCATTCACATTACAGGCCAGAGGTTCCCAGAGGGTTCCAGGAAGTTAAGGTTCCCAGATCACGTGACAATGGCCCAGGATGGTGGTAAGGTTGTCAGCCTTACGCACCGGCCGCTTTTGCCCTCAGGAAATACTACTGTTACTCATTTCTGTTAGAGGCTGAGTCGACCCCAGGGCCATAGTGCGACCGGAAGGATTATGTCAATGAAAAATTCCAATGACACCAGCTGGGATCGAACTAGTGACCTTCCGATTTGTAGCACAGCACTTTAACCGCTGTGCCACAGCGGTCCCCCAATATCTGTAGTAGTTTTCATTATTTTGATATATTTCGTATTTGAATTTCTCAAAATGACGAAGCACCACTGGGTAAATTATAACCAATGTTTCGAGACAACGTAGTGGCCTCATTTCTGATGTTCGAAGTGTCGAAGAAGAATGGAGAATTACCCAGTGATGGAGCGTCACATTTCACAAGATGGGAATGCTCAAATTAAACATTCTTAGTTCTACTACAACATTTAGGTCTGTCGTAAAAGTACTAAATTGCGAATTCTTGTTGTTTCTTCCTCCAGCTATCGACAAAACACGAAAGAACTGGTAGCAGTAATCAGAAATCAGCCCCAGTCGGCGCTAGACCGTGCAGTTTACTGGACAGAGTACGTCATCAGACACAAGGGGGCGCCCCATCTGAGATCTGCAGCTGCAGATCTCCCTTGGTATCAGTATTTACTACTCGATGTGATGTTCGTTCTCACCACCGGAGCGCTTTTAGTCACTTTCATAGTTTATCTAACGCTAAGAACTCTATATAAAATACTAACAGGAAAGACCAACAGAAAGGAAAAGTTCGAGTGATAAAAACATATGTCATGACGAGATAAGTGACGACACGCTAATTTACGAAACATTCATTCGCTGACATCGGCCCTACCACAGGATCGTCTAACGTTGGCTGCCATTTAGTCATGAGGTATGGGCAAGATCACACCTTCGCAAGGAAGGAAACATTAAGTACCTACATTTTTTTTTCGAAATGGGCATACCTAACGGAATTTTCGCTCTGGACACACAGGACGAAATACATATTCCACGTTTCATGAGTATGGATCCTGAATGGTGTTGCGGTATACTTCTGCATATCGGAGTATGAGAATATAATTATTCGCTGACCGTTCTCCTTCCTCATCGAGAACCATCTTGTTCAAAATACATCCTCGAAGTGCGTAATTTCTGCTGCCACGCAGACCTTGCGTCTTGAAAAACAGTTCGAGTCACAGGGCGAAGTTCTTCTCCTTGCATAACAGATATGCCAGACTAAATATATTCATCCATTTACCGCAACGATGATTATTCCACATAAATTTTATTGTATAGTCTGGCGCACATATAAAATTCAGACGAATTTAATCTGATGAATGTTTCATGAAAATCTGTCACAGTTATGTAAAATGTTGCTTCGGGAGATAGCAAGCTTTCAGAAATTTTTGTTGTGAAATATATTCAAAATTTCTTGCACGACTTACGCATTAATATATCATATATGTCACTCTTACGTTTAATTTTATTTAACAGCACAATACAATCTTGTCACAAGCACTGAGAAGTCCTCTGTTCTAAGGACGACTCTGCGTGTGTCTGAGTCAGAGTGGAACTAGTGATTAGTTTTCCGGTTTATCATTTATTTGGAATTAAAGTAAATCAAACTGAATAACATGATATACAGCTCAAATACAGGTGAATGTATATGGAAATGAGTGCGGATGCCGGCATTTGGCGAAAAAAGCGGACTTGCCAGAATGTTACTTCCAGGTTTTTGTACCCCAAAAAGTGTGACAATTTTTTAAAAATAAGTAACTTTGTTGCATTCTAGTCAGCACATCCCCGTACACCCAACCCCCAGAATCAGACAGTTACACCATCAAACAAAATGCTCAAATAACACTATAGGTTTCAGCAATACAGCAATACATATTTCCCACGGATGCTATATTCTTGGTTCCCATTCTGCATTCTCTGTCATTTAGCTTGACACGACCAACCATTGTCACGGTAGCCTTCATTTCAGACAGAAATAAAAACTGCAAATTACCATGTCACTGTTCAGGTCGACAAAGCGCACCTAATCCTTATTACGAAATATGTTATGTATTCGTCGCGTATTACACTTATAAATTATAATCGACATCCGCGGTGTGGTTTTTATCACACCCGCCTGAAATGCGGCAAGTCACAAATACTGTCCCTGTTGTGATGTAACCAGTCCGGTCCGAATCACGACCCACAGTTTGCCAAGCAAAGACAAGTGTATTAAATAACTCATACAGTAAACATTCTTATTGATTTGTGAAATTTGACTCAACAACAGACAATTACGACAAGACTGTTCCACAAACCAGTTTTGGTTACAGTGGGAAGTGCAAGTATATCATCGGTGTAAAAAATATCTACTTGCGTGGCAATATTGTACGTTGAAATCAGTGGCTCAGTCATATTTTACTTAAAACGCCTAATTTAAGGACTCAGTGAAGGTAAACGCAGTCGCCTAGGTGCAGAATCCTCTCATTTTGAGTTCCAGCATTCCAGTTAATAAGCGACGACATGGCATTGGAATCATTGGCCACAGACACCATCTCTTACTTTATTAAGCCAGGTAAGAGCTACTGATGTTAATTTGCTGTACAACATGGCCAGACATACACTGACTACGAATAAAATCGCTGATGACAGAATTAAACCAGATCAGTGATAATCACAAGAACGAAGCGAGGCAAGTGGTGTTGGAACAAGAGTTCGGGAAGGCCCTACTGCCAGGAAGTAGATGAACTCAGGAAACAGATGGCAGAAGAAAAGGAAAGGAGAATGTAATTATTTAAGTAAATTGTTGTGTGCATGGTGTATGACAACCTCATACTCAGGTCGTGTTTGCCTAGTAGACAAATAGCCGGTACTCAAGTTCTGCCTCCCCCACCCTACTAATAATGGCCACTTCTATGGACGCGGTACGCTGACTGTGATCAGCGTTCATGGAGCACGGTAAGAAGACAGCGATTCAACGACGAGTTGGGTAAGAGGTCTTCTTGCTGGTGACCAGGCAGCCTACCCGCTCACTCACGCTACTCCAGCCTACACAGGGTTCAAGTCCCAACATACATGATTCTGGTGCTAATAACCACTTTACCACAAAGCAGCGTAGCACTGCCGTGTGATTCTACATAGAAAACTGGTCGTTAGACAATTGGTTAAGACTGGAGAAATCGGACAGCAATGTAGCCTTGCAGTAAAATATCAATCTCTTGACGTGCACGCCTGTAAAACTGAAATATCTGTAGACCTGGAATATGACACCTGCGTCATGTTTGTACAGCTGCCAAGCAAGAAATTGTGCAAATTATTCTTGACTTCTTTTATTCTTCGATGTAACTTTATGATTCCGATTACACACGCATATGAGAATACACATGCACAGTATAACAAACAAGTAAACAAATCTTACTGCATTCTTCAGATATATATGTTTCATTGTAGTTATAAAAACTGATATGAAAATGTCTCGGAAAACAGGCACTTGGAAGATGAAAACGGAGATGCCAAGGTAGTGTTAGAGTAGGCGTTTAGGAAAATCTGTGTGAATTAAAGTGTTCAGAATAGGTTTCGAAAGTACTCCAGGACGAATTTACCACAGCAATTTATGTGTGGCTTCTAAGACAACTTCCTTGAAGGGCAAAATTAGTAGAATATTCAATTAGTAGAATATTCAGTTAGAATATTCAGTACGCCACTGAACGTAAACCATCTAAGGAGTTTTGTTATGACGCGTAAATCATGCCGTTACAAACCCTCATATTATTTGTACAATCGTTTCGTGATTTCATAACTCAAAGGTAAAAAAAGATACCCACAATCACAAGGAAAGGGTAACATAAGAAAACACGAATGAAGAATACTGAGCTGTTTGGTAAAGGGACGTTAGTAGACGCGCATCGATTTCATTACTTACACATTACACTGGAATCTTAACTGTACGACAATATCATATACATACTGTGTTTTCGGTTTCCTCATTTTCTTCTTTTGAATGCCAGTAGAAGCTACTACAACAGGCTACGAACAAAACAATCCATGTCGTCATGAAGCCATTCACAAATCGCCCTTCAATATAAAAAAAGTAAAGAAAACTTATATATTTACATATATTTACACGTACATATATGTTCCTGGATACAAGCACTTATGAAATACATATCTTGTAATGGGGGTAGGTATTAAAAGGTGGAATCTGCTGTAATCTGTCTTTACCTACTTGGCTGTTCCTTTGTGTGTTGTGGCAGAATAGCAGGGGTCTTTTTACTAAGATTTGCATTACATCGTGCACCGAGCGTGTATACAAGGGGGAAGGAGTAAACTAACTTATTCATTGTAATATTTGGCTGCCTGCATAAAGGCCATTTGACACGCCACGTCTAAGAAGCAGTTCTTAACAGACGGATTTGTCAACATGAATCCATTCGTCTTCAAAGACATACAAACTGCTAAACACTGACTTCAGAGTTTTCATCACTCCTTCATTCAGTGTCTTTGATCAGCTCAAATATGACTGAAGACAACGACCTTAAACTCGTCTGTTTCAATGTCGTAGTGTTTCTTGCAGCCATGCACAAGGGCGTAAGACTCGTAGTCAGTAGCGATGATGGAGTACTTAATGACATCTGTGGACATAACGAAATAACACAGCGACATTTACTTTTTGTAGACTTTCCTGTCTCATTATCAAATCAAATATTGGAAAGTTTTATAGTGACCGTGTAGGAAAACACGTCCTATGCCTTTTCTGGAACATCCCTAGCTTCAGGTCACAGTTTTAAATTTAATGGGGAACTTTCTAAACAAAATTGTAAATTTTAGTGTAATTTGTGTGGTAACTTGTTTTGTAAGTGTTATGAGAAACAACATACTGCTACATATAACAAATGAAACAACGGCCAGCGAAATATGACAGATACCAATGAATGTATTTGATAAATGTAGACCTTCGTATTCCTTCCGATAAACATTATTATTACAGTTTACACTGCACATATAATGACGACATAAATCACTGTTGCATAGAGGATTGGAACGTAAGTGCAGAGACGTCCTAAAATAAAGCAACTTATTGTTGCTGTTCGTTATTTTCTGTTAGGCATAATTCACTGGTTTTATATTTATTTATTTATTTACTATACATATAGATAAACTGTTGCAAATGCAATGGACAACGTTGGTGAGATACCGCACGGAAAATATGCGTTTTTTTTTTAATGAATCGTAGGCCACATCTGAACTGTTTTAAACTAAGTTACTTGTGTTAATGAAGCCTTCATGCTAAGTTTCATAAATTTTTTTACACGGTAACCTGTTTGTGAAAAAAAATGAATAAGTTCAAATTTAGCTTCATGTAAACTAGGCTTCGTTTGACTGACGCAGAAAAAATAATTAACACCTTAGACCCCTTGTTCTAATGTTGATGGAAATGGAATAAATAATTCCGAAGATCAGATCTACAGATGTGTAGAACTACGTAATATCACCATAATAAAGACATTAACCAAACTTCTTACAAATAGCATATAACAGACTCTATATTTACAGTCTGAAAACGGATCCTGGTGTAATATTTCGTAAGAACACAGAAAAGGACTTACTGTACATTAATCCTCTACGTGACACCTTGTCTCTAATATCTGGAAACGGTTTAGAAATCCAATTTTTAAATAAAGCAAGACGATTAAGAGTTTCTGGTGCCAAAGGAATTATTTAACAATATATCAGGATTTCTGAAGAAAATACGTTCTGTACAAACATTTTATATAACATTTACCTTGCCATACGTCATCTTTTGCAAACCTGAAAGACATGGGTATAGTGGAAGCAACTTCTGGCTTGAAGGACCGTCCCTGCCTTCCATATTCTGTTCGGAACCGTCGGCCTTCTTGATGAGTACGTCGAAGTGCCTTTTGATAATATTTCCCACTGTCTCGGCTGTCACGTTAATCTTGTCGCATACAAATCCCCCCCCCCCCCCCACAACTTGGGGGCGGAAGAAATTGGCCCCGGAAAAAAAAAACACACCAAAAAGTAAAAAAAATGGCCCCGCGAAAAAAAAAGGGGGGGAAAAGAGCGACCCCCGG
>Ga0123352_10006235_pt1 | contig 18205 bp, 12 predicted proteins | sample TergutLab28metaG_FD_89700 | JGI IMG/M metagenome (GOLD analysis project Ga0123352, IMG submission 89700) | Labiotermes labralis P1 segment gut microbial communities from Petit-Saut dam, French Guiana - Lab288 P1 | ecosystem: Host-associated > Arthropoda: Insects > Digestive system > Gut ... | reverse complement strand
CCTGATGATACCAAATAGAATTAATAGTTTATGAATCTAAGAACAACGTGTCCTACCCCCCTGCTTTAATCAGTTCTGCTGGAATCTGATCAGTACCTGGTGATTTGTGTCTGTTTAGCTTTTCATTAGTCATCTCAAACTCAAAGGCACTGGGCTCAGGCATTACTGGCTTTGCTGTCTGCTTCAGTCTGCCTAACATCATTAACCCCGTGTACATTCAATAACAGAGAGAAATGGTTCCTCCACCTAGCCAAAATACTGTGGGAGTCTGAAACCAAACCACTCTTCTCATCCTTTACTATATTTTGTCTATGGTGGTAACCAGTGGCATACGGGGGGGGGTTTGAACCCCCCCCCCCCCCCCGAAATTCCAAAGGTCCTCCAAAATCTTGCCAAACTCAACCCAATTGTGAAAAATGTTAAAAATTGCTGAATTTAGGATGCCAACACCCCAAGATGTTTTGAAAAAAGGCAGTAAAATTCTAAAACTACCTAGGTTCGCAATTGTTTTACATTAGCAATGACAAATAAATTGGTTGTCATCATAAATAGTCTTAAAGTACCAAAAATTAAGAAAATTTTGCTATATGAAATGAAATTTCTTGTACCAAATTACAGCTGCATCCAGAACAGCTGACTGGGGGGCTACCACCCCCAGATCACTGTTCTCTCTGTCTTCTGTCCTCAACTGAATTTGTTGAACCCCCCCGAAACAAAATTCCTGGGTATGCCACTGGTGGTAACCCTTCCTAAAGCCACTGATGCCCCAATACAAGTCTCTGATATACTTGGTGATACTGTTAGTTGCTAGTTCATTAATTTATCTTTCATATATTGCTCACCAAAAGAAATTGGCATGCTATGAAATGTTCACAATTGCCTCAGGCTTTAACTGATCCTTTGGTACAACCTAAGCAATGGGGACATGAACTTTGGTACATTAAACAAACCATAAGTAAATAAAATTGAAGGTTGTTTTTAAACAGGCCATAGTAGCCATACATGCCAATGTGCCACTAAATCCACTCACTCATTCACATACGTGTACACATACAGTTGTGGCCATATTTTGCTAGTATTGTGTGATTTTTCAATCAGTATTATGTGACTGATAAATAGTGTCGTTAAGAATGTGGATACTGCAGTTTGTGACACAGCCCATTCTTCTATTCTCATTGCATACACTTAGTATGTTGTGTAACAATGTGTTGCTTTACATTTTATTACATTGGCTTGTATGTTAGCTCCCCTCTGAAGGCACAGAAGAATCTCGCTCCAGTTTTAGCTGCTTTGAATAGTGGGGCCCCAGCGTCTCCTCCATCACCGCGGCGTCCTGATTCCCGTGGCAATGGAGGCAATTCTTCTGGTGGCTCCACAACTATTTCTGCTACTTCGTCTCCAGGACTGGGTGAAGCGGGAGATGATTCTCTGCCACCAATAAAGCAAGAACCAGTAGAAGAAGGGGAAAGACCCCCAGTTGAGATGAGTCCTCGCAAAAAACCTCGTAAACAACAGTTGTAAGTATATTGTTGCATTTCCCTTTAATTATTAAGGTAATAACATTGGAACTTGAAGTTTCATGCATTGATCAATTTCATTGTGCGTGCCATCAGTCCTATAAAACTCATCCTTCCTTGTCTTCCAGTCCAACAGTGGTTGGCTAAGAGGAGAAATTGTGAAACATCCCAATATATGCTTTTCTGCATTCTTGTTTACCTTTATCTTCTTGTCTGAAAATTTTCCTCTGCACATACTCAAAACTACCAAAAATTGTGTTATTCCATAAGGATTGGAGGTAAAATTTTTTCTTTAGTAACAGTCTTAATTTTTAATTGATTGCAGATGATCTACAGTGTGCGTGATTTTATCATTATATACTCTGTACACACACACACACACACACTCACACACACACACACACACACACACACGTGGGATCTGCATGTCAGAAAGATAAAAGGGTGTGGAACAAGTCATGAAGAGACAAATATTCTAATTTACTGTGTAAAATACTACAAACAATTTTTAAAAATATTATAAAACACATTTACACATTAAAAAACCCATCTACAGAGTAAAAGGAGTGTGTATGTAGGTATTTTCTTAAGGCTGTTTGAATTTTGCCTCATCATTCTTTAGGACTGTCACTGTAGTTGGTAAACTGTTGAAAATGTTTATGTCAGTATAGAATGTACTTTTTTGAAAACAAAATATTTTGGCATTTGATCTATGAGGGTGATGATTATTTCTTGTATTAATATTGTGTGTAGATGAATTTGTAAAATTTCCTGATTATTAATGGAAAGCTCATTATCTAATGTATATTCTGGATTGGAACAGATAGAAACTCTAATTGTTTAAATAGACTTCTACAAAAGTTGTTGGTTGTGCATGATCCATAATAATTCTGATAATTTTCTTTTGTGAAGTGAAAAACCTTCCCACTGTTGGTAGAATTACACCAAACAATTTTCCAATGTTCTGTAATGGAATGAAAGTATGCATAGTAAATTGATTTGAGAGTGTTTTTGTTAATGATATGGACCATCAACCTCATGACATAACTTGTTGCACTTAACTTAGGAATTGTTTCCTCAGTGTCATTCTTCCAATTTATGTGGTTATCAATTTGTAAACGAAGAAATATTGTATTTAATGTTTCTTCTATATATACTGTTTTTTATAACTAATAGGAAGTGCCAATTTGTGATGAATTCTTTGTTACAAATTTCATTTTGTCTAAATTTAGAACTAACTTATTAGCAGAAAGCCTTTTATTCATATGAGAAAGAATTAAATTTGATAATGAACAAAAATCTTCATAATTTCTGCTTGACATTATTTCACTAGTTTCATCAGGAAATAATACTGGGTGTGATACAGAATTTATTCTCAGGGGAAGGTCATTTATACATATTATGAACTATAGAGGCCCTAGAATTGATCGTTGGGGAACTCGATATTTCCATTCCCGCCAGTCAGAGAAAAAAATTTTGATCTGTATTAGGCGACTTTACTTCAACTATCTGTCTTCTGTTTGTTCAATAGGACTTGAACCAATCTTCAGATACTCCTCGAATTCCATAGAAATGTAATTTAGCTAACAAAATTTCATGATTTGCACAATCAAAAGTCATTGCCAAATCACAGACAATTCCTCCAACATGCATTTCTTTGTAATAGATTTGAATATGCTGTCTCTTACTCTGATGGTAGTATCTTCAATTGATTTCCCTTTACTAAAACCGTTCTGTTCTAGGACAAGTATTTAATTAAGTAGGTCTTACACATTTAACAAAGTCTCTTTGGTTAACAGAATATCTATGATGTTGTTTGGTGGATGTGAAGTCTATGATTCATAGTAAAGGCTAAAAAGTTATGTGTGCTTTGTGTTCTGCCCAGTCTTATTAATTATGTTTGCCAAAGTGATTCAAAATTTGTGTGTACCCTGATTCACAAAGGAAGGTTATTAGGCCCCTGTTATGAAAACAGTAGGGTGTAAATACACAAAAATTGGTTTTGGCAATCAGTTGTATCAAAGTTGGTTTAAAAACCAAATTCCTAAAACTCGCTCTTTCTCCTCTGTTAGGGATGTAGAGAGTCTAGTCATCTATAACGCTTGTTTTTAGGCATGTTTGCAAAATTGTGATTAGCGGCTGTTAGCTTGGTCATGTCTGTCTGTCCATCTGCATGGAAAAATGTGGTGCCCACTGGATGGATTTTCATGAAATTTGATATTTGACTATTTTTTTTTAAATATTGTCAAGCAAATTCTAGTTTCATTAAAATCTGACTAGAATTACATGTACTTTACCTGAAGACCAGTGTACGTTTATGATAATATCTTACTCAGATCTTCTTAGAATGAGAAATGTTTTATACAGAAGTTATAGTAAAAATCATGAAACACAAATTATGTTGGATAACTTCTTTTCCTAAAATTATGCTGTGTATGGGGTATTGTGTAAAAATATGGTAAAGCTAGAGGAGCCACAGATGACAATATAATACGGCCCATGCACCTTGCATGCTGGACAACTAAGGCTACAGACACACACTCAGAATATGTAATACTTATTTCTTCATAATTGATTAATTCTGTTTGATGTTGTAAAGTGCTGTGCTGCAGCACTTTATAGAAACTGGGAAACTGTGTGACTTATCTTTCACTATAATCTGTTTAGCCAAATTGAACATCTAAAGAAGGCCATGAGCAAATGAACATTCTTTTGTATCAGAGCAATATTCGGCACTTTACTTGAAGACCTTCTTAGGTTTCATTGTTGTCAGTGACAAAAGTTTTCTATGAAAACACTGTATTGCAACACTGACTGTTTTTATATAGTTGACATTGATGTGCAGCCCAACAGACACAGAATGCATGTGTTGTATTTCGAAGCAACATAGGTTATGCCAGTATGCCAAAATGTTGTGTTATACATACATTGCTTGTCTTGTTAATTCAACTTCAATGTGGCTGATTGCCAGAGAAGGTTTTAATGGTTTAGTTCACCCGAAAATCTTCAAATATTAAGTGGGAATAAATCATTTAATGTGTTTGTCTGTTCATTTCTGGGGAGATAAATATTTTGCTGGTGAGTTACAGGGTGGAGTTGTACATATGCCATTTAGGTTACTTCCAGAGATATGTGCTTATTATAATTTGTTTCCTGTTAAATTATAGGACTGGTAATGAGCTGCATGAACCAAAATTTAGTGAAGATGATATGGAATTTATTGTAGAAGATAAAAATATCAAGAAGGAAGCAAAAGAAGGTCAGTATCATCTATAGAAATAAAAGAAAATTTGTCTGTTTTAATTAATGAATTTATTTATTTATAACACTTTCTGCATTTTTACAGTGAATTATTGGATGCAGTATGCATTATCTGACATCATAATTACATTCTCAAGATTTTTATTCCTTGCTGACAGTTGTAGAACTTAAAAATGGTACATGTGCTGAATATGTTAGGTGATGAATTATGTCTGTTGGTTTATCTTCTTTGCACTTTGTTCAAATGGTGTGACATTTTCTGGACACCCTATGTCGCAACTGTGGAATGTTAAAATAACGGGTACTTTTCAGAATCCCATAATGAGTGCAAGTGTTTAAGCACAAGAAATTGTGTTTGAAATTTATGCATAAAATGTGTTAACACTGCTTTTGAAAGTACAGTTTTACATGTTGGATTGAGTTTAGAATGATTACGTGGATGTCTTCTGTTTAATTGTAACCATCATTTTGAATCCAACCGCAACATATTTTTGCAAAAGACAATACTAATGATAAAAGACTGTGCCTATGAATATAACAAGGAACCCAACAGATAATATGATGTTGACATTAATAATTCATTTCTGTGATAGCTTCCTATTGTGTACTAGCTGCAGTTTGCTGGAAGTTAGTTTAGTGGAGAAGCAGAATAATGAAAGGCAAGTGCATGCTGACACTATGTAGAAGTTGTACTCTTGCAGTAGTGCAGTGCAGTACCCAAAGGTAATTTTCTATTCATTTCTTTTCTGTTTACAAATGTTTCACCCTTGAATTGTCATGTTTGTTACCAATTTCAGTGTCTGAGGAGTATGAGGAGAAAATCTGCATACCAAAACGTCCCAGCATTTCCCTTATGAACAGTTATAGACACACATGGAAGTCTAGACATAATCACTATCTCCGCTACAGTGATGTGAAACCCAAGGATGAAAGGCGACCCACTGTGACAGATCTTGCAAACCAAAAGCAAGTTCTTCAGAAGTTAAATGGATGGAAGATCTATCACCTCAGCACACAAATGGAAGATCTTGTAAGTATAAAACTTCCACAGATATAGTGAACTGCCATTTACTCACTTTGATGATGAACAACAAGCAGCGTAAAACATAAAATGCCACATTATAGTAGGGTCCTCATGTAAGGTTCTTCATTGTAAGAGTTTTATTTACATAGATATTTCTCAGTGATTTGTGTCAAATGAATGTCAGATGTTCAATCTGAAATAGGAAATATGTACATTTCAAACTCTCCTGTGCTGTTTGTAATGACAATTTGATTCATTTAAGAGTACTGACAATGATTGTGGGTGTCACAGTCTGTCATTAGTGTGGGTTCTGTTGGGAAAATGTTCTCATAAATAAAGAAACTGTATTATTTAATTTCAGTTACACATATTTATTAGAAAGTAATCACTAAATATTTAAGTGACCGTGTGAGGATAAGTACAGACTTGTGGAACAAGAATGTTATGTGTTGTTTTTCAGTCTGATCTGGAGATGCAGGTGTTTGAAAAACTCACTGCTATGCTGAAAGTGATGGAGAGGAAAACGGGGAAGGAGCTGGATAAGGATGTAAACAGAGTCAATGAACTTATTAAGGTAAGCTGATAAATTTAAGGGATCACATATGTGAGTGAGAGAAGCCTGATAAGTTGCTATCACAATACTGTGTTCTAATATTCATCTTTTTAAAAATTAGTGTCATAGATTTGTTTCATGGTCTAGGCATTTCTGTGTCACACATGTGGCAGTTCTTGTATTTCACATGTAGTTGACATTTAAGAATGTAGATATCACAAACTTTAGTTGGGCCTCTTATTTATAGAATGGAGTTAAATAGACGGCATGAGTCTGTGAAGACATATTCATGAATTACTTTCAGACAGTGATATCTGGATAAAACTAACTCTGTTAATAGTGTAAGTGAATCAGTATTTGAAAATTATGTTAGTAGTAGTAAAAATGTCATTGTCTGTAGTTGTAGACCTCATTTTGGACACATTACCAAGAAACGAAAAATTACCTATTGGTAATAGTGACAGAATATGGTTGATGGTATGAATATAAATAGTACTAAATGCTCAGATGATAAATGTCATAGTGTTGACACTGTGTAGCATTGTGGTGTGACACTGACATTTTGTAGGAACATGGCACCTCCATCTTCAGGGTGACAGATTTATACAAGGTGAGTGCTGATTCAACAGCCTGAAGATGTGGGAAGCTTATTCGTCTGCAACATTAGTGTCAGTCCACAGTCATATACAGTGTCACAACCCAGAAGAAGATCATACAATTAATGCCTTCTGTGAATACCTGAAAATTCATAGGGCTGAATCTTTCCTAAACATTCCTGTAAATTCCACTTTGATTTGCTTAGTTATGTAGAATACTTCAGGCAATATGACTTCATATTTCATGTTGTTTTTCTCTAAAACTGACTGGGAACCATAGGTGGGAAGTATATCCAATTAGTCAGTCATTGTTAAGTTAGAAATGCGGTTTCCTTGCAGCAGAAATGTTGATGAAAAGGTTTCAAATATTCTGCATGTTCAGGTGAGTTTAATAGAATTATACAGTAAAGTACCATGCCTGAGATAGCCGACCATACACACAAAGTTTGGATCCCACTGTTGTAGGTGTAAACGTTGAAATGCTGCTTGGAACTTAATTAAATATTTCTTCTGCCTTCAACTTTTGTAGGAATAATACAGTAAAAAAACTTTCATCTAGCTTTTTACACACTGTGTATGAAGACACTGTATACAAAAAATAAATTGTAGCACTTTGCAACACATGTTGCATTAAAATATGCTATGTTCCAGCCTATACTGATCCTCTGTACTAACAGAGCTGTTCATTAATGAATTTGTAGGGTTTCTCTTCATGTATCTGACATACAGAAGTATCAAGGCAGTGATATATTATGTTTATCTCAGTCACTGTTATTGAAAGATACCAGTAACTATTGCATTCTTGGTGGCATTGAAACCAAAATGAAGGCAGGAAATCATGTTACTCTGAAGATGAAAATTCCATCTCATTTTCTTGAATGTCTTCCTGAAGCCTTCCCTGTTCAACAGGTTCCTTTTTATTGTACCACTTAAGTCACTAACTTACTTGCACCTAAGAGCAGAGTCCTCCCTGCAAAGCTAAGAGTTATGCAGCTAGATAAACAAATTGCTACCACTTATGGAACCCATATGTTTAATATTGTGTTTACAAGAACTTTACATTGGCCTGATTGTGATCAATACTTTGTGTATAACCTGTGATGGTTTCCAGTCCTGAACCAGGGGAATCCATTTTCCATGTTCTTTGAGATCAATTATTATATTGTACTATCCTGTAACACTTAGGTTTTCCAAGTTCTTTCAACCCCTCTGGTTTTCTGACCAGAAATTTGTATGCATTTTTTTGTCTCTTTTATCAAAGCTACATGTCCCATCCAACTTATCTTCCTGGATTAGGTAATAATAATACTACTTTCAATGAATACTAATTATGATGTTCCAATTTTCATAATTTTTTCTGGTCTGCTGTTATTTCCTGCCTCTTAGGTTTGTCATGTTCTTGGTACCCTGTTCTCACACATCATCTGTACACTGAAATCTTATTGGACAATTGGGTGTATTGTTGTTCATACAAAACCTCTGAGACCAGCTCTATCCTCCTCATCAGGGCTGATATGGGAAGTTACAACATGTCATTGAAATATATGTACATATCTTCAAACACGGCCTGTTCTTTATGGCTCTTCCATTGTACAGTGGAAGAACAGTGTCATTTTGGGTAGTTCACATTCCTGCAGTCTACTGGGTCAGTTTTGCTTAACCTGGAAAGGGTCCATTGCTTATTGTTGCCTAACCTGACTATATTGAGGCATAGTAGCTTGTTGATGGCCATGTTCCATACAATGGTCCAATAGCAGTCCATCTGTTTTGTGAGTGTCGCTGAGTCTGGAGAGTGATAGTCCATCAGCTGGCCCATTTTACTTGGTTCACCCTCGTGCATAATTTTCTTAGTTTCTTATGCCTTCTTGATTAGAACAAATTAGAAGAACAGACACCTGAATTTTTCTCTGTTCAGGTTACGTTGTTTCGCTTGTCAAATAGTGCATATAATTCTGTTGTTATATTAACCCGTACATTATTATGTTTACATGTTGAATCTTTAAAGCAAGAAGTCTGTGTTCCTGTACCAATGACAGTTAACCCTTGATTCATTCTAGGGAAATATACAGAGGAGCAAAGTAATCAAGGATCAGATGCAAGAGGCCAAGAGCCAAGTTATGAAGATCTTCGATCATAAGAGTCACGTGACAGATATTATCAGTCGCTGTGCAAACAAACGCACGCTTAAGAAGCGTGACAAATTGTAGTTTTTTTATTTTTTATTTTAACTTTCCAGCGTGAATCATTTGTGAGATGGTCACAAGTTACTTGTGTCTTTACAAGTATTTTGTTGGTTTTGACAATTCAGTGGAAAGAAGAACACCTTTATTTAGGATATATAGTAATTTATGATAAATCCTTTTTAGCAAACTCAGAATTGCAACAAACTATACCATGGGGGAAATCCACAGACTTACACTTATTGCTTCACTTGACAGCTGATATACAATTTCATACAACAAAATTGGAAACTTTAGATCTATGGCATACTGTAGCTTCTTTCAAGTATCATTACAAAGAACTGAGATTATACATTATTTTAGTGTGAAAGTATACCATAATTATTTTCATATTAATTTTTTTGTAGAATTTGCTACAGGTATGTTTTTCAAACAGGGCAAAATAGGATTAAGGATATAGCAGTACAAGGGTCGACATATTATCAGAGGTTATGGTATACATGGAAAACACTTATATGAACGTATTTGCACTTTGATAGCTCTGTTTTACGTTTCAAACTCTGTGAGTAGTTTGGTTTCACTTGGCTGAGTTTTTATATTTATATGGCCTCTAGTTTAAATCTTTTTCCAAACCCCTTTGGCACCCAAAGCTGACTATAGTCGATGTGCAGTGAGTTGCTGAAAAAACTAAAAGTCCTCTATGGTTTCAGGTCAAGAACATGCAAAGTAGTGTGCAGCCATTTAAAACCCTGGTCTTTCGCAGAGTACACTGCACACTTAATTCCAGCTCAAAAGGGTTAATCTGCTGTAAATAGAAAGGACCTGATTTCACTATATGATTTGTAGGATTTATTGTATGACATATATCAGTACAATATAGAAAATACATGTGTGTATATATGCATGTATTTTGTTCTCTTTCAAAATGGGTAATCCAATATTTCAGTTACAGTGTGTGCCATTCTTTGGAAAGAGTTGTAACGTTTTCTTTCAGTTATCAATATCTAGACCAGTAAAGCCTGAGAACTGTACATAAAATGTAGAGTTCAAACTCTGCTTTAAAATATTTATTAAAAGTAAAATTTTTGTGTGGTAAGTAAATGTTTTTTTACATATATGTAAATATTAGCTATGAAAGAAGTTTGTGTAACACACCTTTAATTAAAAAGATGCATTTATTGACAACTGCTTATGATATGGCCTTTTCAATGTTACATATGATGTTTGTTGCGTCTAGAATGAATATAGTATGCCTTGGTATAGTAAGGATTATTGTGAATTTCTTTTATAAAATAAATTTCATATCTCTTTTCACAAATGATAAATGAATCTGCCCATTATAAAGTGCATTGAATTACAGTGAACATGGCAGTTTATATAAGTCTAAAAAGTACACTTACCAATATTGCTGTAATTATCATAGCAAAGAAATTTGTCACAAAAATGTGCCTATTTCGTTCAGTTTGTTTCCTACTGACGTGCATTCTTCCTGTGAAGGCTACTGAGCAATACATCATCTGTGTTAGATAGCTTGTTTTTAAAGCTAATAACTTTTTTGTTAGTAATTATATCTAGTAAAGTGTTACTAGTAAGCAGGTTAATACATGTTGCTTTGCTATTTTATTTGAATAACAAGTAAATCTATATTGACATTTGTATGTGATTTGTGCATACAATTCTTAATTAATGCCCCTTCCCCTTAGTTCAATACACAGTAAACAGGTATATCTTGTGTTGTGGTCATGTCTGTGATCTAGTACAATATCAGCATCTGCACTACATGTTTTTAATTCTCTGTGGTCAACTCATTACACATTCTTAGGCACTTAACAGTAGTGGTTTCTTCCCTGTGTGGACATGTAACTAATGCATGTCAAAACATCACATGAAAAATTGTTTCACATGAAAGTTCTAGAGAAAACTGAAACACACAGTTCATGCCCAATGAACATTCTCTGTAAGACTTTTAATGTGGTTTGATATGCTGAAACTGTTTCTTTTTGTCATTAAAAAAACTTTAAGCTCAGTCTTAGCAGTTTATGCAGGGGTGTGACTATTATTTTGAATGGATCATCTGCAACAGGTTGCTAAAATGTTCTTTGCAATGAATTTCAGCAGTTTGGGTTTTTAACTGTTTAGTGTTTATGAATTCTCACAGTCAACTGCATTTGGAGGTGTACTGTACCATTCACAGCTCACAGGAAATTGAAATTGGGTTCTAATAGAGAAAGGCACATGGAAGTGACAGGCAATGTGTGTGAACAATTAAAATAAGTGGGAATGGAAGCGAACTAGAAAAGAAAATGCCTTTCAGAGGTGAATATCTACCTGGAGGTTAATCTCTTGTCAGTGGGTAAATATATAACGAGGTTTCGTTGCAATTGGTAATACATCAGGATCAAGCGACTCGCGGACCCGTGCTGCAAAACTTCATCGGCAACATCGTTGTGAAATCCGTGGTATTAATCTGTGTCCGTGGGTATGAGAATCTCGCATCTCTCAATTCGTGGTCTGCCATTTGCCACTAGCGCTTAGCTATTTATATAAAAAAAACTACATATCACCTCATTTTCAGCACCGAATATATCAACTTTCAAGTTTTACTTATTTGTAAAAGCAAAGAGTAGGTGAAACACGGGCAATGCCATAGTACCTGTCATAATTGCGACCACGGATAAGAGCGGGGACTCTGAAGTGCAACTTTAATCAGCGGTTGAATGTAAGGTTAGGTGTATGTTAGAAGTAAAGAAAATAAATGGAGAATAAGTAGATGTTTTGTGTTCGTAGGTGTGAGAAATGTGAACTAAATTGAAGTGGAACTGGATGAGTGCAGTTATATGTATATTTTTTTGTATGACATAAGAGGAAACGGTTAAACATTTCTTCGAAAATAATTTTTACATGCATTTGAGGTACCGTTTAATGGAACTGAAAAGTTCATTAATACGTTTAGTGCCAGGTATTTACGAAATTTTCAAAAGTAAGGTCTGTGGACGTACTACTGGCGTTGCCTAATTGTTATAGCGCGTGGAAAAGAAATGTAAGGAAGTTGTGTTAACAGCTGTTTTAGTGTACAGCTTTAATATTTATGCCCTTAGTGGCGAAACTTGCCGTGAGACATTGGAGGCTCTCATTTTCGTAAATTGTGTTGTGTTGTTTGATGTGTGTTACTGAACTGAAACCACTTTGATTACATGAATACATATCACATGAAAAATTTGGACAGTGTTGCTCGTCTTAGTGCTGAAGACATCAAGCAAGTTGTTCGTACTGGAAGGCCGCGTTGAAAAAATTACTTGTGAAGAACATTTGGTTAATTATCAGTGGTTCACCTCAACAGGCAAGCTAACTTATTGACTGATATCTAGATAGTAGGCATATTAATTTTTAATAAATGTGACCCTAATACATTTTTGCCTCTATGGCTAAGGTAGAATTGTACTTGTTAATGCTAACATATATTAATTAAATACAAATATAGTATAAATTCTTGATTGTTACTGTATTATTTTATAATCCATTTTATGTCGTTTGAATGGTTATGGCATTGTTACCAGCATTCCATGCAAGTGTAGACATAAGGAAGTGAGGCATACAGTATAGCAGGTCTTTGTTCCCTTCTAGAAATGAAGCATGGACAGAGGTATTCTTAGAACCTGGTGTGAATATAATATGGGAATTATGTTGCTCAATTTTCAATCAGTATCTTATCATTCTCTACTGTATAATTTGTTTTTGTTCTTTATGTTTGAAAGTTTATAACCTTTTAATAACAACTAAAGTATTGCATTTTCAGCATGACAATGTGGCCCATGTTACTTGACATGTCACGAGATGAATGCAAACGCATCCTCCGACGCTTGGGTAAGTATCTCCACGGAGGTGAATATTATTACTTAACCAGAAGTTAGGTTCAGTGTGTGTGTGTGTGTGTGTGCATATGTGTTAGTTTTTTTCAATGTAGTGATGCTCTTTTGCAATGTGTTTTTCAGTAGGCTGACAAGGGAGGTCAAGATGTTAATCATCTCTTCACTCACTTGTACAGAAAGTGGACATTTGTTTATTGCCACACTGTAATATTGAAGTTGAAAGGGGGGTGAGGGCTGATCTTGCTGTAAGATGATGATGCCATATCCAGATCCATATTACCAGTTTTTTTTTTAATAATGTGAAAGATATATTATTTCTGTCATTTTTATGCATATGATAATATGCAATACTAAATTTGATAGACCCAGACATAAATTTGATCAGATAAGCATCTTCTCTTTTACATTTTGCTTTACAGATTTAGTACCACATCTAGGCTGCCATGAGTCTGACATTTGAATTCTGAGGTCAGTGGGCTACTTGCTCCCATCCAGAAAATTAATTATAAATCCCAGATGCAAACTTGATCTTAATACTGGGGTTCTATATGTTCAGGAGATGTGATTGTATTGTGTTGTGAAATAACATGGAAAGTAGTACTTATTATAAGGTAAAGCAATCCCCGTACAGGTCTGGATAGGTCCTGATGGTTCCAGGACTTTGAAGCTTCCATATTTCCAGACATTCAGCACATGAAAGTCGTAAGGTTGTCATCCCTATGCACTGGCTTCCTTTACACTCCAGGAAATATTCCTGGTTCTCATTTTTCTCATTTCTATTAGAGGCTAAGTTGATCTCAGGGCCATAGTATGACCAGAAGGATTAGGTGGATGAAAAATCTCAATGACCCCATCAGGCATTGTTCCTGTGAAATTGTTGTTTCTAACGCAGTTCCTTGACCAACTGTGGCACTGTGTGCCCCCAGTGCTCAGTATAGGATTTATAAATGGCACTTTCTCAAGCACATATCATACAGTAAGTGTCGGAGAATGTCATTAAAAATGTCCTGAATGTGTAGTGCCTTCTATAGCAGCAGTTTACCATGTAGTGACAAGGTTTCATGCCACAGGATACGTGTTAGAAAGAACACCCAGAGAATGTATACTGACTGAAGAAAAACTTGATAACGTATATGGTACTCAACTGAAATAAAAAAATCCAGAATATTTGTCCAGTTTTTTGGCTCTTCATTGTGGAGTGAGAACTGCAGTGAACATTAGAACAAAACTGTTACAGCTATGTCGCTACAGAATTACAGCTATACATAGTCTTCTGCCTCCAGAATGAGAAGCAGTAACTGGATATTACTTACAATGTCAGGAATCTGTATTTCTTGTTTTTCTTGACCCAGAACTCATGTTTTAGAATGATGCAGTGTGTTTACCGTAACCAGGCACATGAATAGTCTCATGAGTAGATACTTGTTTTCCCCAAATCCTCACTAGGTTATTATTTGTGCTGTGTGTTGTATTTTGGTTGTGTAATGAGGTGACCTTTCATATTTTAAGGTCAGTGTGTAGTGCACAATTGATGCTGTGAGAGCAAAAGACCCATACATGTTGACAGAACGGTAAATTCCAAACAGTGTCTGACGTTAATTCTGACACCCATTTTTTGTTGTTTGATTGAAGATGACAATACATGCAAATTTTGTGTAGGACAGTTCAAATGCTTGACACAGCACATAGTTATGTGAATATGTTAGCTGAAGTTTATAGTAAATGAGTAATACGCTAGCTAAGGAATGTAGTCTGCCCACTCACCTGATTTAAATCCTTACAACTTTTATTTATGGGGCACACCCGAAATTAAAGTGCATTTGGATAGTCCTTGTTAACTTGAGAACTGAAGGATAATATTTGGCAGGTAATCCAGTTCTTCCAAGGCAACAGCTCTGCTGTGTATCAAGAAACATTTGTTAATATAAGACCTGCATAGAAGCAGAAGCTGAGCATTGTGGGAGTGTTTTGAGCTGGGGTAGTTCATACTGTATTAGGAAAGCAGGTGATGAATAATCAGCTTTTCTTGTTCTCCTATGTCTGAAGCCTGCTGAACCCAGATTCATGATAATTACAGACCCTGTATATTAACACATTTAATTTAATTCAAAGTTACATTGTGTATCAGCTTCAGTACTGTGTCTTACCGTATCAAAATAATATACTCCAACAAAGCAATTTACACTGTTGTCTTTAAGTCAAGTTTCTTTTGTTGTTCTGTCAAATTCAAGTTAATAAATGCTTAAAATTGAATTTCCAGCCTTCTTTTATAGGAACACTTTATTGTTCCAGCAGGTCTGGTGTTTTATACTGTGTATATGAATGCAACAACACCATGGAATCAAACTTCACATTGTAGTGGTTTGCTGAGGATGCATCAGGTTAAAAGTCTTGGGCACTGACACATCCTGAGTTTTTGTGGTTTCTGTTTATCCAGGCAGTATTGTAAAATATGCTGCATACATTTCCATGTCTTTCCCATTTTGTCATTTATAAAAGGATACGTTTGTACAATGGCTTGTTTTGCATTTTTTCAGAGTTGGAAGCATATGGCAGTTTGGTATCTGCATTGCGAGCACAAGGAGAACTCAGCAAAGAGAAACGTAAACTTCTCCAAGACCTTGCCTCTACTCTCAACATTTCAATGGAGAGACACAGGGCTGAGGTGCGAAGAGCTGTCAATGATGAAAAACTAGCCACTATTGCTGAACAGTAAGGAATCTGAGGTTCTTAAAATTACTTGTATGTTAATTTCAGTGCAGGCTATGTTGTATGTATACAGACAGGTTGTTTGGATTCCAAGCCAGGAATCTGGAATGAATGTTAAGATGTGTTGCCCAGTGGTATGACTATAGCAGAGCATTATTTGCTCTCATTTTGTGCTCAAGAAGATGCATAGGATCACTCTGAAGTGCTTCTGACACTGGCATGCATCATGCATTGAAGTACAATAATATATAAATATTTGCTGTGAAAGTAACTTTTCTTCAGAAGGAGAAGCAACAGTTTCATTGTGAAAACTGTGTTTTATTTTTTAATGGTGAATTGGTTTGTAATAAGAGAATAGAATTGTGAAGTAAAAATGAAGAAGTGAAACATAAATGATTGTATGTTTAAGTCACTTATTACAGAATATCAATAGTGATATAAATGAATAAGAATTTTTCACTGTAATTTCCAAACATGTATATTTTGCTTTGTGACGGGAGCTCTTTATCATTATGAAATTGACAACAGATTGGAGAGGGCTTCATTGTGCACGCCCCTTGTTAATCAACCAGTCTTACTAAGGTGCTCAAGTGAATAGTAATCTTTATGCCTATTGACAAAAACAAATGCAGTTTCCAAAATGCTGTGGTTGAGAAAACCCAAGGTGACAGACCATATCCAAAGTAATGGGCATGTTTATTGTATGTAACACACCATCATCAGAAATACTAATATTGTAATATACTTTGGTTGGTAGAAAGTGTTGAAAGAATGTCACTGATGCCCAGTCTAACTGCCAGTGATACTAAATATTATATACTGGTAGCAAAATATAGGAAAAAGACTTAAATAGTGAAGGCATCTGGAAAACTTGCTTATACCAAGGAAATGGTTGTATCGCATATGTGTATTCAGTTTGGCTGCAACTTTCCTTTCCTACAGTTTTTGCTACTAAGGCATGTCACTGAAGGTCCCCTATACATATTAGACCTTCCTCCTCCACCAAGACATAGAAATCACTGAAGTGTTGTCAGGTGACAGTGTACATGATCTGTCTTAAGTTTGTTGATACTGCTTTATGTTGGCAGTCCCAGAACTGTGTTCCAGTCTTCAGTATTATAAGCACGCGCTTCATTTAGTAGGTTGTGATTTTGTATTAAAACTTATGAACTACATTTAATAAATTTGAATTCAGGTGGATTTGACCTGAAAGTAGAAAAAAAGGGCAGTTTTGGGACTACCGTGACACAAGGGACAGGAGTGATGTGCAGTTGCAGATTATTCTGCATTGTCCAACGTATTCTTTTCTAGCTGTTATGTTAGAGTAACCATCTCTCATATACAAATGCTGAAGACTACTTGGGAAGTTCTGACCTTCAATTATTGTGCATATGATCAAGTTTACATTCCCCAAGTGCCAGCACATGTTATTGTGACACTAATGAATTTGTCAGGTATAATTATGTCATGGAGTAAATAAAAGACATTATGGATTTCTTCCTGAATGCACATTATTCCTTCCTTGTTTATAGCATAGCTGGTCCTAATACATCAGCAGACTGGGCAATTGAGGGACGAAGGTTAATTCCACTGATGCCAAGATTAGTTCCTCAGACAGCTTTTACAGCATTAGCCAACAATGTTGCCAATATAGCTGCAGCCGAAAATGCTAGGCTTCCACCGCCAGCAAATACAATGAAGAAGAATTGTAAGTTTAAATTATGGGTGTGTTTTGCCTGAATATGTGTGCAATTTATTTCAGATTTGGTATCAGAGTTTTTGCTGGCTATTTATATGTTTCTCCCACATTATGTGATGCCTTGTCACAGTTGAGGTAGCTGATCACAGGCTTCTTGCTCCAGAGGCCCAGGTTTGATAACAGGCCAGTTTATGTGGTACTCTAGAGACATGGATATAAAATGAATCCCAAAGCTGTTGGTTACGATAGTGTAGATGGGAGTGGTCAGGCTCAGAATAGGCTGCATTGGCACGCTGTGGTAAAGAACCTTCGGATTGGTTAAAAGACAGAATATTTTTTACGATCTTGTCCACCTCATCTCTGGGTCTCTGCCAGGTGGATAATCTGACTTTTTTTTTTAGTTTTACTATCTTGACTGCAAAGTGAGAGAGAAAAAACCAACAAGATGCAACAGTTAGATGTTTATTATCAACACTTTCTCAACATGTTTCGGGCATAATTTTGCCCATCTTCAGGAGAACAAGACGTATGTTACTGTACGTGGTGTGCTGCGCTGTAACAAGCGGGGAAAAGTTAGATATTAGCTTTAATGTCTTTTTTTGTGTGGTATTGTGTAGTAAACCTAAGCTAATATCTAACTTTTCCCCGCTTGTTACAGCGCAGCACACCACGTACAGTAACATACGTCTTGTTCTCCTGAAGATGGGCATAATGATGCCCAAAACATGTTGAGAAAGTGTTGATAATAAACATCTAACTGTTGCATCTTGTTGGTTTTTTCTCTCTCACTTTACAAT